>Ga0224511_10005437_pt1 | contig 9995 bp, 7 predicted proteins | sample SF_May12_sed_USG_2_FD_169988 | JGI IMG/M metagenome (GOLD analysis project Ga0224511, IMG submission 169988) | Sediment microbial communities from San Francisco Bay, California, United States - SF_May12_sed_USGS_8_1 | ecosystem: Environmental > Aquatic > Marine > Sediment | place: USA: California... | reverse complement strand
GTAGACGAATTCAACACAACACAGGTTTTGACCAGCTTCTTACCAGTTTGTAAATGCCGCCTGCATAATTTCAATAGTATTTGACCTCTTATGGAGCCTTTAAACACTTCTTAGTGTTTTCGAGAAAAAATAATTTGAGAGAAAGGGAAAGCCCTAAGGAGCAATATTCTGCATGTGGAAATAGCAGCCTCGGTTAATTGAAGTTGTTCATCAATGGTAACGGCAAATGCCACACCACTGACGCCCCCTATCACATAAGCGGTACTCTATTGTTAGAGTCACATTTAAGCACGTATGTGTCATCATTAAAGATGTGCCAAATGGTCTAAACTCAGAGTTGTCTTAGCTGCAAGTGTATTGTTGACGTTACCGCAAATCAAAATGATAATTGATTACTAATATAATTTAAAATACAAGAAATGATTCCTCAGTCTTTTGTACCTTTTACAAATCTTTTGAAAATGCTTTTAACTTCAGATCAAACGTATTACTAGTCATTACATGTAGCTAATTAACTGTGGTTTTAGTGATTAGTTCACATTTTACGATGATAGTTCCGAGTCGCACATATACTTAAGGGACCTTAAAATCGGATCAAATGACTCGTAGAATCAAGATTCAAGTGATCTGTAACGCGCGACTACATACTATTGGCAGCAGCCTCATAGGCATTTGACATAAGCTGATGTTAATTTTGATATATCCTGAGAACTAGGAATCCTTTGGTGTCTTATTGAAAAATGGAATGGATGTGTAAGGTAATGTAAGAAACTTTTACGGACTGCATTTCAGATGAACGAGACAAAGGGAACACAGTTAATATGTTTTGACAGTCAGTTACAAACAATGACAGAATTATTTGATTGTAAGATTTGTTATAGTTTTGCTATATCCTGTCAATGCATACGGAATGCCGATGACCAACTCGCCGTGTTTACAAGATTATAGATTTCAAATTAAATTCTATTACGATACTGTAATTTTCAGCATTGTACTTGTATTTGAAGCCCAATTTAAAACTTCAAAATAATACTGATGTATTTAGTGCGTGATATATTGACGGCGGCTATATGGTGGTTATAAAGGCATTCCGCATCAGAGGATGTTTGTTGAATACATTTTGAGAACAAAATTGATAATTCCGCTCTAAGTTGGCGCATTAAAAAACTAGAACAATGCATGTTTCATGACATAAAAGCTCCTTTAAGGACTCTGCTTAAGATAAAAGAAATAAAGACAAAATGACTGGCAATATTAGATAATATTTATAAACACCTTTTCTTAATTACATCAAAATGGTGTTAGGTAACATAAAATTTTGTGTGTCAACTTTTACCTGATATATATTTTGAGCGTTTTTGTATGCAAAATAGCAAATTACTAGATACGGACATTATGTTGAATTTGCATAATTATAAAAAAAAACTGAAGACGAGCGACAACGTATACGCTCCTGGGACCAAATTCATAAAACACTTCAGGGAAAAGCTGGAGAAAGGGAAAACTTTGGCACTGAATTTCAACAAAACCAGATATCATAACAAATTTAGAAAGACTGTGGTGAGTTGCAGTTGAAATTATGTTTGCTTCGTCGTATTTTCTTCTTCAAATAATCGAAAATACTTACACATATCTAATAACAGGAACTTAAAGAAAGTTCACTTTTCTTAGTTTTTACCTTTAGTGGTTTTTAATATGGTCCCATACAGTTTTCTTCTCGATTTGATGCAAATTATTAACATGCGTTCGATTGGCAATTTTATTCATTCCCATATTTTTGTTGATACTATATATAACACAAGTTCGATATTTCATCGATTCGTATCTTCAGTGTGTACTGTTTATACATCAATCTTGGTTTGCATGTCACAATATTAGTGTATGTGTTTTGTATTTAAAATAAAGACTGTATTAACTAAACTACTGTGTAATTTTTAATTACACTGTTAACACTATTTAGTATCTATTTTTGAATATCAATGAAACGAAAACTTTATTAAGGGAACTTAACATTAAACAAGTATACTGTAAGGGGATTTGGCTCAGCGGTAAAACACTCGAATGCCGACCCAGGGATTGCTAGTGCGAACCCCCTCACTCCAACTAAAATTACTATAAAAGGAGATATATATACTGGTTCTTTCCAGGAAAAATGATCAAGGGCAATATATATTTAAAGTATATATTTAAAGACAAAACTGTGTACAAAATGTACTTCAAACCTGGCCAACAACCAGACTAACAATTATAATAATGAAGTTAACAATAGCATATTAAACATTGTTGACAAAAGCACATTACGTTGTTTGTATTGCTTGTTTGTATAAAGAAGAAGCCTGTCTAACATACTGATTTACTATTAAACTTAAAACGCTGCACCAGAAAGTCGATTACAGGACAGTGCAACAAATACTCACCCTCAATATTATCCAATACATCTGCATATTATTAGCCATACCACTGTCAAAAATGACAAAGCAAAGGAGTTACACTTTAATTAGGTGTCTGCTATTTTATGTGGAGCATTTACAAATTTATTTATAAAAAGCCTCCGTTTTCTTACAGTAGTTGAAAATGTGTTATTTTAGAAAACACATATGTTTGTAAGTGCTAAAACTTTCCTTGAAATGTGCCTTGTAATGTACATAACGTCAATTCATAAAACAATGTTTATGCTCTCATATTTACATTCAATTTTAGGAAAACGATTGCGTTGATAAGCCTGTAATTACAAAGCCTCATCACTGGCGTAGACTTTTCATAACATTCTACATTGTGAACTTTTTATTATTTAAAAACGAAAACTCGACCTACCTAATGAAGTAGATTGCCACATGTGTCGCAAAGTAAATTGATATTTTGATACCGATAGACGACTGTTCATAGTTTATTCTTGTTGATAAAAGAATGATAAAAGAATAAACGATGATTTCAAGACACATTTCCAACGGAATCCTGCCTTCTGTTTGACATTCTTTTTCATTTCTTTAAGTTTAAATAAAAGTTTTTTAAACAAATACTGCACACATAAAAAGAGCTTACATTTTTCAACATAATCTGAAGCTAAAACACGCAATACTTATTTTCTTTTCATCCATTAGTGTAAACAAGCTGTAGAAAAACACCTAAACTTGTTTCAATTTTGCAACGTAATGTAAACAGTACATAAGAAAACCTTGCCTTACTGGACACTTTGTTGCAGCACAGCACAATAAAATCAATACTCAAACGGCATAGTTCATTATTTGCGCCCCTTTAAACAGTGATGTCATCGATGTATGTACTATAACAATTACTGTTTTTATTTGCGACCCGTGATTTTTAAAGAAATTATTATTCATTTTGAAGTTTTGTTTATAGCGCATAATAAATAATTAGAATTTTATGAGGAAAGGAAGAACAGCCTTTTCCTCCCGCTGACAAGGTTTTTTATTCACTTAAAACAAGCAATTATAATGTAAAACTGAACTTGAATATAGCGCATTTCTTTATTTAAGAATGAAAATATAAGGATTGAATTTTATTCTGGGTGCATTTTTGGGATTATGAACGCAATGGTAAAACTGGCAAATCCTTGAAGCGCGCTACTCAATGCACCCAGAATGAAATTCAATCCATAATTGCATCTTTCGTAGACAAATCATAAATGTACATCAAAGATATTCATGTTTAACTTAAAAGTAATATTATGGTTAGTAGGAAAATATAAAATATGGTATTTGAACTAAGTTGCATACATATAAGTAAGTGTAGTCACGACATAATCATAGCATACGATATGCTGAAACAGCAAGGATCAAGAAGGTACAGTATAAAGGGGTATATTTTATGTTGATGTATTTTTACATTTTATTAGACAAACCTTGTTAAGATGAATACCGTTTGTTTTTCGTATACAATATTAGTGTGGTATCAACGAAGAAATGCCACATGAGGTTTTTGCATCAGCTAATGTTTATTTACATATATTCTGAGAATCAAGAATGACAATACAACAGTCAGCTGTTGGCCGGTTTCAAAGTGGAATATAAAATGGATATTAAGGTAAACAGCGGCATCGTTTAGAGACAGTTTCCTAGATAAACAAAACAATGCAAAAAGCAACGTGAAACATATTACAATGTTGACTATGTTAGAGTTTGCCATATTTACTAGAGTATAATCGCGTTCTGATCATTCGCTAATGATTATTTTCAAATTGAATCTTCCTTTTTTTAATTACATGAACAATTACCATAATACCATTGGCCAAAAAAATTACATATGTTCATGACGTCAACGAAAACATTTCGTAGTTTAAAAAATAACGGCATTTATCATTTGTGCATGCCTTGTTGAACACAAAAATAAAATAACAGAAAATTACCATCACAATAGCAAACGCACGTCTAACGAGTGGTCTATGGTCAAATGCGTTTACGTAAAAATACCTTAATTATCTGCACGTAGTTCTAGAAATTCCAATGCAGTGCATATTAGACAGTTTGAGCAGCAGCAAAACAATAATTATGTCCTAAAAGCTTCCACGCTGAAAATGGCAAAATTGTGTAATCAAGTCGAGAGATAAAAGTATAATGGTTCAATTCCGGTGATAACCACTTGATCGTCTGATGCTATATTTTTATTTACATCTAACGGCATTAAACTGATTGCAATGAAATAAAGCTCGGGCCTTTTACTGATCATGTGCCTTTTTGTCCACTACAGTCGTGATTAAACAAATAACGTTAACATTGCTCCTAACCTAGCGATGCATTCTAGAAATATAGAATCGGAGTGGCTGAATGATCGGGGACGAACACATTATGATAGAAAGTGTGTGCATATTGTTAATCATTGTTTAATCCACAACTTATTGCGTTGGAATGCCACTCTAACAATCTCAGGGAAGTCCACTCTATTAATGTCAGGGGAGGCAAATAACACTTTCAGGGGACCACCCTAAAACTCACAGTGTGAGGTCACTATAAAACTGTCAGGTAGGGTCACTCTACGCTGTCAAGGAAGGGCACTCTAACACTGTCAAGGGAGGTAACTCTAACACTGTTAAGAGAGGGCACTTAAACACTGCCAGGTGAGGGCACTCTAACACTGTCAATGGAGGGCACTCTAACACTGCCAGGGGAGGGCATTCAAATACTGCTAAGGGAGGGCACTCTAACTTTGCCAGGGGAGGGCATTCTAACACTGCCAAGGGAGGGCACTCTAACACGGTCAAAGGAGGGCACTGTAACACGGTTAGGTTAGGGGAGGGCACTCTACCACTGTTAAGAGAGGCCACTCTAACACTGCCAGGTGAGGACACTAACACTGCCAAGGGAGGGCACTCTAACACTGTCAAGAGAGGGCACTCTAACGCTGCCATCGGAGGGCATTTGAACACTGTCAGGGGAGGTCACTCTAACACTGTCAAGGGAGGGCACTCTAACATTGCCAGGGGATGGCACTCTAACACTGACAAGGAAGGGCACTTTATCACTGTCAATGGGGGCACTCTAACACTGCCAGAGGAGGGCATTCTTACACTGTCAGGGGAGGGCATTCTAACACGGTCACGCCTTTATCCATTTTGATTGTACAACGCACGTTCATATAGTGTAAAACAGAGAAGATGAGAGAACATTAGAGCAATTGTTTTTTTCCTTTGATGTCTATTTTAAAAGCACAATACTCTAAAAAAAACAAAAAAAAAACATGTTTCCGTAACTATAAGAGTACTAAAACTCCATTGTGTTTGATTGAAGAAATAGTTCTTGCGTGCTATATCGTCAGCACAGTTGCGTTTTCAGAAGCGTTATTATGAACACGAAGGTCGTAGGCTTGGCTTAAGTTTTAGTGACTGAACGAGAAATCGTGCTCCAACTGTTGATATAACACGCAAGTCAAATGAAGAAACACACTGCTGTTACATCATGTTTTTCAAAACCAGGACGTAGACTGTATTTCTATTTAATGTTTTTGTTTCGTGTAAAAATGCATTCGTGTTGCTCGTGACGCCACATGTTTTCGATAAGGATATTTCCGCCTACATTTATGGGCAACACATTTATTTTGACAGTTATACGTCATACTTGCGCAAACATGCCAATCAGGAAGTCTTAAATGCGAAATGGGTATAGTATTTACATGATTCACGATCTGAAATCAGCATTGTAATTGATAATCAAATTGGGACGGAGTATCCTTTAAACACAGCTTGATAATTCTTTTTAATTTAAACCCCTCTTTAGCCACTTGCACTAACATATTACATCATTTGCGTTTGTTTGGGGAAAAATAAATACGAGGTAATGGAATTACAGGTTACAACTTTTAAGCAACTTGCAATAACGACAGAATGCAGTAATGTTTGTTTTGCAATGTAATAATACATACGCACTATGCGTCTTTCATCAGCACGTACATTTTATATGTATACAAAACTTTACCATTTATTGTTTTCTTGCATGGGCCATTCTGCCACGGACCTGTGATGATTTTCACAGGCAGACGACGTTTGTACTTAGATTTCTCTCTTTTTCGCAAATTTCTGTTTAATTTAACTTCTTTTTACTTTCCTGTCGTTCTGTTCAGCTTCTAAGCGGCCTGGTTGGAGAGAGTAAATGCATTTTTCTTTCTTTTTCTTCTCCAAAAAATGTAAAGTGTGAGGTTTGCTATAGCTTAAAACTGGTTTAAACTCCAAATGAAAGTCACTGACCGTACCAAGACGGTAACTCAACATTTCTTGGAGAATTCATTTTAGAAATTATAAATAAAAAAGAAAAGAAAAACAGAAAAATCCGAAAAACACAAAAATATACATGGAGTTTTTTTCTAAATGTCTGTTGCGTCATGATGTTGTACGTGCTTTTGTGTCGTTCTGTGTTAGTTTTTGTACGGGCCATTTTGTCTTGGTGCCCTTAAACTTGACATATCTACAAAGAATATTTACAACATTCTTTATTTGAACATCTCTTCCATTTATTTTAGCATATACCTTTTCTTTGAAGTTTAAAGATGCTGTTATGTTCTATTAACCGGGTTTTGTACGTTTTAGAAATCGTAATAGCGTAAAAGTGTATTTCTGGGGTTTCAGGTTGAGAACCTTTGCTGTCCGCAGAGATGACCTAGTGTTCTCCTCGTGTGTGGGAGGACCTACATGTACATGTATGTTTCATCCCAGAATACGTTATACCGAAGACGTTAAAAATGTCACGGACCTTTTATGGTTTAGCGCAATAAATAAAAGGATATACCTGGCGTTAAGAGTGCTTTTAGCCAAACCCTGTTCCGACAAACAAACAAACAAACAAACAAAGAACATCATATGGTACGGCTATTGCGTTGCTTTTTATCAATGTTTTCTTTATTTTTAATCAGCTGAGTCGAAAGAATAAAATATGGACAAAAGTGTCAGTACCTTTTCTGGATACTTCAAATTTTGGTCCACTGACGATGATGTTTTTAAGTCTGTCTGACACAAAATATTCAACATTCATAAAATAATTTAGGTGTCATCCCTTCTTTTCAGAAATACGGTCTTTAAAATAGTATAATTGTACCTACATGTTATCAATTATAAACAATCAAGACAAGAATATATGGAAGAATAAGTGAGTGTAGCATTTAATCTTAGAAAAAAAGGAAAAGTCCTAAAGCAGCATAGCTTGCATTGGGAAATTAGCAGCCTCTGCTTTATTGAAGCTCTTCATCAATGGTAATTAAAGATGGCACACCACCGACGCCCTATATCGCATCAGCGGAACTCAAATGTAAACAACAAAACATCTATAATCCGAAAGAATAAGAAAAAATACAACTACATGTACACAATTATGAGTACGGGCAACATAAGTCGATACCACAAAACAAAAAATCCTTAAATTAGGTATTTGACTATTAATAGTTTTTCAACACATTTAAACGATTTCTAATCAAACCTAAGGACAAACAAATGCGAATAAAAATAACAAACGTCATTAAGTATTTCTGTCTGCCATAAAAACACGTCAAACGCGTGTTTTATTTTGTATAAGTTTACATTCGAGGGCATCGAATTAAGCACCCTAGTTATAGACTGTTCAAAGTTATGCATTGCAGACAATTTGAAGAGCAGCACACAATAATAATGTCATGAAAGCTTCCGCACACGCAAGACAGAATGGCAAAGTTTGGGTAATTAAGTTGAGATATAGAAGTTTAATGTTGCGATGTTGACAGTAAAACACCTATTTGTCTGATGCGTTAAATCTGTATTAACAACTTACGTCATTAAACTGATTGACAATAAAGGGTATTTGCGGTGCTTTTACTGACGAAAATCGGGTAATATTAAGGAAATGCTATCAAAAGTGGTTTAAAAAACGATGTTGATATTTTAACACAAAAACTACTTTTTGCTTTCTCACAACCCATTTGTCATAACATTTGCTTGTAAGTGCACTTTACTAGAGAAGTGTGTCTACCAAGTATACGTTTAATGATATGCAAAGAATTGCATTTGCAGAACATCAGTGACAGGACAGTGCACCACATTATTTCTATACACACCAAACTCGTTTAAGATATTGGCATAATCGGCACGAAAATAACATGACACCATGCCCGTCAAAACTGTCTGAATAAATTTCTCAGAAGCAAAGGTTATCGTAACTAGACGTTTTTTTGGGTCGATACGCCACATAGTATGTGCACATATGTACATATCATAACATCTGTTTCGGTGTCACGTGTGCTTGATCATACAGTTGTAGATGGGTTTTTCTGGGATTCTGCAATTCACACAAGTACAAAATATAATATACATCTGCTGAATGCAAGCTGTTAACACAAGAAATGTGTTATACTGTAAATGTATTTTTGTTTAGAAACATTTGTTATACGCTCAATATTTATGATACTACACTTAGGAAGGAAAACGTAACGTAATAGCTACCTTGTGTTTTCATATTTGAATGGTGTTGGGCCATATCGGAATTATAATGTTAAATTTAAGACCTGTTCACTTGCTTTAGAATGACTATAAAACACCGTTGACTTTAGGTAAGTCTATGTCTGGACCAAATTTGAAACAGTTGATCCTGTACAAGTAATCATGAAAAAAGTACTTGTTTAATGTTGCTACCTCTGGTTTGTCGGAAGCAGCAAATGGTTATTTGCAACTTCGAATAGTTCAATGACGGCGAATTATAAAGCCTGTATGTGACTAAAGCAATTCATTTTATTGTCGTCGTCTGTTATTCAGCAGGAGCTGTTAATTGTGAGACAAACATCTTACCGGTCATAAGCTACTGATTTACTGTGGATTGGGCGACACGTTAACAAAATATTTATTGGTGAAACTCAAATGCGCACTAAAAATCTAATAATGAACTATCAGTATAATTTTGCTACTCGCCGTAGATACAGGACGTGGATATCCAGACAATCGTCCACATCGCATATGTTTAGTTCAAAGGAAACATTTAAGAGACTTATGTTCCTGATGAAGGAGACGAACAAAGAAAACCGTAACTGTTTTCGAACAATTATGAATAATATTCTTTATTGATTTTGTTTGTTTACTTAACATCGGAGTATCCACTTTAATTAATGGTGCTTGTCTTAACAGATCGCTCTGTTTGTCATTAAAAGTATCAATTTGCTAGAAATTGACATTAAGTTATTACGTGCATGAATCTGGCCAGTCGACAAACCGCTTACGTTTCTCAAAAAACGATTCAAGTCGTTAAGACATTTGGGTATGTATGTCTTGTTGCAAAAATAAATGACAGGAAACGGCAAAAAGATATTAAGGTCAAAGAATATTAAGTGTTCATGTAGGTTTAGGCATAAAACAGAATTTATGTATTTAGGGGCGTAGTCCTAGATAATTTAACGCAATGTGCTACCCAATTGAGCTGCAGAAAACAGCAGTGCTGTCCTGAAAGCTTCCGCACACGCACGACAAAAAGGTTTACAAACATCTGTAATCACGTCGTGACACTTACTGCAAATGCTAACTTACATCTGGGATT
>Ga0224511_10005436_pt1 | contig 9996 bp, 6 predicted proteins | sample SF_May12_sed_USG_2_FD_169988 | JGI IMG/M metagenome (GOLD analysis project Ga0224511, IMG submission 169988) | Sediment microbial communities from San Francisco Bay, California, United States - SF_May12_sed_USGS_8_1 | ecosystem: Environmental > Aquatic > Marine > Sediment | place: USA: California... | reverse complement strand
CAATTTTGACTCTAGCGTCCAAGTCATTGCGTTAACCCACTATCCACTATAATTATCTTTGGTTATTTGATTATAAAGTTCGAACCTCATTCACTTCAGTCACTGTATAAAGTGGTCACCATGTGTGTAGTAATTTTAACTGTGCATCGGCATTTTCCAGACATTGGCCAAGGTCATAACGTCGGTGATGAAGTTCACTTCCGAGCAAACAAAACAGGTGATGGAAAAAGAAGAGGCCAAGGTTAGTACGCCACTTCGTTATTCCCAATAAGCTTCCTGCAATGTGGTTCTCAACATACTGCCTCCAGTGTGGTTCCCAATAAACTGTCTGCAGTGTAGTTCCCATAACACTTAAAATCTCGGCTGCTGCACCAAGGACTCCACAGCTGCTGCAGTGTGGTTCCCAGAACTAGTTCAGTGTTGTTTTCAATAAAATGCTGAAATCGCGCTTACATTATTGCTGCAGTGCGCGATCTATGAGAGGCTTCCATTCAGTTATATTCACTTGTATCTATAACTTTTTCTCATTGCCAGCGCAGTAGTGTTTAGTGGCTGTATATAATTGTTTTGTAGATGGCTGGTAGCTGGTTGTTGGGCTGATGTCTTACTTTTCCTATTTCCAGTGAACTCAATGGAACATTCCCTGGTAACGCTCCGCTATTATCCCCCATGGCACTCTGCGGGAATGCGCCTCATCATAAGAGCTCAATCTATGCTGTAGGGCTCTAACTGTTTTTGAGGCCCAGTCGGTGTATCAGGCTCATGAGTGCTCTATGAATCGCATGAGAGATTTATTGTTATGTCTGTAAATTGCTTTGGTGATTGGTTATTGAGGATTATTTTACATGTGCATGTATATATAGGGTGAATGGCTAGCTTTATTGTCTCAATCTATTTATTATAGAATGCATAGTTTTAGTTGTTGGTTGGTTCTGTTTCTGGTTATTGATTGATAACTATACCATCATGTCTCTCCCATCATATACTCTCCATAGTCTTACTCTCCCACTCATTCCATGCTCTATCGTGATTTTCAGTCCTTCAAGCCTAGTCAATCTATTCATACTTTCTCATCTTGTCCTGCTGGTTTGATACAATAAACTGCTGATTCTAACTGATTACTGTTCTACTGTAACCATTCGCATCTGCAAGATAAAGAATTTTACTCAGCTGACAATGCCCAATATTCAGTAATGAGAGAAAGTGCAATACTACCCATAAAAAAAGAGGGCCCCTCCTACTCCTAGTCTATATAGATGGGGTGGGGATGTCCATGCAGACAGTTTATCGTGGTCAAACTGCATAAATGGAGCCCTAAGCACACCTGTTAAAAACCGTAAACAAAGTTTAAAAGTATAATTTTTGTACTATAGAGCAGCATGTGACGGGTGGTGGGGCAAGCGAAGCAGTAGACTTTGTGACCTGGTTCGCACGCCCCGGCACCCGCCGCATGCCGAAGAGGTAGAGCACTCGGTTGTGTCCCGACATTCACCTAGGCCAGTAAATGCATCAACAGAAAAATATAATTGTAAAGTTGATAACTTCGCGCACAACCGACTGGCCCAAGCTTTCATAGAGGCTCTAACCACGGAACCGTGGCTCTAACTGAAGCCCAATCTGAAGAAATAATTTCTGGTGAACAATCATGGCAGATGCTGATCTCGAGACGATTCGGGCCCAAAGGATGGCCGAAATGCAAGCCCAGATGGTAGGTTGGTAATTTTATGTGCAGCAGAATGGTCCAAATCCGAGTGCAAAAGTCATATGATACCGTACGTCCGCGATTTAAGCCGCGACTCACTAGTCACTCTCACTGACTCGACTGAGTAACTTGTAACTGTAAGTGTCACATTGAGTCAATCATCAATCATTGATGATTGACTCAATGATTGAGCCTTTGAGGTGAGTGACTGACTCACTCTCTCAGTCTTTGACTGACTTAGTGACTGATTAGGCTTAGGGCCTGGGCTAGAGATAGAGCCAAATCTAAAACTAAAGGTTGTCTTGCCCTGGCCTTGGCCAGTGGACGTGGTCCTACTGTAGCAAAGTGCCGGTGTTAGACTTCGAGTGCCAACTTGAACTTGTACTGACAACAGTGTCACTGGTGCGACCCCTCTTCCTCGCCAACTCCACCTTCCTCGGCCCTGAGAGTGAGAAGACCCAGGTTCCCGTTCCCTGCTGGGTAAACAGGGAGATTGTTTTAAACATCCCGCGCGCAAGCTGTCTTGAAGTTGAACTGCTGAACGACATTTAACATCAGTGGCAAAGGCTCTAACCTGTCAACCACAACACCTCGCCTTCCTGTATTTGAGTCATTTATGAGTGGGTTAGATCTTGCAATTCGTTGTTTGTGTGAATCTCAATCAAAGGAACACCATCACAACCAAGTCAATCAATTTGTTAGACGGTTCCTGTTCCTTATTGGATTTCGGAATTTTATTCTTTTTTCCTAACAAAGGTGATATCTAATCACTGCAGGGTGGTGAAGCAGGGGATCAAGCCCAGCAGCAAGCACAAATAAGACAACAGCAAGAGGAGATGAAACACAGTATTATGTCACAGGTTTTATCACAGCCAGCTAGAGCCCGCTGTGAGTAGCTTTCTTACAATTCTTAAATTACCAACTAAATGCGAGTAGTATATGGCCATAGCACGGCATGATTAATCCAGTTTGAGGCCGTCAGATTGTATCTTGTTTTGTTTTTCTACTCGGGCCCTTGAACCTCTTATGTAACAGACCTCCTAAGCCTGAGACCTGTTTCAGAGTCGTAGAAGTCAATAGCCAGGAAAATTATGTGGGAGCTCACACTCCCAGCCGACCCGGCATGATAAGGACTTTAACCCAGGATTTTTTGCTCTGGCCGCTGAGCTACCTTACTATCCCTTCACTTTTCGATACTAGCTCAGGCTGTAGATGATCTCATGAATGCCCCACTGTTTAAATGTAGTTTCGGGTTTAAACCTTCCTGCTGTAAACTGTCAGCAGCAGCTGGTGTAGTGGATAACGCTGTTGCTCATCCATTTAACCTCTTCTTCATGAAAAGCCTTGCTCGTTGGGGCAAACCCTAGTGATTAGATTGAGCACTTCTTCACTTATTGCACACCTCCATGATCATGTGTTGATAACAGCTCGTTGCAATCCAGCTAGCATGAATACAGCGTATCAGCATCTGAAAGAACCTCAACTGAAAGGAAGAGATACACCACGTAATTTTAGAACAATAAGTTTTATTTGACTCAATCCAACAGCAGTTCACTTCGAAGGGCTGTCAAATCAAAACAAAAACCATTTCTGTGTGGCGACCCATACTGGGCTATTCTGGATAACTGTGTGCTCCAGTTTGTTGAAATCTGGAATCCGTAACCTCAATCTTAAAGTGTATAAGAGTTTGCGCCATTCACCTTAAGATAGTCGTTAAAAACGTGGCAGGGCGCGAGCCAAACTTTTTCTACCCTCAGGTCGAGAAATTGTTGGCTTAGCAACCTAACGATGTTTTCCTTCCACTTGCGGTGGCGAAACATTCATGATGCCTCATGGCTAGGGCGATGAGATTCCTGTGGTTACCTGTTACTCAGTTTCTTGGCCTTACATACCAATAACAGTTTGCACGCAATAGCCCTTGCTAAAGGTGACCTATCGATAGGTATACCCAGTGCCTTGCTAAGCGAGATCAATCGGTGGCCATGCTGACTCCAAATTATTTTTCCATATTTTATATTCTCATCAAAAATTCTCCAAAGATGGCTTTTATCATGAATACATTGTACATTGAGTGAATTTTCGAACAAATTGCTAAAACAGCAACAACTTCATTTTCTGTTTAGATCATATAAGCCTATATAGTGAGTCAGCCGCTTGACTACCGATCCAGATAGGGACGAATCCGACGGGAATCGCTAAGCCCCGCCCACCATCGTATTGCGTCATACCTTCTCAGGCATTTGAGGCAGCAGGTTTTGGGCAAGATCTTCGAAGAAATGAGATCAAGGGTACAATATGAGACCACGTTTTTCAGTACACTAACACTTCAATGTACAGATTCAATAGCGTCAAGCGGCTTAATTTTTCAGTGAATACACTCGCTTTAACAAAGCCAGACAAGGCAGCTAAAGTGGAAGCTATGCTTGTCCAGATGGCTCGTTCCGGTCAAATTCAGGAGAAGGTGAGCAGTCCTAATATCCAACCCCTTGAGACTTAATACTTACACGTGTGAAATACATTCATAATGTATACCAACCTACCGTAATAGGCATGGTTAATGAGAGTTTTTTCATGTAGACAAGATAATTACCATTTACCAATATTTAGAGGGTGCGAGAAATGCTTGGGCAACTCCTCTTCATGATCTAAAAAAAATGTTGGGTAGGATTGTTGATGAATCAAAGATCTTCCTCGATCTTGTATTACAACATTATGGTATATTAAGTTTTGAAACCCTAAACCGGACGGCAGTTGAGCATTGAGACTGACAAACACTAAATTAATCTGTTCTCGCGCATTGTTTGTAGCTCGGCGAGGATCAGCTCAAGTCTTTGCTAGAGCGAATCTCGGAGCAAACAACCAAAACGACGTCTGTGAAGTTTGATAGACGCCGAGCCGCTCTTGATAGTGACTCTGACTGAGTAGGCTCAAACTTTCTGTTACATTAACAGGGAGAAATTGTCCTGCACTCAATCATTTTGGCCCCAATTGTAATCACTACTTATGCTTAGCGACGAACTAGTTTTGTCTGTGACTGTTTTTCAACGCGATGACTGTGTCTACGCTGTGTCATCGTTTTGTATTGCTCATTACAGCTTGTGGATTCTGATTGCAGTTTTAACAGTATATATAAATGTGGGTGAGCTACACTTAACACAATTGATTGGATTCATATTGACGGTTTATACTTTATACCACATTGGGTGGAAGGCTCTCATGCACAGGTTTCATTTGAATAGAAAAAGCAATCGCGATGTTGGAATCTCTCGAAAAACCCTGTGCATGTATGCAGATATAGCTTGCATCTCTATAGGGAGGATATGGTGTAAAACAGTGCTTCCCAGCCTTTTCAGAATTGGGGCCATTTAAAAAAACGGGTTAATAGCTGGGACCGCATATAAATCGTGCCTTGGCAGAATCGGTTGCTGCATGTATTATAACAATCTACGAAATCTACTGAATTGGTTTGGTCTTTCGGACTATAACAATTGGATAGACAATTTCACTTTTATCCGTAAAACAACGGATAACATATCAATTTGGGTTCGTGTTGACGAAAATAAAGTTTGTGTTGATTTGAGGAAGACCACTATATTTCTTCAGCACTCTGATGTAAATCAATTTTGGATAACTGCCATTGATAAGGCGCAACAGGTTTGGTGCAATGTTCATGTATCGCCAATGTATCTCAACTTGCAACTACAGAGCACATTGTATCAGGTTGCGGATGGGGATAGGCGCCGAGGTTTACTGTATTTGAACTTTTTGATAAATGGCCATTTGGTTGTGTTGTACATCATGGCGGGGGAATTTGGCTATTGCAAGGCCGATTTGAAACAGTAAATTTGAGGTTGATCCCAAGCATCAGCTTTATACTATCGTCACCTACTTCGGAATCTGACAGGAAATTGAATTGGGCGATGACCTCTCTGGGCTAGGACTGAATGTGACAGCCTCCATTAGCCAGCATTAATGGGGTGAGTAAGATTAAATGGTGAAAGTGGGAACCTCAATAGCTGGAGCGCTTGGTTCAAGGCTCAAGGTTGCAAGATCCTAGGCTCAAGTGCCAGTCACGCTGAGCGTTCACTGTGATAATGAGCTCCACACATAATTCGTAGCCTCTACCACTCCAACAGACCTCGGGTTTAGGAAGATGACCAAATGCCCGAGTAGAAAAAAAGATGACCGTACGGATGCACAGTTCAGTGTTGCCAAACCTGATAATGTGTAAAAGAGAATAAATATATCTGAAGATCATACATATAGGTTCTGTATTTTGTTAGCTTGTTGCTGTGTCAAACCTGAATGAACGTCACTTGATCTTGGAAAAATCTCATGCATGACCAAAAAATCTGGGGCTGAAACATTGACTGCGACAGATTGGCCTGAAGCCACCAATCTCAATGTCAAATATCAACCGCAGAATTAGTAGGAGGACTGGTTCTTCTCCATGCAGATAGGCCACATGCATTGATAAACCGATCTTTTAAATGTTTTCTGTGATAATGTCTACTAGCAGTTTTATCTAGGCACATAACTGCTTGGAGTAATGGTTGGAATGTCCGCCTGGGATTTTTAAGGTAACAAGGTAGCAATCCCTATGGCTCCACAATAATACCGCATGAGCCAAGCATAGATTCTAAAGGAGCTTATATAGTCTACCTAGTATAGCATCTTCAATGGATGGGGAGAAAGGGGATAGCTGCTACATCACCAGTTTCACCACCCAGTCACCACAGTTGAAAACCTACATGTATCTGAAGGAGACTAGAATGGAAAAAGAAATAGGCACTCAACAATGATCAAAGCCAGTAGAACGGGCAGACTCAGCGGATTGGAAAGCAAAAAAGAAGGCCTCTTGATTTTTAAGGAGACCTGGAGAAGATCAACCAAACTCTACACTGATAGCTGGGTTTGAATGGCAATCTCAACAGATCCCATGAGAGACTGGTGAGATCTAGTGACACTCGATGAGGGAACAAGATAGCTGATAATGACAGCAACACTGATACTATCGCCCCACTGGCACGAACTGCTGTAAATGTGCACCCAATATTATTAAACCGTATGATGACCACTAAAGGCTGAACGGAAACCTGTGAATATTCTACCGATATGAAATAGGCTAAAAGTTGGGGCTAGTTTGCACCGGCTCAGTTTCTGTGTGTATTATAGCAGCCTTATATGTTTGAGTGTTAATGTGCACACACTGTATTACTAAGTAACCCGGTAAGAAAAACGACAGAATTTTCTCTGCCGTTACTGGTCATAAAGTCACTGGTAAGAAGCAGGGTCTCTTACAGCGTTTTGCGATGGTGCCACTTCAAGTTAGTGTTAATTGAGACCACATGTGGTCCCAGGGCCAGAGGTTAGACAGCTCTGATGTATAGTGTGTATCGCTTTCAATCATAGCAATAGAATTTCATTGTGCATGGTCAAACCAAATTCTCAAAGAAAAGCTTTGGATCCATCCCCGCCCGCTTATCTATGAAATAGGTTTGCGGGAGTTGTCTTTTACTGTTTTCCAGAACCTAGATAAGCGTGAGTGAAATTTGAGTCGCTATAACCGAGTGTATTTGCAATATTGAATCTAATTGGGCAACTCGAGCCGAGAGTACGTATTGATTCCCTTCATTGGTCGGTTTGCTGGCCGTGATGTTGATGGCCTTGCGGGAAGACTAAACTAGGAACTGACAACACTGAGCAAGCACAGTCAGTGTTAGTTGCGAAAGATAAACCACCGTACTGCTGAAACAGTTATACTGAGGGTAAGTGTATCGTGAAATTGTGAAACACCTCACTCAATACAAGTGATTACCCACTGGCTCAGCTACTATCTATGTCACTGTCAGGGGAATTGTGGTAGTGAGTCAGTCAGTTTGACTTCGACGGTTTGAGTTTGAGTTTGACCAGACTTCAGACCAGAGACGAGAGGGAGACTGGCTAACTCGTGACTGGCTCGAGTCTTGTCTTGAATGAGTCAGTCGGTGATTCATTGAATGACAGAGTGAGTGACTCACTGACTTTAACCTATCCTATGTCAGTTACTCAGTATGCGTGACTACTGATTGTGAGTAACTTTGACCACTTGGGTACAGACGGTACACTCACTGTACTTTTACACGATGATGTATGAAATCATAGGTAGTCAGCCCCTTATCATCAATCATGGCTTAGTTATGCTAACCCAGTCAGAAATAGCCGCTACCAATCACTACTACTCTACGGTTGGACCAAAAGTAAGTGTAACACATGCCACGGTTACAGTAGATTGCGTCTGTGACTGTTACTGTTGGTATTATCAACTTGTTTGAAATGATATTACCAACAGCTCAATGCCTAATAACTCCCGGATTGGTTCACTTCAGGTTAAACATGAAGTTACTAAATGAAGCAAACCTGGTTTATTTTTCTACCTGCTCCTCACCCTCATCAATGGAGGGATGGCTCTATAAAAAAGGCGAAGTCAATAAAGCCTTTCAAAAGAGATGGTTCGTTCTAAAAGGAAATCTACTCTTTTATTTTGATAAACCATCGGATAAGGTGAGTGAACATCACATCGACTATATGAGTCATCCTGGAAGAAATAAGGTCTAGAAAAGTCTTGGAATTGAATCTAGCAGCGACGCTTGGTAAACAAAACCCTTGGAATGTAACGAAATATACTGAACTCTTTCTCAATGTAATGAAATATACTGAACTCTTTCTCAATGTAATGAAATATACGGAACTCTTTCTCAGTTGAATTTATTTTGAGACAACTCCTACTGCGCTGGGCTCAAGATGGAAACACCACATGTTGAAGTCTCACAGGTTTTGAGTTGAGGTACCTATCATTTGTTTTAGCTAGTAGTCTCGTCACACGTTCTACTTCAGCACACCAGTCACCAGTTGCCTGTTGTAGGATCCTAATGGCGTAATTATTCTGGAAGGCTACACTGTGGAACTGCCCGAAGTCACCGCTGATCCCTACACATTCCAGATCATCTTTAAAGGTGCTACAAATGCCAGGTACGAAAGGCAAAGGTTGTTCCTTAGCCAATGAACGTGTGGGGAAGTGGCTGTTAGATAGCCAGCTTGTACGGGCAATGGTGCTGCTGAGGTGGGGTGCCATTCCTCTTCCTCACTGTTCTCACCTTCTCTTCCCCACCTTGTGTGTGCACTGATATTTCGGACGTACCAAAACGCATTCAGAACTAATCAAACTGATCTTATTGCCTCAGTCGAATAACATATGCTACTGGTATATGCCATGTCATCTTAATGATTATCGGTTTGGAAATCCTTTAAATCTAACTGCTTCGGGTAAAGGATTAAAGGATTATAATGAATTTGGAACGGCTGTTTAACTCTATTTAGTTGGAAATTTGTTAAACTCTAGACTCAAAATTCGTTTTAGAATATAACTAAAGTGTCACTGTTGTAATTTTACTGAATTGATTGTCTTGGCTGAGCTAAGTGTGAACTTCAGAGCATTTTTCTGCCAATTACCACCATCTCAGTTTTACTCGAATATATTACTATTGGGACGATAACTCTGGTTGTAAAACAGATGGACACCTAACCGGGGAAGAATTCATAAATTGTGATCAATCATAGACATGATGGATGATTGTAACTCATTCTAGTCAACATCTTGATTTGGCTGTCCTCTGACTCTGACTCATGACTTGAGTTGTCATACAGCTGTTTGACGAATAACAGCTCTGATATGACAGGCTTTCTGGTGAATCAGTACACATTTTTGTTTTTGTGTTACCCTGGATTTTGATGTGTGTTTCAGGGATCTGCTTTTGTCTATTTGAACCAAATTTTTATTTTTCATGAACCTTAATGTAAAAAAACGCGTCTAATATCTGTGTAATCTGTTGGATCATTTATATTGTGGAACATGTCACAATCTTTGGCCATGGAATAGACCCTAATTTCAAATAAGAAAGTAGATTTATCATAGTGTTATCTCTATAATACAGAGCATACAAATCTTGGCATGATTTACTTCAATCAAATAGCTGAAAATTACGAGGAACATTCTAAATGACAGGAATCACATTTTATATAGGTTTTAGCCATCATCGGTTTCCTCAGTATTATACTTGTAGATTATTAAGTAGATTATTGAACAGTTTTAGAATATCAAGTACCAGACTTCCGAATGCCAACAATAGTACCGAGTTTTCAACTCATAGTACCAAATATTCCATTGATGACGATATATATATATATGATATATATATATAAATATATCTGATATATATAAATATATATGATATATATGATATGTAAATATACAT
>Ga0224511_10005435_pt1 | contig 9997 bp, 5 predicted proteins | sample SF_May12_sed_USG_2_FD_169988 | JGI IMG/M metagenome (GOLD analysis project Ga0224511, IMG submission 169988) | Sediment microbial communities from San Francisco Bay, California, United States - SF_May12_sed_USGS_8_1 | ecosystem: Environmental > Aquatic > Marine > Sediment | place: USA: California... | reverse complement strand
CTGTGTCGGTTGTAAAGTGATAAAAAGTCTTAACGTAAGTGGAGATGAATTGTTGAATACAGTGAAAACGTAATTATAAGGTCGACATAACATAATGAAATGGATTTTTACTCATTGACATTGTAAAACGATGGAAGCTCATGAAGAGTCATGCAATGAGGCAATGAACCATATCGGCGAAAATCAAAACTGATAGTGATTGTTCTAGCATGGTTTTATTCTTAAAATTGTTGTTTTTAAAATATTACCATGCGCACAACATACATCACTATTAAATATTGAAAGGTAAGTTTTTGTATACTTTTAACATTTTTGGGGAGAAAAATGGAAGAGCGTAAAAAGTTTGGTTACACACAACTGTCAAACAGACGCAAGTCAAAAAACAACGGAGGCATTGTTATATTTTGTATTTTAATTGATATATAATAATATTAAAATCATAATGCCATACCTAACATCAACGCTTTTACACCTTAACAATACCATATAAGATACCATATTCTTACATATTAGAACCAGACCAACATTCTTTATTGAGTATTTCAGCACGGTTTGGTTTCTTCTTCGTTAATAATAAGAAAAACTTTTATCATGCAAGACTGTTGTACTGTATTTAGCATATAAGACCAGTTTACAATATGACATAAAACTGTTACAAAACATAAAACTAGAACTATATTCTTTGTCGTAGTATGATTATTTTGGTTTGCGTGAATCGACGGACCAGTTCATCTGCGAAAAAATCAGGGGGAAGGTTTGAATTGACATTTTTAAAATATTCAAATAAAGATGTTTGAGTATTTTTTTCAGAAAAAAAGTGATAAAATGAGGTGTAAATATAAGTAATAAAGTTCGTGATTGATAAGTTCACCGAGTGATGAACGTCATTAGGGCTGATTAAAGCAAGCGTGGAGTCCTTCGGACTCCACACACTTTAACCAGCCCTAATGACGTTCATCACTCGGTGAACTTATCAAACACGAAATTTATTCCTTAAATGAGGCCTAAGGTACCAATTGACAAATGGTACCTTTTTGCACAAAGACTTTATACATTTCTTGAGATCTAAAAAGTGCCAGTTGCATAATTAATTAATTTTCTGTAATTACATTAATTTAAAAAAAACTTTTCTACCATTTTAACCGGCATCCCTTTAAAATACTTAATATGGATATTTTTACGCTAATAGCTTTATAATGCTAAATACAAAACTTTTAAACGTGATTTACTCAAAAACTTGAAAAGTCAAATGGTACCTACTGGCAATTAGGGGGCGATATATACAGTCTACAAACATCTTGTCTTGAAACAAATGAGATTGTTCTACATATTAAGCCTATTTATTTCAGACGCGCCAGAACAACATTTGCGAAGAACTGGTAATGGAGTTAGCTTCATAAAACAATAGATTTATTATACTCCATTATTGCTGCTTATGGTGACTAAATGGTTAGAACATGATTTACTTTGTAACAGGTACACTTAGGTCATCAACATATCATGTTCTAAAACTGCATCTTGCAAGAGTGTTGCCTGATCCCCTTTATATTGCAGGTTATTGTTATATGTTACTGCTGCGCACATAATTGTGGTCAATGATGGCCTTGTAATAAGTGTCACTTACGACCCACCAGGTAAAGAAAAGTTGGCCATTATAATTGTTTTATGTTATAGTGTATACTAGGTTTAGACACAATAATGTTTTCCCCAATGCTATATGCACTTGTAAACGAACTGCGTACCTGAGGTCTGTCATATACTGGTACACTATTCATGACAAGACCAACTAGACATTAGCAATACAATAGTTACGGTGTCTCTGTTATAGAGCGGGAATAAACATAAATGTGTTTCTCATTTAACAAAAAAGACAAATAACTGTTTGTCCTACAAAATGTAACTGTGGACTTCTTTCATATGGTCTAACACAAAACTCGTTACGTTTCCTCAATAACGACACCTGTCCAAATCAGTGTGACTGGAAAACAAGTATATGAAAAAATGTATGGACATATGTGATATGTAAACGTGCTTTAAGCAAGGTCACGGTGAAATATGCGAAGAAAGACAATACTGGATCTGTGTAAATGCGTGACTATTTTAGGAGTCTAACGTCATAGTTGCTCTGAGCAACTGGCAACAGAGAAGAATAAATAATTGATTATATGTGAACCTTATAATTGACATCAAATAGCCGACGTGTTCGTCCAAGTCCACTTAAAATTCATTAGTCTTCGATATACACTAAGAAATATACAACGACTGGAACTATAACAGAAGGATGTCTGTTTAGACATTTGTCTAATGACAAAGAATTCGTGTACATAAATGTCACAATTTAATCACAATTGAACTACTCAAATTCATGAAACAAACATAACCTTTCTTGCAGCCTATGTTGACCAAATACTCTCTTTTTGGGTCGTTTTTATGTGTGCATTTACAATCGCCTATTTACTGTATTCTTTTTACTTATTATGTCAATACAATATGTGTTTTAATGCCATAAATCCTAATTATAGTTCAGTCAAGCACCCACCTTTACCGTTCGTTTTTAAAAGAACATTACCATATCCCTATCTAAAAATATAGGGATATAATAGATATTGGCATTGCACCGGAAGCGACACACCGGATGCGACTTCCCTGTGATAATTAAAGAAGGACATTACAAATAGTCTGGTATCGCTGTACTTTAAAGACATCGGTCGAGTGTGGAAGGCCAAATCTGATGAAGGCGAACCCGGGAATGCTCGCAAAGAGAACTGATCAATGCAATGCCATTTCATCATTGTTACATGCGACGTAAACTAAAAGAACAATCACTAAGGGAAACAATCAGATATTTTTTATTATAAACTACTCATTATGTGTAAATATATTGTATATTGAATACCTAGAACCTTCATAGTATTCTCTGTGGGGGAAGACTGCTGCCGCTTTTTATACGTTTAATTGAATGTGTGTGTAAACATGTCATATTGCATTATTTACAAGCACTATTGTCATGCATAATGTATGACGATGTTTATATCACCGCATACAGCATGCTATACGATATTGTGGTATGTTAAAGTTTATGTTGTGCTGTAAGATTTTGGTTTGTAAAAGCTCAGAATTTTTTTCTAAAGCTCCATAATAAAAACGGTTCATTTTCGAACTTGGTAAAACATGTTTGGGTTGTATTTCATCGTTTTGACGTATTTATGTCCTCTTTTATAATGGCGCTCTGTGTAATACAAACCATTCTTATTACATCTAACTAATAATATGGCTAAGTTTATCATATCAATGGACTCTATAAAAAAGTTGGTCAATTGTTCTAGTTGGAGTACAGCCGAACATAATGCACTTACTATGTAACGCACACAAATACACACAAAGAAGTCTTCAATTATTGAAACAAACGAGATTGTTCTACATAGTACGCCCATATATTCCAGACGCAAACGCATACCATTTGCGTTTAACTGGTAATTTGATGTAATGTTTAAAGCCTTGACGTATTGTTTCCATACCGGTATTGAAGCACCGCCTCCGTAGCGCAGCAAAATGTACTTTACTGTCTAGGAACAAAGCTATACCAGGATGCAGTTTTGCCTATGTTGCGCAATGACCAAACCTGCATTAAAGATGCTAGGTCTGTATCTTTATACCCTAATAATCGGTCACAAATCTTGTTATGTGTTAAGTATACTAAATAAATTAACATTGTAAAATAAATTGCATACCTTAGTGACAAATAATGTGTTTGTTTTACAAAAATGTAAAAACACAACAACAAAGCAAACATCATCAAACTGAAAACACTTGCCGGAGCCGGGAATTGAAGCCGGGACCTCTAGCACTCAAAGCCGATGACCAACCTCTGCAGCACCGAGTCAACTAAGAGTAACAATTTTAGTCAAGCTATTTAACAAATTGATGGGAGTAGGTTTCACTGCTTAAATATGGTTAAAATGTAAGATGTAAACGATTCTGATCTACAAGATAGAGGCATAACATATGTAATGGCATTTAGTATTATCTAAGCAGCTACCTATTTTAAGTGCAAAAATGGCTAATTTTGCGATGTTGTCATGTCAATTTAATATGTTGGTACATACTTCACGCTCGAATTTTATAGTGGGTTGCTTTTTGAAATGTATATATCTTTAAAACTATGCAAGTTACATGTAGCTGCATGCATTTGAAGCATTAGTTCAGCACAGTTTGCTTTACATGATTTATCTAAAAACTAAAAATCACATTTTATGTAATTTATGCAGGTGTTTTCATTACTCGGCACATATAAATTGCACTAGTAATTGAATACTGCAACGCAATAAAAGTATTTTGTATGATAACAGATCAAATTAATTATTTACAAAATGCGTGTTGTTGTTATGATACATATAACACGAATACGCATTATAGACTTGTTACAGTGACAAATCTATTGTGATATTTTCCCACGTCGATTTCAATTTCATCCAACGCTATATATAACCAAACAATTGGCAATATATACAACAAATACTTAAACTTTTGTTGTTGTTATTTGTTTGTTTCAGTCCGTCTTTAATTGACCAGCTTCAATAAAACCGAGACCCCTGTTTTACCCCGAAGGCTTTGCGTCCTAAGGTTTTTCCCATTTTCTTATATCAGTTTAACACTGATTAAGATTATACAACAGCAGTTAGTACACTAGCCAAGTGTTGTTAGGTTCACCAGTTATTTTACGCCTCAAGAGACTGACAGCTATTTCAAATAAGTAAATAAGTAAGCTGTGAAACATTTTATTTCATAGTTTCGACGTATGAATGGCCTTCATATTGAATGACATTCGGTGTTCTGGGTTGTTAATATTTATGTTTTGTTGTAAGATTACGGTCTGTAACGTCAGCCAAGAACTTATTTTAATCCTTTCATTGAAAAAGTATGCCTTGGTGAAGCATGCAATTTATTATGTTCTAAGTAGCATAATTTGATGGAATTGTGTGTGAAAAAATAACTTATCCAAACATTTTAATAACAAAAAAATCTTACTAACAATATGTTTAATTCTTCCATGTGCTTTTGTCTTAAAATAGTTTGACAATTGTCCTTTTTGGAGGCGATTGACATATACATGGTTACTATTTGATTCCTAAGAAAACTTGAAAAGTCATCCGCCTTTTCAGAGCCAGTTAATGTAGTACAAACTAGTACGCATGCACGTGTTATGTAACAAAATGACACATGTATAAAGTATCCAATTATTGAAACAAATAGTATTGCTCTACATATTTAGCTTATTTTTTATCTGACGCACCAGCATAACAGTTGCGATGAACAGGTTGTGGACTTACCATCATATAACAATAGATCTATTATATTCTGGTATGACTGCCTATTGTGACTAACCGGTTTGAACATGATTTAGTTTGTTTTATGTACACTTAGGTCATCCTGTTCTGAAGCTATATCTCGCAAGGCAATGGGTTGCCTGTCTGGTTGCCTTTATATGGACGGTTATTGTTATATGTTACTGCTGCACAAGTATTTGTTGCCAATGTTGGCCTTATACAAATTGTCATTACATCCCACCAGCTAAAGAAAAGCTGGCCATTATAATTTTGTTATGTTATGTTGTATACCAGATGTCGACATAATTATGCTTTCCTCCATGCTGTATACATTTGTAATCGAACTGCGTAACGGATGTCTAAAACACTGGTACAGTTTTCATAAAAGACCAACTAGACATTAGCAATACAATAATTACGATGTCTCTGTTATAGAGCGGGAATAAACAATAAGGTTTTTCATTTAACAAAAAGATAACATACAGTTTTTTCTAACTGTGGACTTCTTTTATGTGGTCTAACACAAAACAATTTATGTTACTTCATTAACGACACCGTCCAAATTAGTACGACTCGAGAACAAGTATATGGGAAAATGAATGGACATATGTGATATGTAAACGTGCTGTAAGCAAGGTCACGGTGAAATATGCGAAGAAAGATAATACTGGGTCTGTGTAAATGCGTGCCTTTTTTAGAACCCTCACGTCATAGTTGCTTTGAGAAACTGGCGACGGAGAAGAATAAATCATTAATTTTTATTATATGTGAACCTTATAATTGACATCAAATAGCCGACGTGTTCGTCCAAGTTCACTTATAATTCATCAGTCTTCGATATACACTAAGAAATATACAACGCCCGAAACTATAACAGAATGACGTATGGTAAGACAGTGCTATAAGAACATTGAATTATTGTATGTAAAGATCACAATATAACCAAAAGCGTATCTCTCAAATTCTTGAAACAAACCTTACTTATCTTGCAGCTTATGTTGACCAAATACTCTCTTTTTGACCTTTTAATGTGTGCATTTACATTCGCCTATTAACTGTATTCTTTTAACTTATTTTGTCAATACAATATATGTTTCAATATATTTGTAAATGTCCATTTAACTGCTTTTCAAAGATATGACATTAGATATAATAACGCTTAGTTGCCTGTGTAAATTGGGGTTTTATTTTTAAAAGCATTTGCATAAGAACATTTTCGGTAGCATTACATTACTTAATTACGTTTGACAAACATGGAATGGTGCGTGTCGTATTCCATTACTAGGGTAAACAAAGATTGCAGTCAAACAGAGGCGGAATGTCGGTACCTTCGTTGAAACAATTAATGTATGTTTTAACTATGTAATGATTTTTTTCACCGTATTTTGTTCACACATATAGGTATCTGAAAATCAAGCAAGCCTACATCTGAATAGATATTCGTGTATATATTTGGGAATGTAACATATCGGAAATATAAGTAATTGTAACACGTGGATTAACTCTACATTTGAACTTCTGAATTATTAAACGGTAGTACATGTACATGCAGAACACAACATCACTGATTATGACTGCACAAACCTCAAGTAAGTTAATTTTCTCAAAACAAATAATGCGTAAATAGTCTCCTGTAATATTAAATGTATTGACTAATTGATTCCCTACCGGTATTGACATACCGCCTCCGTGGCGCATAAAAATGTGTTTATAGAATACGAGACACCCCATTTGACCCTTGAGTAACCGGCATCTAATAGTGTGTCTGTTTCGCTTATAGTCGGGGGGAGCGATATATCAGGATGCAGTTTTGCATATATAGTGTACGAGTAATATAATATTGCAACGCAATACAAATATTCTATATGATAATAGATCAAATTAAATATTTACATAATGTGTGATCTAATTATAAAAACATGAAAAAGCATTGTGAAAATCTATTGCGGTATTTTCCCTAAGACAAATTCATTTTCATCCCACGCTATATATAAACAGACTATTGGCAATTAACTACAACAAACACTTAACAGATCGCTGTTGAATGCAAATTACATTTAACAAACGTTGATGAGATTGGAAAAAATGAGTTAGCGTCTGATTGACTTAATAATTGAACCGAATTTGAAAGTTTGATGAAGAAAGGTGAAGACATGCTTACTAGTTTTCGTAAATGACAGATGGACATCATGTGTCATGTTTATTTGAAATGGTTAAGCAAGTATGTTTTGTTTTTGTTTAACTCACGTCATTAATGGCCATAACTCAGTAAAATCGTATCATGAGGTTAATGATAAAATTAGAGGTCAAATTTAAAAAGTCGTCTTTAACGACGATATAAATGTTAGTATATTTTTCATACCCGGACTTTATCATGCGGACATTCGTATTATACACTGAGTACATTTGAAAACGCACACCTTACTTTTTATCAAATATATTTAACACCGATAAATGAATAACAGTCAAAATTAAGGTTCTTTAGCTTCAATCTTTATTCATTTCATATGCAAAATTTTATTAAAATCGGACAAGCATGTCATTAAAATTCATATGCTCAAACTCAATAAATCAATTAGTCAGATTTTGAAAATCGCACAATTAATGTCCAGTGTGGCCATCCTGGACATCAATCAAACGTTGGCATAGTCGACGCATGGACAAAACTTTTTCTGCAATGCATCTCTGTGTAATATTGTCCCATTCTTCAATCAACGCTTGTCGGAGCTGAGCTAAATTGTCCGGGGTGTTAACACGTGCATATACACGGCGTTTGAGCATATCTACATGTGTTCAATGGGTGATATGGCCGGTGATAAAGCTGGCCAGTCCAATTCATCTATACCGTTCTGTGCAATGAATTTGCTGTGTGAGGCCGAGCACCATCATGCTGCAGAATTCCACGTACTCTAGGAATGTGTCAGTTGAAAATGGAATGGCAACGGACCTCAAAACATGATTGATATACACATTTGCGGTAACGTTTCTGTCAAAAATTACCAACGGTGTTCGTCGAAACTGTGCAACTCCTGCCTTAAAGTGAAGGGAACCCCATCCTGTCGGTTAAATTCAATCGTACACGCGTCAGTAAACTGCTCGTTACCTTGGAGTGAAGTTGTGCCTTGTGCGGCCTTCTTGCCTTCAGTCGGGCATTTCGAAGACGACTTCGGACAGTTTTGGGATGTATTCTGCGCCTCAAAAGGAACGTGCATCGTTAAAAACTTGACAAAATGAATTCATTTTCTATCGCATAAAAATAACAGTTATTAATTAGCATGACATTTGAGAGTATGCCACTTACCCATGAGTGCCTACTGTTCGTCTGGTGGAAGTTGCTACAGATAGGAACCGGTCACGTAGATGTAAAACCAACAAATACCGATCCTGTCTGAGAGCTGTTACACGGGCCCTACTAAGTCTAACACGGTCACGTACAGTTCCAGTCGGCTGATAACGAGCCACGAGCCGGAAAATTGGTGAATGTCGGCACCAACACCGTCTTGCTATGTCACTTTTGGGACTTCCGGCCACAAACATTCCAATTGCCTAATTTCGGTCAAATTCACTTAGGCGTGCCATAATGATGAACGGGTAGAATTAACGTTTGCTGCGTTTTACTGTGTACTAAATAATTGTGTTTCGATAGGCCGCTATAATGCGCTCGAATAATCCCTGCATACAATTAGTAAAATGGACAATATTTGTTTTACTTTGTATCTAATATGCAAGTATATGTCAGTCAATACTCCAATTATTAAATATAGTTAAACTCGTCAATCCTATGTATTAAAATAATCATGTAAATATGTGCGTTTTCAAATGTACTGATTGCACATGTATATATGATACAAACGGGTGATGGTTTTCTGGATTCAAATGATATGCAACCATGTTATTTGGCCAACAAAGAAGACAGAAGACAACTATAGCCACCCTTATGAAAACAACACTTTTGAAATGTGTAAAATAACTACATACTTTCTAACAGCACTATAGTGTTCCTTAATTATACAATACAATACAATAGTTCTTTATTTGTAGTAAATGGCCACCGGCCCAAAATACAAATAACTTACATAAAACAAAGTGATGTTTTAGTATATAAAGAAAACATGGTAAATAATAGTAAAAAGCAAATCAACAATACATGTTTAGAAAATAATATGATCAATAGAAATAGTATTTGCTATCATTATTAATAATGCAATTTGAGGTACTTCCTAAATGGTCAGGCATACAATAATATACAAAAATATAAGTGATCACTTGGATTTAGACATGTGTTTCTCTGAGCTTAAATGCAAAAAGCAAAAACTTAGATAACATAAATACCTTCTCAGGTTGAGTATGACACATAATGTGCTTAAAAACTAATTCACTGTCACAAGGTTTAACAATTTCAGGCAAATATGCGTTTCTGATACTTTCATACAATGGACAGTCAATAAGAAAATGAATGTCATTCTCAATTACAAATACATGTCTCTGCAAACAATAACTGCACACTCTGTTCTCACGGTCAATGCGTAAATGACGTCCTTGTTCAATGTTTAACTAGAGCTATCGCTGTAAGCGATTCATACCCCCACCATTGTGCATTATAAAGCGGAAGCAAGGGTAAGATGTGTTGTGGAAAAAACATGGGCTCTGCACATCCCCTAGTTGAGGTG
>Ga0224511_10005434_pt1 | contig 9998 bp, 9 predicted proteins | sample SF_May12_sed_USG_2_FD_169988 | JGI IMG/M metagenome (GOLD analysis project Ga0224511, IMG submission 169988) | Sediment microbial communities from San Francisco Bay, California, United States - SF_May12_sed_USGS_8_1 | ecosystem: Environmental > Aquatic > Marine > Sediment | place: USA: California... | reverse complement strand
TTGTTTGGTTCATTGAACATAGTCTTGCGCAACTAGCGCATTGGCCACTCAATATACACTACACTACAATGACTACACCAGATCGTGTACTCAACACGAGTGTTATTTCATTACCAGTGCATTACAATTTCGCTAGGCTAATGAGATAGCTCAGTAGTAGAGCGTTGGTTCGAATGTTTGTCACGGTAAACTCCAATTGTAGGTATAATCTGAGATTCTCACAATAAACCCAGCTCAAAAACGAAGACAGATCTCTCTATGAGGTGAAGCGTTCATACTGGCCCGTTATAGTGGTGCTCAAGGCTAAGCCAAAACTAGTGAAAAACGAGGTGTCTAACAGCTTCATCAAAAAAGTCGGTTAAACATGAAGAAATCCAATTTTGAAAAGATTCTAAAGAAGCATCCTTTACACTAAGGATTTACCCAGAGTGTTGAGATCACTGTACATCATACAGCCTGATTGGGTATGACGCACTAACTCGTCTAGTCAGAAGTAACCGATATCTAGCGTCGGTTTACCCGTCAAAGAGGATGTCATTGATTTCAGTTTAGATTCAATAGAAACCGGGGCATAATGATGAGAAATAATGTATTATTGACTGAACTCTTTGTTAACATTATTGATATTTTCTCTGGGACTGGAATTGTCAAGAAGAAAGCAGGGTATAGTGATGGACTCCTATAGACGTACCCTGCTGCTCGTTACCTGTATCGCGCTGTTCGGATCAACAGGTAGGTGTCTATACTTAATCTCTCTCTCCACCATGAACGGGTCAGTAATCAATGCTCGACCTCATCGTGAGGCTTGTTTTTGGGTTGAGCTAAGCGTGGAAGGGGCGGGTCATACTCACGGGAGCGTGCCATGACCAGGATTCAAACTCGCGTTCTCACGGTTGCGAGCCATGCGCTCTACCACTGAGTTATTTCATTACTTACATTCAATGATTTAAAAAAGAGTTTCCTTGAAAGGTTAGTCCTGGGACTTCAGTGCATGCCAGATGCCCAATAGTTGCGGCGGATTGCTGGAATGAAACTGAAAAGTCTTGACTCGTCGTGACTTATTCTCATTGTTCTGGCAACCTATCATGCTAGCTGAGAAGTGATACCTGCGCATTAGTGGATATGCAAAACCATTCTTCCAGAATGTCTTAAAGTTAGCCGAATAGCGAAATCACCCATCCTACAGTTCACATAACTCTTTTCTGTTACAGTATACAGTGAAATCCTGAACTATGACAACCCAGACTGCATAATAGACGCGGAACTACCCCCTGAAGAAGAGGGAAACTATGTTGACTGTAACACACCAGAAAACATAGCGGCGGACGAAACAAGGTGCTGCGATGTTGAAGGCGCAAAAGGATGCTGCTCCACAGAAACCAAGTAAGTTCCAGTGGTTTATTTTGACTCTACCATGCAACGAAGGCAGGGTTGGCATAGTAGAAGCTGATTATAACCATATAACTATAAGTAATAATCTTAATAAAACCTACCATGGCTCATGGGTTTGACCAGTAAATAGCTTAGCCATCCAATTTGAGAGCTGTTGTGACCTACAGGTGTATCACCGTCTTATGATATATACTACATTATCAAGATCAATGTCTGATGCTATGAATATGGAACCCGTTGCTGATAGTCAACTATTTTCCATTTGTAGAACAGACAAACTAATGATAATCTGTACTACGATTGGTATTGTCACTGCCTCTGTAGCAACAGCATGCTTCATAGTATTCTGGTGTAATCCCACTACAATGCCTTGCTGCAAGAAGTTGTAAGTAATAATACTTCTGCTGGAGATTTGCCTGTTTTAATCACTTACAAGCTGGGAAGGTTTTTACAGCCTTTTGTACAGCTTTTAATGCGCGTTGTAGCACAGATTGGTGAAACCGAATCATTATATCAGAGTCCCAATAGTTTTAGGAAAAATCAATTCGATTTTGATGGTTGGTTGCCTATGCAAGACCCGTATGGTATTGCTGAGACAAGTGAAAAATTATGAATTTATATAACCGTTGTTTATATGTCCCAGTTCATTGCTCGGAGATTTGGCGCAGAAACTGTAGTTCACAGGTTTTCTGTAGTTAACTTCTATTTAATCCTTTTCCCAGTTGTCCTTGCTGCATAAAGAAAAACGAAGAGTTTGGTGAAATGACAGATCTGTCTGACGAGATTAAACGAGTGGGAGCTTCCAACGAGGCTTACCTGAGGGACTCGCAGTACGACGAATACGCTCCACCCGAAAAATATGATATGCCGGAAGAGCTTAAAGGAAATGTTACAGATGACTGGTGGGGAAGCAGTTCTGGTGGCGCTTCCGCCTTTTAAATCTATAGCATTTACCATGATGCTCACCGTATGTACTTACGTACTTACCAAGATGCTCAACGTACGTACCGTACGTACCAACCGTGATTCAAAAACCGACTCAAATACTTCTGCAAAACAAGGCCATTATATTTGCACTTTCTATTTTTTATTGTACCATCTTTGGCATTGCACAGATGCTGCTACCTCTGAGGTTCCGAAGTAAAAATTTTGACCTCAGCTAGAAAATATTTTATGACTATCATTCTTATGGAATGTAATTCTTTCTGCACAAAATTCTACAATGTACTAACCAAACTGGCTTCAGCTATGAGAATGTATGATTACGAAAATATACATTACATTCACAATAAAACAGCAGTGGTGAATGTTAAAGGCAGATCATTATTTTGCATAATAGAGCGACGCGTTGGGACAAAATACTCCTTGGCAACACGATAATTTGTGCATGTGGCACAACAGAGCTGTGGATCAAATGCTTATGTAGCTCGTTTTTGAGCCGTAATCACGCGTATTGTCATCACAATGACATTTGACATGGTGACAGTAATTGTCACAGTCACAATACAGTCAGACTGATACCAGCGGTCTCCTCTTGTAGCTGTTTACCATCATGTACGCAATGACAGCTCAGATAAAACTTGCCGGAATAAAAGAGGATCACTGTTGTCGAGAATTCGTAGTACTCATCCTTTGAAAACTACAAATAAAAATTAGAATTGTGTGAGCCATTAATGTCTGAAATACTAACGGGATAACTCAGTGGCTAGAACGCTTGACTCAAGGTCAAAAGATCGCCCGCTGTGAGAACTCTTCACATTTATCCTAGCTCCTATCGTTTCAACAAGCCTCAGGCTTAGGAGGCCCGTGAAATCACATGGCCAAGACCAATGAAAAATTTGCCCCATCACACCATTTTATTTTGGACTGCGGCGTACAAAACTGTTTTATAAATTACAGTGGCGCCAATGCGTATCCAGCTGTACCACGCATGGATACAGATTACCACATATTATGAGGATTATGAGGATAGGCCTATTTACTGTGGTTCTTTTATCTCAAGGATACATATACATGCTTTGGAGCGAGCAACAAAGACTTTCGGAACAGAGAGCAACTGGCATTCAAACAGTTGGAACACCTTACCAAAGGAATCACCCTGCATTGCTGACAAATAATATGACCCTGTAACGTCCATAATGTGTAGGGATAAAGACTGAATTATACGCTTCAAAAACCTTTTCAATTTGAGATAGTTTTTCTGTCAAAATCATGGTACCGACTAGTTCGCCATGCAAGCCAAGAAAATAACAATCCTTCAATAGCAAAATTATCAATCAAATTCAGAAAAAAATAGACAGTTGATTGGGAGTAAACATTGATAAGAATACGTGGATAGGCAATTGTCAATCTCAAGGCCAAACGAATTCGTTTCAGACGTCATAATTACACAGGGATCGCCACAATTTATGTTGAGTTATCCTTCCTTTGTGTTAAAAGACAAACAACTCTAATCAATGGTGTAGGACATTTTCGGAGTTGTCTACCTTTTCCACAGAACTCTCCGGAATCTAATGGTTGAATGATACTGATGATAATGATAATAATTGATATTGCTACATCAAGATTGTAATCCATACCTGATCTTTATTGATTTCTGATTGGCCAATATATGTAAAGAATCTACCGTCAGCTAATACGAGTGTACTTCCCCCAACCTCCTGAGTAATGACCGGTTTGAGACAAACGGCCTCATAATCAGATTCTACAAGAGATTTAGTTGGAAAGTGAATAGAAGCACCAGAAGCTGAAATCCTTAATCTTAATCCTTAATAGACAGATTTTGTTTTTCAACTCACCGTCAAGCATCAAGCATCAAGCATCACACATCAAGCATCAAGCATCACACATCAAGCATCAAGCTTACACAGGAAGGTTCAAATAGAAAAATAACAAATAATTAATATAAAAAAGGTCTTCTAATTGTAATTGCTGTGACCAGTCGTGAAATCATAAAAAACTAAATTTAGCAGTAAATTGCGGCACATTTCCAGCTTGATTTGATGCTATTCAATGGTCGTACGGGTAGCCTTCTGAAATGACCTTCACACCTTCACCTTACACTTACCTGACCAGTTTTTGATTCGGTAAACTATCTCTGTTGGAGCGCCGATCTGCACAATCCCTGTGCTCGAGGTAACAACTTCAACTGTAAATCAGTAAAAGAAATGGATTAGCCAGTTGTACAACCAGCGACATCTAACACTACTTCAACATTGGGGGGGGGCAGAGTCCTTGTGATTCACAAAAAAAATGGAGTACTGTTCTGATCGCTTTAAAGTGAGCTGAGCAGTGGCAATAGCGTCATAGTTGAAATACCGCTGAGATTGGGGATCATTTTTTGGCGGTGGGGAGCATACGTTGCCGGCCCTATTTTTCCAGATGTGAGCGGGTAGTGCCCAATGACAGCACAGCTTTGAAATCGCCCCTCTACTGAGCTTGCCCTTGACCAGAATACATCAGACGCGGAAGTCTTCCCATGTTAATAAATCTGCGCTATCATTGGTCATCAGCCGCTCACCGCTGAAAAAAACCAAGGCATCCAGTGTTCGCTGTCCATCATTGACGCACCGGAAATTGTTGCCAATTTTTAGCGGTGACCCGAGTACACCAATCGTGTAAAGCCAAGCGTTGACACTGAATTACCCTTAATCGCCCACCCCTACAATATCCACATTCTACGCGCACAATTATAGCCTGAAGCGCGTCAACCATCTGCACCTACCTGTTACATGGAATGGTTTATGACGAACCCTTGCCAGTTGCACATCTGACCAGGGTAGGCCTCTGGTTTGCAGCAGACCAGTACGGGCTGAGCCAGATACAGTCCATCGAACGTGTGGCTGACTGTCAATATGTTCCCGACAGCCAGACATGTCCATCCGACTCGAACATTTTTCTAGCACCACACTTATCCTGCGGATGAAAACAATAAGTAGCTGGGGTAACCAAAAACACCTGACGGGTCTGAACTGACTGTGGGTGAGAGCGAGGTAAGACCGCTTGGATCGAACCCATGATGACACATAACTCTACAGAGCCAGGGCATATCGACCAATGAAAGCTCAATATGTCTGGCAATCGATAGAAAATGAAGTGCAGAGTGCCAAACTCTTGTTATATAACCCAAAGTCAGGAGGGGTGATATCACGCGTGGGCCGGGTTGATGACTCATCAAATTGATCACTATCTACTTAGACGAAGGTGCAAGTTCATTTTGAACAGGATTCAACTGAATCTGGTGGGCTCTCTTCAATACATTCCAATGAGAATAAGGAAAAGAGCTACTGTTGCCTGTGCCTCGAGCGGATGAGTGGAGTACGGGAACAGCTTCCATATCTCAGTTATTAGTTTTGATGTGATCACTTCTTACCTTTCAGTCTGCATTGGCTTGAGGCTGACAGATTGCTCCTCCGAGATCACATTGAAGATGACATTGCTTTGATTCACTATGTCATAAGTAATTTGGCACCGGTCGGTATCAAGTCTGAAAAAAACACGATTTGATAAAAAAAACATACCATTTAATAAACAGTACACTGGCCACATAGCAGAGCTAGTTTGAATGTGAGAGTTGGATGTTGGAGCTAGACAGCAAGGTAGCGCGCAGTTATTGTCAATTCGAAAGCCTTCTCACGACTGAAGTATGCTGCCATCCAAATTTACAGTTCTTTGAATCAGAGTTTTTGCAAGAAAATGAGCTCAGAATTTTTGGTTAGATGTTGAGCACTTTTGAAGTCATCCGCTTGGCTCCGCCCAATAGGAGCTGATAGGGACTGGTCCTACAAATTCCAAAACTTGAACTTAAAAGGGAACACAACTCTCGACTGATATTCAACAGCCGAGCAAACACCATAAATATGGGGGAGGACAACTCCCATGGAGTTCAGTAACTTTCTCCAGTTGTTCGCATAGATTTACCCTCCCCATCATTGTTATTTGAGCCTTTTTTCCGTAAGCCCTGTATTGAGTATTCCCAAAGTAACCATTTCTCGTGCCGTTCAGTTTGAGATCTCTTCGGGCGCTTTAGCCTAGGTAGCAACATGAATTTTCAGCACACACCGTTGAATTAAAATGAAATATGGATTCATTGTCCTAATGCAAACCGTAGCTTTCCCGTAAGGAAATACCAGAGCTTGGGATGAGATCTGCCTCATAACTTACACTAGTAAATCCTGATCAGTAATACTGATGGATGGCACGAGGACTGTATCTATAGCCATCACACATTCTCTGTAATAGTTACTGGCATCTCCACCTGTGTATGTTAACTTGAGTAATGACTCAATCAGCTAAAAAAAGAAGACCAACATCAATAGAAACAAAAGCTGATACCATGGAAATAACAGTAGAAAAAGTGTATGGTAGTTAGTTAGAACTTATGGTAGTTAGTTGGAACTTAAATTTTGCATTGATAAGCATGTCATTGTTCTATTCGCTTCACAATTCTCCTCTGTCATGGTTTTATTTATTTTATTGCTCGCGCGGGCACTTAGCAATCCAACTTGATGGACCCGCCTAAAAAGCACGAGGCTTGTTGGAGCAGTAAGAACTAAAAATTATGTGGTGAGTTCATTCTCACAGCGGGCGAACAGCATGACTAGGCCTTGTACCCAGGATCTGTTGACCTTAACCCAAGCGTTTTAGCGAGTGAGCTACCTCGCTATCCCCTATTAGTTGCACAGAATTCACAGATGTAGTGCATAGGGCATTACCACTACATCTGTGAACGGATTTAACCTTGACCTGACATGTAACATTAAGTTATATACGCACAGCGGATGAAGCTCGATGTCCGTGCTCCCCGTTAGGTGCCAGTTGAGATGAGCCTGGTAGCTCGGACAGTTTGGGTGTTCCTTTGGTGCATAAAGTGATAACTGACTCCTGTCCGACCGCCAGGGGTAGTTCACTCTCAAAGCGAGCCATATCGAAGCTGAAGAGCTTTCCAATAATATCTGCAATGGGCAAAGGAATTTAATTAGGCATGATTCATCTCACAAAATTTATGAAACTGGGTTAGCTATGGTTAGTATGACCTTTCACCGTTATGGTGAAACTGCTGGCTTAGATATTTTTTAGATAATTTTTTTCACCAGTGAGGGCTAAACATGGAGCATCACAAGCGTACCAACGCCTCAGCTCGCAGTGAGGTTTGTTTTCTTTTTAAGCTAGGATCTTCAACAAGCGTCCACTGCTCTTGATACCCTGATCCACTAGTTGGGACCTCCATTGTTTATCAGATAAACCCAACAACTCAACCCCAAGAAAAATCCAACCAGTGTCACTCATAAGCAGCAAGCGTTACCTGGGAATTTTTCACTAGAGATTTCCATATTGAGCTTGGCTAGTGGGACTGCACCATTATTCTTGAGTTTGATATCACAACGATTCCTGTATAAGGAAGAACGGTTGAAGAGCAGGTGTCAGCAGTGAATTACCTCTATCTAAGTGCTGATCTCGAGCTAGTTCGGTCAAGTCATAATGCTATACTAAGAGAAAATTCATGGTCTTAAATTACCGCTCAATGGGTCCTTATTGACGGTGCATTTCAATATACAATTATACTGACAGCCTGACACTCGGATTGCCAATCTGACTATTTCAAAGTCAAAATCCAGAGACGAAGAATTCTATGGGTTCTAACGATTTCGCATCAAACTTCAGCGTTCGACAGAGCCACGGGGCACCATAACACCTTTGCACCAAAAGAAAATTTTTATAAATTTTGTGGATGGTTTCATTTGCTTTTCCAGTAACTTAAATCTCTGCTAACCAAAAGTTAAACCAGTACAGGTCATACTGATTCAAACAAGTGCATTGAATACTTCTATGGTTTTCCTGTAAAACCTCCAAACAACTCAATATTCCCTGAATGTTACTGTTAAGTATCTGACATGCCATAGACACACCAGGTGACAGGGCAGAAGATTACTGAGCTCATTATTTTCCCATTTATATCCATCGACTAGTGTTCTCTGGCATGGGTTGGCAGTGCTCAACCCAGTGGTGGCTCTGCCAACCTGCTCTGACACCAACCAGGTGGCCGGAAGGAAACCCGTTGCCCGTTCAATATTCAGACTTCTTATTAGTTTCCACAACCGCAAGAGTGTTTGCTTTCGACTTGAGCGACACAAAATTTTGTGTTGAAAAAGTTTCAGTAAGGTAAAAATTTCAAAAAGCGTTGAGAAACAGAGTTTTTTAGTATCCTCGCGATTCTGGGAAGTTTATCCTCAATCACTGAGGCTTGTGTGTAGCACTGGAACTTGGGTACACTACTGAGGTTTGTGTGCCCTGGCAGCCAAACCGGAGACAGCTGAAGACTTACTCTTCCCCTACGAACAGCTGCAGTATGGCACTGATAGTTATATGATGATCACCACCAGTCACTATATACGGACTCTTGGGCAGATCTGTGCTCAGCTGAATCTGGGGCATGCGAGGGGCAACATCCACCACAAACACCTTCTGTCGAATTTGAGGTAGCTCAGCAAACAAGCATCGGTTAGCGATACCAAATATCGTCATAGTATAACCTACAACCAAACAGGGCGTGAACGCTCACGCAAAACCAGAAACGGATTGTGACAGTTTGTCTGCGCGTATGACTGGGGATATTACGCTACCGATGTCAACGAGAAACCTTTTGTTACCATCTGTTCATGTCAGCATGTCAAATGTCTCATGAAATTTTGATGGTCCGATGCCCTCGTGCCAAAGAGATTCCGCTGCGGGCGATGAGCATGAAAGGTGGCAGGTTGGCACAGGCCGGCATCAATACGTAATATTGACATGCCAGATTGGGAAGACCCGGTGGACAAGCGCAGAAAATTGTAGTGTCGATAGCTCAATGCCTAGAGTGCTTGGCTCAAACTTGAAAGATCCCACTGCGAGAATGAGCTCCTCGTTCCATAACTCCTAGCTCCTACCTTTCCAACAACTCTCTTGTTAAGTAGCCAGTAGACCGATGTAAAAAAAAACTTCAACATGTTGGCCTCAATGTACAAAAAGTTCAATTTTGAAGGTAGTACAGTCTTATGGGCCCATTTACCAGCACCAAAGGCTGCCAAACAAAAACATTCACAATATGGGAAGTATGATTCTACAGACGCATAGGCTGGGTTTGTTTTATAAACCAAAAAGGAAGATAGGAACTGGAGAGGAGCGGCGGTGGCTTAGTGGTTAGAACGCATGACTCGCGCCGCGCAGTGAGTCATGGATTCATTAGTAAAGATCTTCCGGGTTCAACTACTTACCAGCCATTCTTAGCGCGCCGGTGCTGCGCGGGGTGCCCACTATATTGAGTATGTGTGGTCCGGAATCGCCGGGTAAGCTGTGACTACATGGGTACGACTCAAACTCCACTCCCTCTGTGATTATACTCTACAATAATGGCACAGAGTCAAGCCCACTGACATACCCCGAGTTACATTACTTCTAGTGTTCTAACGCTGCATCCTGATAGTGTTTAGGGCAAAAGCATCAAACTATCTGAAAAATATTCAGGTGATGGGGTGGGGTTGGGTGGGGTGGTGTGGCAATAAGGTGGGGTGGTGTGGCAATAAGGTGGGGTGGGGTGGGGTGGTTTATCATTTAATTTCCGCTGATCC
>Ga0224511_10005433_pt1 | contig 9998 bp, 6 predicted proteins | sample SF_May12_sed_USG_2_FD_169988 | JGI IMG/M metagenome (GOLD analysis project Ga0224511, IMG submission 169988) | Sediment microbial communities from San Francisco Bay, California, United States - SF_May12_sed_USGS_8_1 | ecosystem: Environmental > Aquatic > Marine > Sediment | place: USA: California... | reverse complement strand
AACGATCAGACACATCTGCGATTCCGACTTATCCCCGACACAGTCCGGGCCCCCATACTGAGGAGGTGGTGATGTGCATGTCCGGGTCCGGTTCTGGAGGCCATGGTCACACGTGACAGGGCACGCGCCCCACGACTCCCAGTCGGCCCAGCTGCCGTTTACTGGAATTAAGTGCCACATAGGGTAAGAGATATAGTATATAAAAGTATGGTTATTAGGGCTGGGACGATATGTTCAGCAGCCGATACGATACATATTCGATACGAACCTTGCCGATACGATACGTATTCGATACGATACACATGTACACGTATTAAGGTTTCAAAATCAAGAATTTTGGATTTCAACGACAAAGTGAATGTTTTGGGTTGATATATATAGTGAATCAAACAAATACTAGACTAGTGCTAAAGCAAAATGATCACTTGTGTTGTGTGAACCATAGTTTTATTCACAAAGTGTTAGTTCAACATAATAAAGATCAAACTCGGTTTGCTTAATCTTTTGCTTAATTGTATGAAGGTCAAGTGTGAAATTATACTTCCAGATGTATCGGTACAGAATGATGACCGTATTGATACGTATCAGTTGATTTCTGTATCGATAGTGTACCGATAGTGACTGTATCGTCCCAGCCCTAATGGTTATATTTTTATAACGATGAACTTAATACTGGATTCTTCTGAAAAAAGTATATAAAACAATAACTCGACAAAGTCCTGCAACTTATCACTAATACTGCTACTTCATTAGCAAAAATGAAGATGAATACATATATGTTTAAAACTTTCATTGTTTTAACATCAATGTATTAGTAGTAATTATAATATTAATAATAATGATGATGGTGATGATGATAAGGATGATGATGGAGGTGGTGATGATGATGATGATGATGATGATGATGATGATGATGATGATGATGATGATGACGGCGGTGGTGGTGGTGGTGATGGTGGTGGTAGTGGTGGTGATAATGATGATGATGATGATGATGATGATGATGATGATGATGATGATGATGATGATGATGATGATGATGACGATGTTATTATTTTTTTAATTATTAGTACTTTTAGAGATCTATTTTTATTATTATCATAAAAGTGTGTAGCTATGCTAACTGATCATCCTTATGTAGTCTTGAATTTAAGCTCGTATAATAAAGAATATGAAATTTGTAAAATGTTTGTAACCCATGGCGTTTAAGGCTTATTTCCATGTTGATAACTAAAATAAATAATTCAGATAAACATACCCGGACAATGTCTCTCGAAGCACTGTGCTGTATCATTCGCCGATCCCTGACAGGATTGACCGCCATACTGTGCAGAAGGGTTATCACAGTTACGTGTTCGGGACTTTGTGCCGTTTCCACAAGTTTCCGAACATACTGACCATTCGAGCCACGCGCCCCAGTCTCCATCAACTACAACGGCGATAGGGAGGACATAAGATGCGTTCATAAAAATCGTCGAGTATTTAACTGTAGCTTGATTGTCTTTGACATTGCTTAATACAAAAAAATGTTAGCAAGTAGACAAACTTCGCAAGAAACGTGTGTTTTCCCATTTTCTTTCAAGCGCTGCTATTTTTTAGCTTTTAGTTATTATCACCGATAGAACAAAATAAATCTGTATAAATAAAACCTTACCAGGACAGTTTGTCAGATTGCAATATCCTTGTTCTTCAAACTCGCCGTCACAGAACTTGCCGTTGTTTTCGGGTGGTGGGTTGTCACAGATTCGGAACTTGGATCTACTGCCAGGTCCACAGGTCGTGTCACAAGGTGTCCATGCCGACCAAACGGACCAGTTGCCATCAACTACGGACATAAGCAACAAGTGTTGCAATATGAAACCTCTTTTAGATAAACACCGTTTTGGGTTGACAACCAGAGGGCTATTCCTTCTAGTTTATCACAAATAATGTTTACACCATAAACACTGAGGTATCAATTATTCATACAATTATGCTTTAATGACTTTACCACAACAGTTACATGTGAACTACCAGTGCCATTTTAAGTATATTTTTGCTACCATGTTGTCTTTGTTTGTGGAATGATTATAAAGCATCCGTGGCATAATAAATAATTTCTTAATATGACAGGTCTTACAGGGATTTAGCCTGGGTTTAATAAAGGTAGAGCGGACCGTTATGGTGCAGCGCGCAAAACGCACATAGAAAAGGCACCACAAATATTAATGTCATTTGTAGGCGATTTTGGTATCCATTTCCGACGGACGTCGAATTGTTTATATTGTTTGTCCATAAATAACGCTCTCTAGATGATTACTGGACGTTTTATGAAAGTTTGTTCCACCTATAAAAATGATTGAAGGACCATCTATGCATGTTAGGCTAGGGAATATAAGGTGAAAAAATGCCATTTGGGGGGAAAAATTTGCACAAAGCAAATTTTTGTCTAGAATTGATGTATAATATGTCTCTGACCTCTACACCAAAATCCACCCGAATCCACCGGTGCGTTTTCTTAAAATTAAGCCTTTAATATGGTGGGGGTATAACAGTTTTTTCTGCCTTTTTTCTAAGTAAAATAAGGTTAAGCAAAATTATTTTACTTCAAATGTTACAAACTTATAAATTTAATACAGATAGGTGTTTGTTTTCTAAATTTAAACGTAAATAATATATTTTCATAATCCTGTTATGTCATAACACCATGTCTTCTCCGTTACTGACCTATTAATACGTTACCACAGTGGCGTATAAAAATTATAATTTATAATAATACTTTGTTAATGAACGTATGCAGCAATGAGGTTTTCTTATGAAATTAAAGGTGTTTTAAGACATTAGTTGACTTGAATAAATTATATGTTTATGACAAAAAAATATGAATAAAATAGAGCTGTCAAGAAATTTTTCAACCGACTGCTAATATCTTTGACCTTCAACATTTATGTCATTTACAAGAGCCACATTGGAAATAAGTTTAAATAAATAACACATTTTCATAATCCGGTCATGTCATAACACCATGTGTTCTCCGTTACTGACCAATTTATACGTTAACTATTGTGACGTATAAAAATAATTATATATGATATATGATAATACTTTGTTAATGAACGTATGAGGCGAAGAAGTTTTCTTATGAAATTAAGTGCATACCTATTGTCAGAGGCATTCTTATGCATATTTCATGCATGAATGATAGTATATTAATAAAAAAATACCATTTATTATTTTACATATTTTTGGCAGTTTCCCATATTAACAGAGTAGGTTTCACTGCTTAAATATGGTTAAAATGCAGGGGTGACACTAGGGGATCCAGCCGCGGACCTATGATTTTTTATGACCCTCAATTTTCGCAATATTTTTTTTACATTTTAAGCATAATTTTAATAGAAATAGTGTCAAAACATGCTTAAATAGGAACTATTCTTCAAATGTTAACACTTTCAATGTTAATCTTTTTAACCAATCGAAGAGATAAAAGAAAACTTTTGTGTTAGTCATGGGTTAGATTTTTTTATGAAATAATGGCCAAGACTAACTAAAAACATTTCTTCTTAAATAGTATATGCCACAGCAAATTTTTATGTTCTGCTTATAATTAAGTACAACCCGCCCAGTAAATAAAAATACAATCTAAAGTTCTTCAAACTGACGCAGCGGCAACTTTAAAATATATTGATCAACTTCAAACTGTGTGTCAGTAGGGAGGCCCACATTTGTAATCTTACATTGATTATACGTGCTTACATAATTAAATAAAAGAAATAGTTATGCTATTTATTTTGGATATATGGAAAGACAACTATGTTTCAAATTTAATAACCTTAATGCTTGTTTTTGTTATGTGGAAAAACAACTGAACTCATGTTAGCGATAGTGTCGTCATGGCCCTCTAGCTCTTTAATGTAAGTTATATCTATAGTTTTTCCGTGTTGTTAAGTCCTCTTTTATTAACAAAACAACATGTTATTTCGCATAATTATAACCACGTTTATGTGTTAAAGTACCAGTGAAATGGAAAAAAATCATCAACTCGTTAATAAAATTTTATCTTTAGGTTTGGTAAGTGTATTATAAAAAGCATATGCCGACGCATGTTTAGTTTAATCATATTTTATTGCAAACACAAATGTATATACATGTATGCATATAATGGTAATAATGTTAACAAATGTCTGGCCAAAATTATTATGCGTGTAGTAAGAATATTTATATAAGTTAGCAAATATAAATATATATTATATTAATATAAATAGTAGTATGCATACAGACGTGTTTTTAGTGTTCTGGATTATCTAGTGATAAAAAGCGTCTGTTTATATTCGATGAATGTGAAACTTAGAGGAGTTATGCAGTGAAGTATAAGTTTTAGGGAATAAGTTAAATCATACAAAAATATTTTCAAAAAAGTGCTTTTAATGAAGTTTTCTTGTAAAAATCATAGTTTTTCGCGACTGAAAAGTTATTGTTTTTTCAAAATATCGTGCTACTGTGATCATCTTGTGAGCGATTCTGAAACGTGGATTACGGGATAACGGATTTGCATTGTTCGGGTAATTGGATATAACGAGCAAAGATCACGCTACCATATAACTATCACGTCTGAGCATGGATGTGGTGATCGTAATTGCGTGATTTGTGGATTTGTGGCTTATAATCCAATCACCTTGGATTGTCATGACCAGGAAGCAGACCGGAACCAAGAGGGCCATAGGAGTTACATCCCCTGACTCACTAAGTGGACAACCGGATAAACTGCATATAATGTCAGACACCACTCCCCCGCCTACGCTCGCTCCCCACCCCTCCCAGATGTCACAGTCCCCCTCGCTCCTTGCGGCCCCAATCGTCGCAGGACAGTACCTCCCACCACATCTCCAGTTCCTAGCTGGCCAACAGACGCCGGTCCACGGATACCAGTACTTTGGACAGACGCCAGTGACGCCCCATACTATTTCGCCTGCCGGAACCCCCTGTCACAAACTACTCCCAACAAGGATATGGAACTTCATAGTGCCATTATTACTAAAGTGTGTGCTATTGAAAGTTCGCAGAAAGATATGCAGTGCAAACTAAGCAAACTTGATAAAATAGAGGCAGATTTGAAGGCCATCTCCAACAAACTGACACAGGTGGAGGTCAAAGTGATGTCGCTTGAACATAAAATGTCCGAATCCGACAAAAAAACTGGCCGACTTAGAACTAACGTCAAGGCTAAAGCACGTGAACACTTATCGAACACTACTTTCCGTGTCGGAGATCAGTATCCTAAAGAGATACAAGACCGTCGCCGGAAGCTTGTGCCGTACCTGGTACAGGCGCGACAGACCGAAAAGTTGCAAACCTGTCATACGACACTCTGTACATAGACATAATAAAGTACACTCATGATCACCGCCGCCGACCCTCCCACCACGCGGACCCCGGAACCAGACCCGCGGCGGCACCGGACAATACGGACCGCGCACCTAATAGGAAGCTGAGCAGAAGCAGCTAACGTTTTTAACTTGGAATGTCCAAGGTTTAGCTTCAAAATTAAATTACAATGATTTTATTCAGTATGTTAACAAATATGACATTTTAATATTAACGGAAACATGGAATGCAAAAACTACAAATATTCACATTGACAATTACGTAAGTTTTTCATGTCCTCGACCTAAATGTTACAAAAAGGCCAAACGTTTCAGTGGTGGTGTAATTGTGTTCTTTAAACAATATTTATCGAAAGGTATTGAACTCGTTCATTTAAATAATAGAGGTGTTTTTTGGTTTAAACTGAAACGAACATTTATTGGTAGAGACAGTGACGTGTATATTTGTGCTACATACATTCCGCCACAGGAATCGAGTGTATATTCTAATATAAACTCACCGTTATACGAATACGACTTTTTTACATTATTTCAGCAAACATTTACGATATAGTCAGCTAGGTGATATAATGCTAGCTAGGGACCTAAACGCCCGAGTTTGGCAGATATTAGATGTCATTGATAATATTAATTTAGATCGCTTTGTAGAAATGCCTTTGTATGATGTTCGTTTAGACCGATTACCGTTAAGGGTATCAAAGGATAACCATTCAAATGTATTTGGAAATAAATTATTATCACTATGCAAAGAAAACGGTATATTTATTGTTAATGACCGGTTAGAACCGGGTCACTTTACATGCTATAATTTTGCTAGAAACACTTTTACTGCAAGTGTTGTAGATTATGTTATTCTAAATAATAGCCTGTTTAAGTGTATTGCCGATTTTAAAGTAAATGATCTTACAGAGTTTTCGGATTACTGTCCAATTGAATTTGCTTTAAAATACAACAATGCTAAACCTGGTGTTAATACATCTACTACCTATGACAAAATTATCTGGGATGAATGTTATCCCATTTTATTGCAGACTATGTTAGAAAATAAACGATACTTATTTGATGATATCACATCTAGTCTATTAACAGGTAATTGTGACCCTAATGAATGTATTAATAAACTTGCTGATGTTATATATGATATATCATTCCAGTTAAATGGGAAAATATTTGTAAATAAAACTGGTGTATTACCTAAAATATTACTAGAAAAGTATCACCATGGTTTGATAACTCTTATAGAATTCACAAGAAAGTATTCTATGTACATGTATGTAAACGTGCCTTTAAAAACGCACCCTCTGATGAAACTCGCTTGGCTTTTTTGAATGTTAGAACAGATTATGGTTTTGTTAAAAAAACCAGGCCAAACGATATTTTTATAACAATGAAAAGAACAAGCTATCTTCTTTAAGAAAATCTAGTCCAAGAAAGTTCTGGAAGTACAAAAAAAAATATAAAAATAAAAGTAGTTTTTCTTATTCTGATGTTAATATTGAAGATTTTGTCCAACACTTTAAAAACTTATCTAACACGCCTCATTTTAGTTCTTTTTTTAATGATGACGATAATGTAAGTAGAGACACGCCTGTTGACGTTGATGAGTTAGATTGCGAGTTTTCATACACTGAAATTATTAAAACTATTTGTAACATGAATAGACATAAAAGTGCTGATATTGATGGTAATGTTGTTGATTTTTTTATTGATGCTAAAGAGTTTATTACCCCTTATCTTGTAACCATGTTTAACTATATTTTTGATAAGGGTATTTATCCCAGGTCTTGGTGTAACGGAGTTATAGTTCCGATTTTCAAGAAAGGTGATCGCTCCTTTGCTGAAAATTATAGGGGCATCACATTAATTAATGTAGTTGCTAAAATATTCTCTACTTTGTTACGAAACAGAATAAATAAATGGTGTGAAGATGAAAATATTTTCAATCAAGCACAATTTGGTTTTCGTGACAAAAGAAGTACTGTTGATATATGTATATTATTATTAGTTTAAACAATATTTATTTAAAATAATACACATATACAATTACATGGTAACATGCACAAATATATTGACATAGAAGTAAGTACAAAAAGATACTAAAATGTATGAGATCTATATTTGGAAAATAAATAAATTGATTTAAGTAAAATTATAAGAGATTTAACGTTCTGCCAATCAAATGCATGTTGAAATAAAGGTATCAGAATTGAGAAGAAAGCTCAGGAGCTTGTACATAGTCTCTCTTCTGAATAGTTTGTAAACAAATCGAGTTCCAAAAAAAATAAGGTAGGTCTTAAAATGTAATTTAGAAGACAGTTTCACAACATTGTTACATATATTTCTATAGGCTACATTATTCCTTACCATACATTTTCTGTTGTAACCTCTGAGCAAAATGTGATTTGAGTAGTTCGCGAAGCGTGTATAAGACTTGACAAATAATTAACATTTTGGCATATTCCCTCTTCAAGGTTCAATGAACGGTTGTGTAAATTAGCGTCTGTTTGAGAGATGGAACGAAATCGAGTATTACTGGGTTTCGGCAAATGAAGCACAATTGTGCAACAAGGAATTCATTTTATTACAACGATTTATCAGAATTGATCAAACATTACTCCCATTGCCAGGTCATTGTTGTGCTTGCGTCTAACACCCTTAGTTGAAACAGGACAACATTCGACAGTGTAAGCCAGGGACTGAAGCAGCATAAGTGATTTGTGTTACTGGTATACGATTGTGTTATTGGTACTGTTTATGCGCACATTATACCTTCAATCACTTTATGTTTAAATGACATAAGTGTTGGTGTTATATAAATTATTACTATTGTTTACAAGAGCCGTTTACCGAGCATACCTTTAAAACAGTAAAGGGTGCCTACTATACACCACATACGCACAACTAACGCAAATAATACTCCTTAAGTTACTAAACACAATCAAAATTTTATAGTTTTATAGAAACACAAGTGCGCATAAACTTTGTTACCATGTTAATAGCGATGGTGTTAAATGGCTCTTTGCAAATACCAACAAGTAATCTAAAATAAATAATTTACATTCTTTTGTCACGCACCCTAATCATTGAAAGGATGGAATACCGTGATTATATTTCTGTCTGAATAGAGATGATTTTCAATAGATAGTTATACATCTTGTCTAGGATCAAATTAATAACACGCATTCATTTTAATTTCCTGCCACCTAAAATGTATCATACAATTAACAAAATGTTCGTAAATTGTTCGGCATTACTTGCAGAATACAGTGTCAATATTAATACACGCTAACGTGTATATGATGGTTATAAAAGTGTGTTTACAGATTGTTGAACAGTCAGGTTCTAACATAAGTAAGTATAATATACCCAGGAAGATTGAATATGTTTTGTTTTCTGTCATTTCACTGTCAGTTTAAATTGTTTTTATCGCTTCGTAATGTATAGTGGCCTAAACTAATTATGCTCTCACGTCATTGACAAGTGCATTAGATGCAGATCGGAAGGCAAACATGTTGATGCATATTTCTGTAAATTGTATTAATTCAATCTAAAACGTAGACATAGGGATAACCACTCGCAAGTACATGTATGAGCATTATATGATCCTTTTTACGACGTGTCATCTATCCATTGTAATGAGGTAATTTAAAAATGGTTAGTGCAAATAAAGGAAACAGTCGTGTCAAGACATCAGGTTTTAACTTAATACAGTTCCTAACATACATGTATTGTTAAATATAATGGACACTTTGCTTTTAACGTAAGTGCAATTTTTAGACGGCACCGGCTTAATAGCCTCTTATATAATACTAGTAGGCCATCTTGGCACGACATTGCTCACAATAACATGACAAAATGACATTCTTTGTGTCACATTTAATTGTTCTTGAGAAACATCAGATAACGTACACAGTAATATTCATGTTATTGCCATATAGTGCATTGCTTTGCATGCATTCCGTATATGTACATCATTATTCATTTTGTCTGCGTTGATTGTAACGCCGCGTACGTACACAATATAAGTACCTAGCTGAAAATAATAATTTGCAGGTTTGTTGTGCATGTTGAAATGAGCTCTCCTGTGGTCTGGACCTATATTATTGAATCCTTATATATTTCCATCGGCGGCAACTCAAAAACAATGGTAACAATCAATCAATCAATCAAGTCGATTTATGGTGCAAAAGTCTCATGTTCGTTTCCCCTGTAGCAAAATGTTTGAGAAAATGGGGAATTGTGAACTAGTCCTTGAATACTATCTATAAACACATACTGTTAAATATATTTTTATTGATATTTAGAGTATGGAGCAAACATTTATAAGTCAGAATTGGACATTTGTTATCGAGCACAATCGTGTGAATTGTCTGGAGTTATGGATGATCCATGTTACATAATGAACTTCGGGATGATTCAATTATTGTACCAACTAGTGATAATTTTTCGTTTCAAAACAATGGGATAAAAAAGTGCACATGTTGGAAAACAATGGGTTTTTTTTTGGAAAAACAATGGTTTTTTTGGAAAACAATGTTTTTTTGTTTTTTTTTAAGCAATGTTTTTTGACACGAGTTTACGCATGATTTGTTTTGATCATAAAGTATATGCATTTGATTTAAATTAAAAAACTAT
>Ga0224511_10005432_pt1 | contig 9998 bp, 7 predicted proteins | sample SF_May12_sed_USG_2_FD_169988 | JGI IMG/M metagenome (GOLD analysis project Ga0224511, IMG submission 169988) | Sediment microbial communities from San Francisco Bay, California, United States - SF_May12_sed_USGS_8_1 | ecosystem: Environmental > Aquatic > Marine > Sediment | place: USA: California... | reverse complement strand
TCTTAGAATTACATGACAAATTATGAATATAAAGAACATATTTTGAAGACAACACAATGAGCTACCAAATAGTGGATATCTCTGTGGCATTGGTACTAGTATAAGACTTCACTAAATCCATTAAAAACATACACGTCACAAAATTAATATTAGAAAACATGGCCTTATGTACACTTAAAACAGTATATCTACTTTAAATAATGATCAGTACGTATTTTCTACTTGGTAGTTCATATTTTTGTGAACTCAAAATCAGCTACCATTGTTATGAGAGATGCAAGTGCTTTCAAAGAGCAGAAAGTGGAATTTAATAAAGTTTAGGACATCAACTGCTTTTACCTGAGTGTTATACCGTAATATTTGACCTACCCAATATTTTGCCAACTAAAACGTTTGAACCTGATGATTGTAAACATTTTTGTAAGTGACAGATTAGTAATTCCTGTTGTTTAAACTTAATATGAGGAACTTTAAGACCACTTCTATCAAATGTAGGTACATACGGTTGTTCTCTGTATAGGTCCATTCTTTCTAGTTGACCGATGAATTTGTAACAATCGTCTTGCAACAGCTTCATTTAATAATTAGGAACTTCAGCCACACAGTAAAGAATCTATGCGAAGGCTAAATAATTCAATGTTAAAGATTTCACTTTATATGACAGCTGTCTAGTTAAACTCAACGGCTGCTATTTCCCCATGCAGTCTATGCTTTCTGATGGCTTTCCCTTTCATTAGTTTTATTTAAATTACTAAAGCTGATGTGCACTGTCTGTGTGGTGACTGTAAAATGTCCCCCCCCCCGTACATTATTGTCTAGTTTTGCTTTTATGGTCCTCAGGAATCATGGATTGTATGTTGTTTACATTAGAGAATAGAGTCCCGCTCATGCGCTAGGGGCGTCAGTGGTGAGGCATGTTGTTTCATTACCACTGATGAAAAGCTTCAACAAAACCGAGGCTGCTATTTTCTCATGCAGGCTATGCTTCATGAGGGCTTTCCCTTTCATCAGTTTGATAACTTGCTGAACAATTTTGACCACATCTCTACACAGCTTATGACTTGTCGTAACCAAAATGGTAACCTAGCAGTTTGCAATTTTTAACCCACGAAAAACCTATTCTATGCACCTATTAAAGCTATATGTATTTGCTTTTGTTCACAGTAATCAAACACGTTTACGAACTAAGAATATGGTCGTTGTTAACAATACGTGTTGCATTTTATTGAACAGAGTTGGCTATTACTTATGATCATGGTAAGAATACTTTACATCCTGGAAGCAATTATCTTACACTAAAAGTTCAGTGTTCGGCAACAAAATATGCATATAATTGTTTAACATTATCTGCATAAGACTTATACTTGCACAACAATTTAACAAAAGATACATTCTGACTATTAACCATGTGACCTGATCAAAGGCCTACATTACGGAGTGATAGAAAAACACCACATAGAATATTTAACAATGCTAAATAAAACTTCAGATCGTTGTGACCTATGTGGACCCAAGTTTGTAAGAGAGTTTTAAAGTTCCTCTTAATAATTTTTTTTCATTTTATCTATTAAATGCAGTTACTGACAGTGATTGTTTGTCTATTCGACCGCGACTGTCTCTATGTGTTAAAGTAATTGGCGGAGTTTTATAAAACGGTCAAACACCTCAATGCGGCCTAACTCTGCCTTCCAAAATATAACATCGCAAGTTGTGTGACTTGATTATCACAATTTATGTAGTGTTGCTTTAACTTCCTTTTGATATGGGAAGCCTCTCTTCTTTTTAATTGACTGTATTCAATAATAAGCGTTGATCTCATGATTAATACAGCCCCAAGTACTTAAGAAGACAGCTTTATTGAATACAAATCCTATATATAAATATAGACCTTGAAAACTGGTTTAAACCCCCGATGTTTTTATTGACCATACCGGTTATTCAACATTTTTAGAGAAGTCATTTAAAGATGCTAGGTCTGTATCTTTTAGGTCAGAATTGTTTACATCTTACATTTGAACAATATTTAAGCAGCGAAACCTACTCCCGTGAATATGAGAAACTGCCAAATATAGTTATTCTTGCATGTAAAAATATTACAGAAAAAATGCATTTGATGAAAATGTCTGGCCCGCAGATTTGGCTTTGTTTAGCATCTTTAAGTAATTGACCTAGCATCTTTAAGTAATTGAAATTTGAAAATAGAAAAAAAAACCAAGAAAAATCCGAAAAACACAAACAATAGTTATTTCTTAATGTCTGTTGCGTCTTTGTATACTCCGTGTTTTGTGATGTTCTGTGTGTTTTTGTACGGGCCATTTTGTCATGGTGCCCATAAACTTGACTTGTCCACGTTGTTTACAACATTTTTTCTTTAAACATCTCTTTCATTTATACTTCAATAACATCCTCTTTTTCTTATAATGCATGTTTTAACCTCCAATAGGATTGGCCAAAACTTGTGATCCAAACGGTAATAAGTGGCATGTAAACAAAGTCATGATGAAAGATTCTAATAGGAACTATATCAATATCGATTACAGAAGATGATAAAATCGTATTTCCCAAAAATTCTTTTTAGATATTATTGCTCCGATTGAAAAAAGTAAATTGGACCTGTTATGAAAATCCATGAGAAAAATATCTAAGAGAAACAAAATATAAGTTAACCACCTCGTGTTTGTCTAAAAATAAAATGCTTTGAGAGTGATAAAACCTGTCTATACCTCTACACCAGTTATATAAAACCTGTCTTTATCTCTACACCAGTTAAATAAAACCTGTCTATATCACTACACCAGTTATATAAAACCTGTCTTTATCTCTACACCAGTTATATAAAACCTGTCTATATCTCTACACCAGTTATATAAAACCTGTCTATATCTCTACACCAGTTATATAAAACCTGTCTATATCTCTACACCAGTTAAATAAAACCTGTCTATATCACTACACCAGTTATATAAAACCTGTCTTTATCTCTACACCAGTTATATAAAACCTGTCTATATCTCTACATCAGTTATAAAAAACATGTCTATATCTCTACACCAGTTATATCCACAACTGTTTACAATATTTCTCCACCACAGAAACAGTGTCAACAGACACGTGTAAATAATAGTTCTACTAAAAAGCATATATGTTTATAAACTTTTGTCAACAAGCTTCTAAAAAATACATTCATGTCATAACTTAAAGCTGTTTCCACCCATAGACACATACTTGTAATATATAGAGGAGCCATTAGTGCTAATTCATGTCCGTTTCTTGCTCAACAAGGGCGAGTAAAATAGGTCCTCGTGCCAGTAAAGTATTCGTAAATCTCTGACCTTTCCTCGATATATCTACAAATGATAACAAAGCTTTAAAAGGAGAAGTTTTCATGACAATTCTCTAGTTTTCTGAGCTGTTTGTATTTTCCTTCAATCAAAACGGCCACTATGACACTTCTCTATTATTTCCAATAGACAACAACAATTACACAAATTTGGATGGGTCCCAATTTTTAGTAGGCAATCATGTCTTTTTTTCTTTATATTTTTCACATATCTAAATTAATGTCTGGGAAGTAAAATAAAGCTTAAAAATCTGCTTGAAATAATAGCAGATAGTTATTCTTATTGATGTTCAAAGTGGGCGGGCAATATCTTTGTGTACCCATATAAAATGTGCGTCTACAAGTCTACATGTTTATATGCCTAACCGATGATCATAGAATGTATTACATCTCTAGCAGTCATAGTTTTGGACAAAAAGGCTATTTTTCAATAAATCAGGGTCAATAACACTGTCAATCAATTTTATGTGTGCGTCAAAACACTCCGGTGTACACGTTCACATGCCTACCAGTATTCATAGAAAGTTTTATTGCTCTAGCAGTCATAGATTAGAAGATGAACGCGACAAAAGTCCAAAAACTTTATTTTTCGGTCTTTCAGGGGCAATTACTCTGTTACAAGTTGAATAATTCATCTCAATGTCTATGTTTGTAAGAATCAATGATATATACATATTTATGTGAAGTTTCATGACAGTTGTCAGAAAAAATGAAAGAGTGGTCATATATCCCGCAAAGTAGGTAGAACTTTTTTCCTTGATTTTAGGTAAGCATTTGATCTTGCAAATGTCTCGACAATCAAGTGTCCTATGGTATTGATTATTATTGTTAAATGCTTCCTTTTTGTTGCTTGTTGTTATACACATACCACAATACCAGTATCTGTATCATTTTGTTGACCACATACAAAATATGTTAAGAAATTAAATTGGGGTGAATTTACCCCACCCACTTAATTTGAACATCAATAAAAACCTTATTTGCTTTCAAGCAGATTTTTAAGCATGTTTTGACTTCCTAAACATGAATTTAGAAATTTGACAAATAAAGACAAAATGAAGACATGATTGCTTACCCAAAAACTGGGACCCCTCCTTTAGGGAAATTTTAGTAGATATATGTACACTGAAAAAGGCAAAGTAATACCACGTAAAGGAAATGCATAGATCAATATTTAGAAACAAACAGGAAGTATGCTTCCTTTTGTGATTAGTAGGTCAGATTATCGTCTGATAATCACAGACACTAGCGGATCCAAGGTTGGGGTGGGATGGGCGCCGGGTGCCCCCCTCCCCTAACGGCTGCCGACCTATGATCGTTTAATGCCCCAATCGCTATATCTCTTTCTTTCGGTTGCTACTGATAGATTCATTTGGGTAAACAATGCACCATTTTAAATCAGCAATAGGACAGTCGGGGCAAGGTCCAATGTGTATATCGAAAACGTATAAACTATTATGATATCTCGGTTTTAGAAGGACCAATGAGAAATTAAATCTTCCTTGTTTTAAACACTTGATTAAAACACGCCCTTGATTTAATTTCCGCTACTATGCGTGATGCGCTAACTGATTCAACCAAAGATCATGCGCAGATCATTCAACATGCTGACTTGTCCTGTATGGTCGTTTTTTTAACAATCTAAACAGCCGATACATTACAGCGTAATGTTCGATATTCGGGAAGAACGGCATAGGGCAACTGCATAACAACGTATCGTCAGCAAGTAACACAGATTGTTAACCACTGTCATTAAACTATTAAAATGGTTCGTGTAAATGACGTCGCATTCCCAAACGGTAAACGTCACCTGGATGCCAGGAGTTTTTACGGAAGGCATGCAGCACCTTATTGAGAGAACTTCTTTTATTCTGTTTATGTGTGACCACATATATTGACAATAAATTGTTTAGAATTATAGTTTTGCATATCCAAAAAAATGGAAAAACAATGTTAAAACCTAAATGACCGTTTAAAACTTTGGAGTATAGTGTATTTTAACAGATTATCAAGATTATCATGTGTGGTTTTTATGTAACGAAATTCCTCCTTGTTTTAATGTTACCTGATTTAGTTTAACCAATATTTATTAAACAAGATATACATTGTACAAATAATACATGTTGCACAGTTCATGAAAACAATTGGTAACAGGGTTTGACAGCAGCATAAGTAACAAATGTAAAATACAAAAATATTACTTAGAATTGAGAAGGAAGCTTAAAGCTTATACTTTGTATCGCTTCTATCTGAAATTCAGATTGCAAAGTTTGCACAGTTTGACCTTATTTGCAATATAATACTATTATAATACTAATATTATTATTGTACATTTTACATATCGGTTTAGCATAAACAATGTACTAGTAAAGCATTAATAATCAGCATTTATTCTCCGAATAAAAACAAGAGCAAACAGAGCATACAATATTTTGAACATTTAATAGAAAAGCTTTAAACAAAATGAATGCGAAGAAATGATTTCCATTCAACTGATTAAACAAAAACATCATCATCATGATATCCACTGTCCTTCGTGGGCGACGGTGTACGGGCAATTTTCATCCCGTAAAGGTTTTCCGATGTTGTCGAATGAACGCTTGTCGAACGGCTCAGGACTCTGTTCCTTCCAGTTATAGAACTCGAGCGCGAGGACCGGAAACTTCCGTTTATGCGAAACGATGACGTTGACAGTGAACGTAAGCGCGCGACGCCTTGTTTCAGCGGCGTGAGAGTGAAGACTTGGATCAGAGATTGTCTGAAATCGTACATCATGGCACAGTAGATCCAGAAGTTGGCATGGAAACTGGCAAGCAGCAAGATCTCGTAGACCGACGTAAATATGTGGTGATCCTCAACTGACAATCTGTCGATCGTCGGATTGTACACGCATACAAGCACGTACAGTTTGTAGACGCCATGAGGCAATTCCGGAATCAGGAAACAGATGACTATCATCACTGCAGTGATAGTGATGATTTTCTCCTTTGATCTGCGGTTCTTATTCTTGTAGGTGGCGCTGATTTTGGAGACCCGACGATGAGCCTTGTTGAGTGCAAACAGGGTTCGAATAGTGAGTCCGATAAGCAACAGGGCAGGTAAGAAATGCATGAGTATGATGCATATCCACATGTAGAGACACGCGTCTTTGCACGGATGGTCCATCTCCCACCTGCATGATCCATTATCCTTTGCCTTCTCGTCCAGAAGCTGGTAGATGTGCATCAGCGCAGCGAGACAGTACATCGCTACTATCCCAGCAAATGTCTTCCAAAACGTGCAGATCCTTCCGGAAATGAACGGATGACACACGCACAGGTACCTCTGCAGCCCAAGGCCGACCGTTTGCCAAATGGAAACTGTGTGAAACAGTCGAGAGAAGTATAACTTCATCACCATGAACGTGTCACACTCGAACTCCGAGAGCATTTCGTGCTTCGGCATGTAAACCATGAACGAGTTTGGAAGAAGAGAAATGCCGGTCAGGGTATCTGACACTGCGATGCCAAGGAAAAGCAGGTCGCTTGCACGGCCTCTTCTTTGCTTTTTGAGGAAATACCACACAACAATTATGTTTGCGAGTATTGTTAGAAATATGAGCATTGGTCTTGCGTATCCCAAAGTTTCAATCTCAAAAGGGTAAATTTTCAAGTAAAAGTCGTTGGATACGGCAGTACCAGCCTCGTCATAGTAATCAGCCTCGTCATAGTATTCATAACCATAACCGTAATAATCTGTACTGTTGTTAGTAAGAGAATCCATCGTAACAGAATCACTGACCTCGAGAATTGTAACGTTTTCCGAATTCGCATAATCAGAGCTGTTTGACATATCAACGGCGATGAAGCTGCCGTTTTCTGTTGCGAGCTCTTTGCCAGAAAAAGCCATTACTACCCCGACTGTCAGAATGATTCCTTAACAGACACAAGGACGAAACACGTCTGTCGAAGCGCTGTGCACAGAATGGCGTGAATTCAAAAAGGAAGAAAACGAGATCAAGTAGATGTCATTGTCCAGTTTCCTGATCGTGTAATGTGAGAAGATTATAATCGATTTCTAACAAGAAGTCATAACCAGTGTATTGTCACTTGAAACGAGAATGAAAGGTCAACAGTAAAATACAATCACAATTTTGATAGAAATACTTATCTGTGATTCATTTCGGTTTACATTTATAAATGCTATTTAAAAATACCTTATTATCAAAACGCTATTTATGGTAGTGCATGGTTAATAAGTATAAAACAGATATTGAGAGAAAAAAAATAGCAAAATAAAATCGTGTTCTGGTTATCACCAGATACCATTATAATTGTATAAACTGGTTCCGCAATGAGAAATACGCATATAGGAACTACTTCAGCGGACAAAGAATGTGCCGGAAACCAAAGTTTAACTATTGATGAGGCATACTTGTGAATAAATTGATTTTACGCAATATTGAAAGCAGGATACAAGATGATTCGATAACTGAACTATAATTTCAAAATAAGTTTTTGTGAAATAAAAGCAACTATATCCTTGATGAAAAAATGCGTTCAGGACCCAGGATGCAAAGGTAAAAATCGAAGCTCAAAGGTTGGCCAAGGGGATATCTCTAAATTAGTTTTTAGTATTTTCCTTCCTATTTTACTTGCACAATTTAAGCGCCCGCTATTTTACGATGTTAAAGGGTAAGCGTTTTGATTTGTAATCTGTATTTGGCGCCTACAGATTTATTGGTTGGGTAGGACGTAAAATCATAAAGGCGTAAATAAATCAGAAGTGAGTGTTCACAAAATGTACAGTTTTTATTTACAATTAATTTTACACTAATATTTGACTCCACAGCAGAGCAATACATGTCATCAAATGACTTTACCCAACAGCAGAAAGTCATAATACCCTGTGGTAAACTGCTGTACTACTAAAGTGGATCCGTGTCATCCATCAATTCTACCCTATAACGGCGGTGGTCGGATCTGCCTGGAAGTTGTTGTAGAAGTGCCCTATCCGGGTCAAGGTGGCGGTACCGTTGTGAAGAAGGGCGGCCTCGGGGTGCATGAAACCGCCGCCGAATATCCGCACCATACGGGCCATGAACCATGCATACCTGCAGTAACGTTAGCACACTATACATTATTATTAGAATATTGAGGTAGCATCATAAAACTTAGGCTTTACTCTCTTTGATCTCTTAGTTGTCTTCCTGTGCGGCGGCGCTTTTGTCGTAGATAAAGGTGTACAGAACTGTTTAAAAGCTGCATATTGTAATCGCAAAAGAGCAAACGCATTTAATAAAAAAATCACTGACTTTGTTTTTGTTTGCTCACCTGACTGACTGATTAATTGACTGAATAATTGATTGTACGTCGTTGTTAACACTGTCATACCACGGTGGTCAATACCATTAACACACTCCTGAGTTTAACTTGATTTAAACTTATTTATTTTATATAAGGTCGATAGCTGAAATCCATCTCGTTTTTTGAACGAGGGTTGAGAGGAGAGGGAAGCCAGACCTATCCTTATATGCTGAGCGCTAAGCAAGGAAGCATCTGGTACCATTTTTATAACGTCTTTGGTATGGCGCGGTCGGGGATCGAACCCACGACCTCCCGCTTACGGGGCTAACGATCTAACCACTGAGCCACCGCTGTGGCATCCTTGCACCGCATCCTTAGTTTACCAGGACAAGCTTTTTCACCTCCTAAGGGACTGCATGAATAATTTTCACGTTAGTCAGATGAGAGGAACACCTGAACCAGACTTAGCACGCTGACTACGGTAATACCAATCATCACGATAAAGGAATATCCTGTCTCACCTGTACACAAAGTCTGCGGCTTCCAGCCGGGGCAGGAGGGTTCTCATTAGGTGAAGCTGATCCTGATCATTGCTGGACCACGGACACGCGAACTCCGTCAACCAGATCTTCTTCTGGTATCGGTTGTACATCCGCTGTGAGTGAGATACGTGTTATGTAGTACAGAGGTCTTGTATTTTCAGTTTGTTGCGTTTTTGGTACTGGCAATGTTTTAGTTATTGTGTTTTTGAAATCAATTTTACGCATTTGTTTCATCAGAGACTTTTTGGTTTATAATATATAAGTACCGTACTACATTTAGTAATTTTCAGTTACGGTCGATTACGAAACAAGTTACCCTAACTCACAATAATCATTCTCGACGACTCATTCAGTACGGTGTCATCTATAGTATAGTTAGCGCTAAGGAAGAAAACATCTGGTGCCATTGTTTAAACGTCTTTGGTATTACGCGGCGCGGGATTGAACCCTGGACACCGAACCCACGCGGCGAGCACTCTACCACATGGCCACCGCTATCCTGATCTTGGAACAAAAATCTGAGTATGTACTTGTTTTCAAAGAATACTATTTTACCTGCAAGTACGACATTATATGGTTGGCATCGCAGTCATACGCATGCGCAGCGATGTAATCTATGCGACAGTTGTTACACAGGCGGAAAAATTCGTCCAACCACTTAAAGTCGTGGTGCGCGGGCGCAGGGCTGACCAATGGGCGTCCGTTGGAGTTTCGCTCGATTTCGGGCCAGAGGTCCGCCACCTGCCATGGTGTGAGGTTTGACTGAACGGCCTGATCCGGCTCGTTGAAGCCCAGAACGAACTGCGACATGTTCGTGAAGGTTGTGTGGGT
>Ga0224511_10005431_pt1 | contig 9998 bp, 5 predicted proteins | sample SF_May12_sed_USG_2_FD_169988 | JGI IMG/M metagenome (GOLD analysis project Ga0224511, IMG submission 169988) | Sediment microbial communities from San Francisco Bay, California, United States - SF_May12_sed_USGS_8_1 | ecosystem: Environmental > Aquatic > Marine > Sediment | place: USA: California... | reverse complement strand
CAAATTGATATTGTTTTCAATACAGACACGTGTTTTGGTCACGCATGGCATACATTGGCTTCCGCACGTGGATAAAATCATTGTGTTAGTCGACGGCACCATCTCGGAGACGGGAAGTTACGAAGAGCTTCTCGAGCATGACGGAGCGTTCGCCGGCTTTCTCCGGAAATACCTCACGGAACATACCGAAGTGGAGTCGGAAACGGAAGATGAAGAAAGTAGGTGTTTGATTATTATGTAAAAGATCATATCACAGATTAATATAATATCATTTAATGTACGCATATGTTTATGTTATCTGTTGGCTACTGACTGTACAACCAACTATTATTGGTAGCGAGAAACCTTTAGATTTACTTTTGTAAAATATAAACAGTTAACAGTTTTTAAGCGTACATTTTATCGGTTTTATTAAATCTGTTCACCTGTGGTAATGAAAGATGCAACACCACTGACGCACCCTAGCGCATGAGCGGAATTCCATTTTAAGATGTAAACAAATACTATCTATGATGCACCAGGATCAGAAAAATATAACTACACACTGATGTAGTACAGGGCGATGTGTAACAGCCACCACACAAGCACTAAACATCAGCTGTAATAACAGTATTTTCGTTTCATATTTTGTGTATTATCAGTTGTTTACTGACCGTACAACCAATTCTTATTTTTAGCAAGACACTTTTTACTTATCCAATATATAAACAGATCATAACCGTTTAAAGCACATTTCCTGTAAATGTGATAACTCTTCTCTTTGTTTGATTTACAGCAAAAGCATTGAAAGAAAGTATATTACAGCGTCTTTCCTCTGTCAATTCTTCTGACTCACAAATTGGAAGTCCACCCCGTCATGCACATAGGTCAGAGACGTTTTGTTGTATATGTGAGTGTATGGACTAGTGGAAATGCTGTTAAATTAAATGTTATTCAGTTTACACTTTATAAAACATGTTATACTTAACTGAAAGCGAATTATTTGTAATGAAAGAGAGATTTAAAGAATGAGGCTAAAATTGGATAGCTTTTCCCAACCATTGCATTGAAATGACATCGTGTCTATTAAAACAGAAGTTCTGCTCAGCGTGAATCAGAGAGCGACAAAGTCACTATGCAGCGAAAGGCATCTGTTGTACCGGAAGTGACGTCACATGACCGGAAGTTAGATGATAATGCACGTCTTATCGAGGAAGAAGAAGTGGAAGTTGGAAATGTATGTTCACCTGAAGCACCGGAAATAGGATGAATTTTATTAACAGTATTTAAAAATATGTTATTTGCCTTATTTCGATACCCGTTTTGCCTAAATTATTTTTACCACTCGAACCAGTGCATTTACAGTGATTCCGAACAAGTAGATGGTTTACTGGATATCCATCTTGTTAGTCCCCTACCGGTGTTCACCCGGATGGGACTATAGGTTTGCCCTCCGTCCGTCAGTCCGTCATTCAGTCTGTCTGTCAGTCTGCTAAAAATCTGGATGCTTTTATAGCTTAAAAACTATTAAAGCTAGGCGTTTGAAACTTGGTACATGAATAGGTAGCAATGTGTACAATATGCACGCACAACATTTGGGTCGCTACCTTGAAGGTCAAGGTCCCAGCATGACTACATGTACTACATGTATACTGCAGTATACTAAGTAGTGTTACTTAAACAGCAAGTTTCAGTGGTCTACAAGAAGGAGGAATTTGCCCATTTTGTACATCGAATTATAGTTTTCTATCTGACAATTGAATTTATTATAAATGGCAATAACCAGAAGCTTATGATAATTAAAGAACTTTTTGAGGAACCGGTAGGGGACTACTGTATTGCCCGCTATACTATCAAATACTTGTTTATTATACTTTTTTTGGGATATTATGAAGTATTTTATGTATGTTTGTAAATAAAATTTAAGTTATTTAAGATATGATAGCGATTAATATGCAATAAACATTGAATTTAAACTTTCACCTTTATTTTGAATTATGTTTGTTTAAACATATATATTTTTTTAATTTCAGGTAAAATTCTCAGTTTATAAACAGTACGCAAAAGCTATAGGGATACCCTTCAGTTTAGCTATAATTGGTCTTTACGGAATATATCAAGCGCTCTCAATATCAGCAAGCATTTGGTTGGCCCAATGGACGGCTGACCCCACCCTGCAAGACACAGAGGAACTTCCGGCGGACAGCGACGCTAGGCGGGCGCGAAACGACTACTTCCTGTCAATATATGGAGAATTTGGTGTTGCTCAAGGTTTTTATACTATTCTATAAAATGTCAGGCGTTTATATTTCATTTTTAACCCCAGCAGAGACCTATATACAATAGATTGGCAACTCCTATACAGCGTAATGAAGGTCTCGATAAACATCGTGGAAAACGGGATTTCGCGAAATCGCGAGACTTAGCAGGTGCGTGAAAATTTTGTCCATCCGCCATCTTGCTTGCGCAATCCTTATCGCGTGTGTGTGTTAATTGTTATCGACATAGTTTCATAAATACACCATACTGGACACGTTAGGCTATCATAATTAGGTAAGTACTTGATAGTTTTATCAGATGTGATAATTTACACTGCTTTGAAATTTATTGTTTGCATGTATTCGCTAATTACCTTCTGGGTTAGGATTTAGCACGTCGTTCTCTGTCATGTCTGGCAATTTGCTCGCGAATGCAGTTCACTTGTCTAGGCTATAAATAATTTGGTTTGTGAATCTTTTTACTACTATGTTTAAGCTACTAAACACGCCAATTTAATCAAATTGTATTTAATTCTTCGACAGAAGGTGCGCGATGTTTTGATGAAGGAAAATCAAATGAACGAAGTCATAGGAAACTTTTTTTTCAGCGCAGAAATACTTTTCCAGAATTTAAATTTAAAAACATAACTTGCATACTATTACATAATGGTAAATTAATTGTGACAATATTGTTTCAGGTTAATCAAAATAGTTACTGATCAGTATATTTGCCTTCAATTTCTTCTGTTTATTAAGTCTTAGTTCATTCAGGTTCTGAACTCGTGAAAACCCTATATGGGTGTATAACATTTTTGCTTTTTTTAGATATTGCTTTTCATATTTCTTTTAAAATTAAACCTGCATGTTATCATATAATGATAAAATAATAGTAAGATTTGTATTTTAAATTGATTTAAATAGTTTCTATACAGTATTTTTGCTTTCAATGTCTCTTATTTTTTACTGTCTTAATTTGTGAAAACCCTATATGGGTGTATAACATTTTTGATTTTTTTAGATATTGCTTTTCATATTTCTTTTAAAATTAAACCTGCATGTTATCATATAATGAAAAAATAATAGTAAGATTTGTATTTTAGCTTGATTTAAATAGTTTCTATACAGTATTTTTGCTTTCAATGTCTCCTCTTTTTTACTGTCTTAATTCGTGAAAACCCTATATGGGTGTATAACATTTTTGATTTTGTTATATATTGCTTTTCATATTTCCTTTAAAATTAAACCTGCATGTTATCATATAATGATAAAATAATAGTAAGATTTGTATTTTAGCTTGATTTAAATAGTTTCTATACAGTATTTTTGCTTTCAATGTCTCCTCTTTTTACTGTCTTAATTCGTGAAAACCCTATATGGGTGTATAACATTTTTGCTTTTTTTAGATATTGCTTTTCATATTTCTTTTAAAATTAAACCTGCATGTTATCATATAATGATAAAATAATAGTAAGATTTGTATTTTAGCTTGATTTTAATAGTTTCTATACAGTATTTTTGCTTTCAATGTCTCCTCTTTTTTACTTTTTTGTTCTGAAAACCCTATATGGTGCTTTTTGCATATTGTAAGTATTTTTTCATATTTCATGTAAAATTAAACTGGCATAATATCATAAAATGATATAATAATTGTAGGAATATTATTTTAGCTTGATAAAAATAGTTCTTGTGCAGTTTTTTGCCTTCAATTTCTGCTTTTTAACAGCGAGACAGTTCAAGTGAGAACTATACATAAAAGAATGCAGACAAAAGGGGTTCTTCACTTTTATTAATAGTTAAAATAGTAATAATAGGACTGTTACATTCCATGACATCTGTAACACAAAACTTTTACATTTAAAGTTTGTGCATATACTTTGTTTATACTTAAATAGTAAACTGCTTTTATAACAAACATTGCTTCATAAGAACAACCAGCACTGGTACCAATGTCATGGAATTAATTCATATAATTTGTATAGTAAACAATAAAGTATGCATGTTATATACAGTGTGTCTTTTTCAAAGAGCATCCTTTAAATACAGTACAAAATGTAATGCAATAAATCATCAATGTGTTCACAAAAGTCACATACAAACATTTGAATTTTACATTTTACAAAACATCATCATTCATTTGTCATTGGTCTTCAACGAATCGCGAAGACTGTGCGATGTTTTGCACTGTTTCTCATGTTTGGTGGCCTTTGCAGCTGTCTTCTTCACCAATTTGGCCAAGGCATGGCCTCGAACTGTTAGAAAAAGGTTTACACAGTCCTCGGTTATTGCCTCACCAGTTTCTGTTTCACTGTAATCAAAGATTTCGTTTGCATAGTGCTTCACCATAAAACCATCAAGAATGTTTTCCTTAAGGTTGTCCTTCAAAAGCATCGTTTCATTAACATTTTTACAATCAACACTGCCTCTAGTAATGTTCTCAAATTCTCTTATCAGAAAGAAGAAATTGTCACATGGCTTTCTAAGTCCACCACGGTCTTTCAATGTGAGCATTTTGTCAAATTTGTTCGTAAATGATTCTGCTGTAGAATTGCAATGGAGATTTCTCATAATATTCATTTTTGTTTGTTTAAGGTCAGAGTTCTTTATTTTGCTGTATTTCTTCTCTAATGCCCTAATAATATATCCACTAATGTAGAACAAGACTGTATTGTCATTGTCACTCACACTAACAGATACAACCTCAGAGATATGCTTTGCACCGTTCACGAGACTTTTGAACATTTCACCTATGATCTCGAGCAAAACAAGTTGGAGGAAAGTATTAATTTGCTTGGAACTGAATTGTTTGCAGTCAATTGTTCTTGTTATGTTAGCAATTTGTTGAGAATCAGTGCGTGCATTGTGAAGTCTGTGAAAAATTTGCTCGCGTTCATTGCATGTGGCACCACTGGTGTCTTTAAAAATATCAGTCACTAAGAGTTTGATACTGTTGGCCAACTTGCTGTTTGTCTTACACAACTTAGCAATTTTAGCTTCATCGGATTCACCGAAGATGTTGTGCATGGGGTCGTCTTGGATTGTTTGTAGAGTTCTGTCGTAGGCGCCTTGAAAGATCTTGTCTAAGTGGTCTGCTACTGGAGCAGCTGTTTCCTTCGTTGACCCCTTCTTGTGGTCATAGGCTGAAATCAGAAAGTTGTTAGGGTATCATTATATTAAAATGGACTTCATCAAGTTGTGATACTTCAAGGCTACCCTAATTTGACAAGAACATTAATATATATATATTTTTTAAATATGGGTAATCTTAAGATCTTTTAGCTAAAAGTTCATAAAGATAAACTTATGACACTTAAATATGTCACTGTGGTTTGTTGTCTATATGAATCTAATGTTTATTATTAAAAAAACTACATTTGGACTTATTCTAAGTATTTAAGAATAAACTTTGTATATTGATGCTGGTACTGGTTGATGATGATGATGATGATGATGATGATGATGATGAGTGTTTCTAATTTTCTTTATGTCTATTAAAATCACACAAGGGATTTAATAGCTTTAAATAAAAATATAGCTTTGTGACATCTGGCTGCTTTTGCGTAAGACATGTGACACAGTGTTTAAATATGTCTATTATTGCTTTAATGCCATACTCTTGTAATTCAATTTTATACATTTCTATATTTGTCTGGTTTCAGGTCATGCCTAAGCTGAAGAAACGTTCGGCCGGTATTGGGGCTCGGAGGAAGTACCATTACAAGAGCAACCAGGAGAATGCCTTCGATTCCCTGGAGGGGCGGTATACCAAGCTAGACAGTGATTCACCACCAGATGCTACAGCTGTTAAGACAAGCTCTCCACAACAGTCTGTGTGGTCCAACACAACAACACAGACAGACTTGACAGATGTGGCACATATTTGCACACAGACTCAGTCATCACATGAACATGATTATGCCTTGCCACCCTCAGAACATGATATCATAGACAACAATCATGAAAACAATGACATACATGATATTTTGCACGACCATGTTGACAGTGAATGCGAAGACAATGTAGACATCGGTTTGGAAGAAGTGACTATAGCAAGTCAAACATATGAACAGCTAGTGTGTGAACTAAAACAATTTGAATGGACCAAAACGTACACCTTAGTTCCTCATAATACCTCCTTTCATCTTGTGAAATTCTACACAGGGGCCAATCCAAGTGTAAAGATACGAGTAAACAGAGAGTTTATGTGTCAGGTTAAAGTGCATGAGAAGGAAATTCCACGGACTCACGCTATTTGGACTAATGTGCCAGAATTATGTGACACTGTGCAATCAGTATCAAAATTGATTGAAAACATTGAAGGCTTTAGGTTGTGCAGTGGAAACTCTGAAGAAGAGTTCCAAACATTGGTACATGTGGGCGGGACTCTAGGTAGGGGCACAGAGGTTGAGGTTGAGGCGTATCGTGAAGGTGACTTTGGGGCAGGGTACCAGTCAACCATCAGAAGTGTGAAATGCCCAGTGCTGACAGACAGAAGGACTAAATGTCTTGAATGCGCAAGTTTCGGTTATGTCTTGAAGAAACGCAGTGACAGAGCAAAGAACAGAAGCACAGATGACATAGTTTTTCACCATTCATCTTATAAACATAAACACATGTCAAGAAATGAGCTATGTAGAAAAATTAATCAACAGAAAACTGAAATTAATTCTTTGCAACATGAGGTTTGGAAACTTAAAAGAGAAATATCACAGGAAATTCAGAAGAAGGGTGTTACAGTTCAGAAGCATGAACACAAAGAGTTGTCTGAACTTATGGCAGTATGCACTCCAGAATTTCAAAAGGCTTTTCCAGACAGCAACAGCAGGCAGCGCTTGTTCTGGGAACAGCAAATGGACCACCACCAGAAACCAGACAGCCGTGGTATGAGGTGGCACCCAATGATCATACGTTGGTGTCTCTACATCAGATCCAAATCAGAAAAGGCTTATGAGGCAATGCGTGAGTCGGGATTCATAAACCTCCCATCAAACAGGACATTGTTTGATTACAGCCATTTCTTGACCAATCAGCTGGGATTTCAAGCAGATGTTTTCCGGGCTGCATACTCACAAGCTAAATCCTGTGGCCTGTATGATGAAACCTCACCATGGAAGTGTAATGTGGGATTACTATTTGATGAAATTAAGATCAAGGAAGACTTGGTCTATGACAAACACTCTGGAGAACTGATTGGTTATTGCAACCTTGGTGACATTGGAAATCAAATGCTTGCCTATGAAAATGTGCAAAGTGACAAAGCACAAGAACTTGCCAAGTACATGCTAGTCATCATGGTACGAAGTGTGTGTAGCTCATTCCTTTTCCCCCTCTGTGCATTTGCCACAAAATGCACCAGTGCTGATTTTTTATACCCAATACTATGGAAAACTGTGTCAGCCATTGAAATTCATTTAAAGCTAAATGTGCTTTTTTTCACTTGCGATGGGGCGACACCGAACAGAAAATTCTATGAAATGCACAGAGTTGGCAATGAAGAGTTTGTGTACAAAACTTTAAATCCTTTTGATCCTACCCGCCATGTGTATTTTATATCAGATGTACCCCACTTGATTAAAACAATAAGAAACAACTTCAGCAATTCTTTTGCACACACGAAAACCAGAAGTCTATGGAAGAACAACAAGGACATTTCTTGGATGCACATTGTAAAATTATTTGAAGAACATTGCGAATTAAATTTATACAACCCATGCCCAAAACTCACCAGAAAACACATTGACCTGCAAGCATTCAGCTACATGAAAGTCAACCTGGCTGCTCAAGTTATAAGTGACAGTGTAGCAAATGCACTTGAAATGTTGTATGGAGATGAAATGTCAGAAACAGTTTTTTTCATACGAACCTTTAATAAATTTTTCGATTGTTTGAATGTGAGAAGTGTGTGGGAGGGCAGAAATAAAAGGAACCCAAATTTAGAACCTTACAGTAGCACAGACGATCCAAGGCTAACATTTTTAACAACAGACTTGCCCACATATCTTAGAGAGTGGCAAAATGGTGTGAATAAGCGGCCAGGCATGTTGTCGAAGGCAAACCGGGCCAGTATGCTCTTGAGCCACCAAACAGTTAGAGGCATCAAAATTTCATGTGCTTCTATAAGTGAGTGTGTAAAAGACCTTTTAAATCAAGGTGCCAAATATGTTCTGACACATTCATTTAATCAGGATCCACTTGAACAACATTTCGGTCATTATAGACACAAAAGCGGGGCAAATAACAATCCTTCAGTGTATGAGGTGAGAAACACACTAACAACACTACGAGCAGTAAAAAGCCAGGCAATTGCTCCAAAGCGTGGAAATGTGAAGCGACATCTAATGGATAAAGAGAATGTTGATCATTCAAAACTCCAACGCAGACGGTGAACTGACATTACCGGTGAACTGACATTACCGTATACCTGAAATGGGAATAGGTCTGCCCATATTTTTTTTATCTGTATTCATGAACTTGTACATAGTTATTTATGAACCCATGCAAAGCTTTGTGTTGATGCTTCATGTTTTTATATTTGACTTACAGACAGAAATGTATATATACATGGATTACATGCTTATGCTTACATATGGATTTTATATGTACATAATATAGTGACACTGTTAGAGATTCTTTTTAAATGTGTCAACTAATTAATTATGTGTCCAATGATAATGCTAGATTTAAATTCTTTGCATTGAAGTGCCAGTGTATTGGGAAATAATATCTGATATACAAAGTGCTTACATTGTTACTTATATATTAATTACTTGGTAAAAAAAAGTTCTCTAAATTCTTATGTTCTATATGTATTCAAAAGTTAACTGTTTGGAACCAATGTTCCAAATTTCAAATTTATATATCTAACCATTGAACCATTGTTAATAAGTTAAATGCAGTAAACATTGTTATTGTCTCTGAATTAATATTGTACCGAAATAAATGATCAAAACCGTTCATTTGTTTTAAATATAGTTGGAAAAAGATGTCGATGAATGACTTGTAATAAGCATCGTGATGATGATGATGATGATGATGATGGTGGTATTGATGGTGATGATGATGATTGTAATAATGATGTCGATGATGATGATGATGATGATGATGATGATGCTGGTGATGGTGATGATGATGATGATGACGACGACGACGATGATGATGATGATGATATATATTTATTCCAAAAACATCGATCAAAATGGTGCTTGATTGAAAGTGCAACAACGTCAGAAGTAGATGTAATTAATAGGCACATTTTAACACCATTACTGTTTGAATCATAATCACAACATTTAATTAGTATGAATTGTCTTTAAAGGCTAATGATTCTTAAATAAACTTTATCTACGATATGTATACAGAATTAAATCAACTTAATTCTTCGAAAAATCGGTCGACAATTCAAAAGTCGCATGTCACAAACGATTTAGTTTATAAAGATTTTTTTAAATATGTTTACGTGATTCTACTAAGCTGCAAAAAGTTAACAGTCCTAAACATTACAAGATAGATATTTAATTGTGTTTAAAGTTTTTACATCATCTACATACATGTACAATCATATAAAAACAGTCAACGTGTTACCGTTGCCGTTTTTGACGTCAACCCATACAGGCGTCGATGAAAACGCACAAAATGTGTACTTAAATGAAGATAAATACACATCGCTTATTCTAAAGAATGCATGAAGTTTTTGGTTCTGTATTGAATGACACTGACATGTCACCGTTTTTTAAGTGACATTAAATTGCGTTACGCCCCCCCCCC
>Ga0224511_10005430_pt1 | contig 9998 bp, 7 predicted proteins | sample SF_May12_sed_USG_2_FD_169988 | JGI IMG/M metagenome (GOLD analysis project Ga0224511, IMG submission 169988) | Sediment microbial communities from San Francisco Bay, California, United States - SF_May12_sed_USGS_8_1 | ecosystem: Environmental > Aquatic > Marine > Sediment | place: USA: California... | reverse complement strand
ACATGTCTGTTCTCATCTATACTGAACACAAACTGAAGCAAGAACATGTGCCTGTTCTCATCTATACTGAACACAAACTGAAGCAAGAACACATGTCTGTTCTCATCTATACTGAACACAAACTGAAACAAGAACATGACAGCTTGAGTATAACAGTAAGAATGCAATAGAAATGGAAACATCATCTGTTACAGATGTCTGTGATTTAGCATTAGCCCCATTTTTAATTATCACTTTCATAGGACTTGGGTGTTGCCACATGACATTGGCACAGACGTTAGTGATGTTAATGTAATAAAGGAAGCAACATTGTGTCAAAAAGTACTTTAATTAGATGGATTTTCATTCATTTTAATTATACTGGCCATGACCGGTATCATTGAACCGTTACGTGAAATACACATTATCCTAGCATAGTTGTATTCTTAAACACATTGTTTTCAAAATATTATAATGCACATAAAAATATTTATACTTTCCAATAAGTCTGTACTTATCAAAATTACCTGTGGGTTGCTGAGGAATGCATCAAATGTATTACCTGTTAATGGAATGCATCAAATGTATTACCTGTTGAGGAATGCATCAAATGTATTACCTGTTGAGGAATGCATCAAATGTATTGCCTGTTGAGGAATGCATCAAATGTATTACCTGTTGAGGAATGCATCAAATGTATTAGCTGCTGAGGAATGCATCAAATGTATTAGCTGTTGCTTGTTGAGGAATGCATCAAATGTATTACCTGTGGACTGTTGAGGAATGCATCAAATGTATTACCTGTGGGTTGTTGAGCAATGCATTAAATGTATTACCTGTAGTTGTTGAGGAATGAATCAAATGTATTACCTGTGGGCTGTTAAGGAATGCATCAAAATGTTTATCTGTGGGTTGTTGAGGAATGCATCAAATGTATTACCTGTTGAGGAATGCATCAAATGTATTACCTGTTGAGGAATGCATCAAATGTATTGCCTGTTGAGGAATGCATCAAATGTATTACCTGTTGAGGAATGCATCAAATGTATTAGCTGCTGAGGAATGCATCAAATGTATTAGCTGTTGCTTGTTGAGGAATGCATCAAATGTATTACCTGTGGACTGTTGAGGAATGCATCAAATGTATTACCTGTGGGTTGTTGAGCAATGCATTAAATGTATTACCTGTAGTTGTTGAGGAATGAATCAAATGTATTACCTGTGGGCTGTTAAGGAATGCATCAAAATGTTTATCTGTGGGTTGTTGAGGAATGCATCAAATGTATTACCTGTTGAGGAATGCATCAAATGTATAGCCTGTGGTTGTTGAGCAATCATCAAATGTATTACCTGTGGGTTGTTGAGCAATACATCAGTTGTATTACCTGTGGGTTGTTGAGCATTGCATCAAATGTATTACATGTGGGTTGTTGAGCAATGCATCAAATGCATTACCTGTTGAGGAATGCATCAAATGTATAGTCTGTGGTTGTTGAGCAATGCATCAAATGTATAACCTGTTGGTTGTTGAGCAATGCATCAATTGTATTACCTGTGGGCTGTTGAGGAATGCATCAAATGTATTACCTGTTGCTTGTTAAGGAATGCATAAAATGTATTACCTGTTGTGGGAATGCATCAAATGTTTTACCTGTGGTTGCTGAGGAATGCATTAAATGTATTACTTGTTGCTTGTTAAGATATGCATCAAATGTATTACCTGTTGCTTGTTGAGGAATGCATCAAATGTTTTACCTGTGTTTGTTGAAGAATGCATCAAGTGTACTACCTGTTGTGGGAATGCATCAAATGTATTACCTGTTGCTTGTTGAGGAATGCATCAAATGTATTACCTGTGGGTTATTGAGCAATGCATAAAATGTATTACCTGAAGGTTGTTGAGGAATGAATCAAATGTATTACGTGTGGTTGAGGAATGCATCAAATGTATTACCTGTTGAGGAATGCATCAAATGTATAGCCTGTGGTTGTTGAGCAATGCATCAAATGTATTACCTGTCGGTTGTTGAGCAATGCATCAATTGTATTACCTGAGGGCTGTTGAGGAATGCATCAAATGTATTACCTGTTGCTTGTTAAGGAATGCATAAAATGTATTACCTGTTGTGGGAATGCATCAAATGCCTTTACCTGTGGTTGTTGAGGATGCATCAAATGTATTACATGTTGAGGAATGCATCAAATGTATTACCTGTTGCTTGTTGAGGAATGCATCAAATGTTTTACCTGTGGTTGTTGAGGAATGCATCAAATGTATTACCTGTGGGTTGTTGAGCAATGCATAAAATGTATTACCTGAAGGTTGTTGAGGAATGAATCAAATGTATTACATGTGGTTGTTGAGGAATGCATCAAATGTATTACCTGTTGCGGGAATGCATCAAATGTATTACCTGTTGCTTGTTAAGAAATGCATCAAATGTATAACGTGTGGGTTGTTGAGCAATTGAAGTAGGGACTGGCCGAGCGTAACCCGGCGCATGCGCGGACAGGTAGTATACAGTCACTCTTGATCCTAACCTCGTACAGAACACTCGTGAATCAGCTCCACAAACGCTATTCAACGAAGTCTCCAAAGAAGGCTACCAAAAAGGTATGCCGCCTTCTTTACAATGCATAAAATGTATTACCTGAAGGTTGTTGAGGAATGCATAAAATGTATTACCTGTGGTTGATGAGGAATGCATCAAATGTATTACCTGTGGGTTGATGAGCAATGCATCAAATGTATAACCTGTGGGTTGTTGAGCAATGCATAAAATGTATTACCTGTGGGCTGTCCAGGAATGCATCAAATGTAGTATCTGTTGCTTGTTGAGGAATGCATCAAATGTATTACCTGTGGGTTTTTGAGGAATGCATCAAAGGTTTGTATGAGAAGGAATATATCATGATTACCTGTGGGTTGTTGAGGAATGCATCAAATGTTTGTGTGAGTAGGAATATATCATGATTACCTGTGGTTGTTGAGGAATGCATCAAATGCTTGTATGAGTAGGAATATATCATGATTACCTGTGGGTTGTTGAGGAATGCATCAAATGTTTGTATGAGTAGGAATCTTTCATTATTACCTGTGGTTGTTGAGGAATGCATCAAATGTTTGTATGAGTAGGAATCTTTCATGATTACCTGTGGTTGTTGAGGAATGCATCAAATGTTTGTATGAGTAGGAATCTTTCATGATTACCAACTTGGTTGTTGAGGAATGCACCAAATGTTTGTATGAGTAGGAATCTTTCATGATTACCAGTGGTTGTTGAGGAATGCATCAAATGTTTGTATGAGTAGGAATCTTTCATGATTACCAGTGGTTGTTGAGGAATGCATCAAATGTTTGTATGAGTACAGATCTATCATGTTTACCTGAGGATTGTTCAGGAAGGTGTCCTTGTTGTTGATACAGCCGCCAGCACGGTTTGGCTTCTTCCAGGCGCTGTGAGCCAGGCCCTCGTGCCACGTCTTGGACAGGCTGAACATGGACGTGTTGACCACACGGCAGTATGACACGTTCACGTAGTGGTGGCAGAAATCATCAAACGTCATCCTGCACAGTGATGCATTGTAACACTGAATAGATATTTCAATTTTAATTTAGATGGGTTCCTAGGGAATTGCATACAGAAAGTTTATATGGCAGAAAATTTACATTTGGGGAGTCACCAAAATCTATAACATTTACCTAATGAGGATTGGGATTCTTGTCAAACATTGATGATGAAAGTGTGCAAGACATAGTTCTCAGTTGTGTTCAGTTGTGCCTTATATTTGACATAATTGAGGAAGGTATCTGTCCCATGTAAAGTAAACATACTAGTACCAGTGAACCCAGGAATACTGGTAAGGCAGACTGAAATGCTTTACCAAGTTAATGTTGTTTAATTCAATGTAAAAGGCCACAACACAACACACATAACTCATGACTGCTTAAATTAATCTGAGAAAAGGGGAAAGCTCGCATGGAAAAAATAGCAGCCTTAGTTTTATGGATGCTGTTCATCCATAATAATGGAAGATGCTTCATCATCGATGTATTGACATCCTCATGCACATTAGTAGAACTCTATTTTCAAGTCAAACAACAAACAAATGATTCATGAGTACTAGAAAATATGACTACAGAATAATGAAGTACAGGGCCACTTTAAAAAGCTGCCACACAAGCGCTAGACCCCACCTGCAATAAGTCAAATTAATCTGAGAAAAGGGAGTCCTCAGGAAGCATAATCTGCATGGGGAAAATAGCAGCCTCGGTTTTTATTGAAGCTGTTTATCAATGGCAATTAAATATGTCACACCTGTATTTTGAACCCTTTACCTAATGGACAGTTCCCCAACTGTCAATCATGATCATTTATAACAGTACGTTTTTAATCCAATGGATTACGGTTATATTGCCAGGTGACAATCTAACCTAGTGAATAAAAAAGTAAGCATACTTCCTGTTTGTGATAAACCTTATCACACAAACAAAAGAATAGTACAGAAAGGGGAGGAGATTGGAGTTTTACGAAAATATGCATTATCCAATCAACTAAAAGAAATTTTACAATTTTTCCACCCACCAGAACTCGCCATCTTCTTCAAACACGAGCCCCATCTTCTCCCGCTCCGACTTGGGGATCTTCTGCCACTCGGGGTCACTGAAACGTTCATTTCACCATGACATTGATGACTGTTATAAGTAAGCTTGAAAATTACCCCAAAATGAGAAGGTAATGATTTGCTCAATATTTAACATTCCTAAGCAATTTTGCTCAGACTTGGGGATCTTCTGCCACTCGGGGTCACTGAAACATTCATTTCACCATGACATTGATGACTGTTATAAGTAAGCTTGAAAATTACCCCAAAATGAGAAGGTAATGATTTGCTCAATATTTAACATTCCTAAGCAATTTTGCTCAGACTTGGGGATCTTCTGCCACTCGGGGTCACTGAAACGTACATTTTAACATGATATTGATGATTGTTGTCAGTGAGAACGTGAAAATATGGAATATACTGTAAACCACTCAATATGACAGGGTCATGATTTGCATAATATTTAACATACCTAAGCAACAACTTACTACCTGTTTGCTAGTTAAACACAAGAGGTTCTAAAATAGCCAATCACATCTACATTTTTAAAAAGACAGTTGAAGTGGAAATGAAAAACATAAAGTTTTTAAGCAATACAGAAAAGTTATTTCAATTATGTTTTTTCTACTTTCTAGTTTCTGATCAAATTGCTTGTTTTTGTATGGGCCATTTTGTTTATGGTGCCCTTAAACTTGACCCTATCTAATTTGTTCGGAACACTTTTTCTTTCAACACCTCTTCAATTTATACTATATATTTTTATTATAAAACTAGACGTGTCATTATTTTTTTTTAATTTCAAAACAAAAGAAAATGCCCCTTACTCGTCACTGAAACGTTCATTTCACCATGACATAGGTGGTTTTTATCAGTTACTGCTTGAAAATTACTCCAAGACACCCAATATGAGAGGGTAATGATATGCTCAATATTTTATCATCATCATCATCAGGTCGAGCTTCCTCGGGCCATGGCATGCCATCAACACTTGTCCTGCGTCAGCAATCTCAGTTCCCCAGTTGATTTGAGTCCTGTGTCCCTCCTAAGCATGTCGACATATGTCAGTTTCTGGCTCCCTCTGCTCGTCTTTCCCTGGATTGGTTCCCACAACACCAGGTCGCTTGCTTCAAGCTCGCTGTGTCGGGTACAGTGGCCTGCTAGTTCTAGCCTCCTTTTCCTGATCTTATCCGTCACCTTTGGTAAATTGCCATAGAGGACCTCATTCCTGACTTTGTCACTCCCTGATACATTCATGCGGGTGTAGCACCCATTTAGGCTGGTTTCTTCCTTTGTTGACAGTGTCCAAGCCTCGCAGCCATAAATGAGTATAGCCTCTGCTGTCGCAAGAAATAGACTCTTTTTGAGCTCTTGGCTCATGGATGATTTCCAGACTTTTTTTAAAGAATGTAGTGCTCGCCATGCAAGGGCCTTTTCTTACTTTGATGTCCTTTTCTGTCGATCCTATGTAGGAACCCAGATACTTGAAGTCCTCGGTTAAGGCCAATACTGACCCATTTAGTGTTTTTGCCACAATTGGTCTATATTAAAGGCCATGACCTCTGTCTTCTTCGCATTGAGCCATAGTCCCACTTTCCTGCATTCACTTTCAACCCTGTGCAGTAGTTCCTGGGCTTGGTCCGCAAGATTGGAAACCAGGGCAATGTCATTTGCGAAATCGAAGTCTGTCTTCATGACTTGACCAACTCTTCTACTTTTCCGTGGTGTGGCAGTAAAGCCCAGCTGCTCTTCTCTCCCCTCCGTTGCTCTCCTGAGAGTGTAATCAAGGGCAATAATGAAGATGTAGGGGGACAGTGTATCACCCTGTAACACGCCTGCTAGTATCGGGAAAGGTTCAGTTTCACCGTCTGGTGACAGCACTTTGGCGGTTGTGTTTGCGTATGTTGCACTGATTGCACGCACTATTGGTCTTGGTAAGGTCCCCTGCCTTAGGGATTGGCACTATGTTGGAGGTTTTCCACTGTGCTGGTAATTCGTGACCAGTGTAGGCCTTGTTGATTATGTTCAGGATGAGGTCATTAATTGGTACCCATATTAAAACTTCAGGCACTTCCTCCTCCTTATTGTCTATGACTGGTGGGTTGCCAAGAAGGGATTTAAAGTGTATATGCCATGCTTGCAGCCTACTGTAGATGAGGTTTTTTTCGCGAGAACGTAATTTTCGCGTTTATTCGCGAAATTGGTTGCTCGCGAATTCAACATTAACGCGAAAAAATAGTGTGTTTTTATATGTTTTATGTGTAACCGAAATGTTTTCATCCGAATTGCTGGTACAACAAGTCGTCGTGGTGTTAGTAAAAATGTCTTTTGTCTAGATATATTGATTTCCCGTTAAATGTATTATGTTATAATCAATAAATTAATGCATTTCTAAAATCCTGTTGCATAAAAAAAATTGATAACATTATAAACATGTTGTTGTAGTATACGCTATATAAGAACAGCGTTCTTCACTAATTAACGAATCTGACTGCCCCCCTCGGAATATGTTACTCGCTTTCTTTGTTCCTCCATGTAGAATATACATTTTCTTGATACTTGTAGTATAGACATGTTTTAAAATATTTTAATGTTCTGATTTGGGATCAACAAATTAAAAGCAGTAAAAAATAGATCACTTTAGACGACATTTCAAACTGATGCAATTATGTTGTGATGTTTAAGAACGCTGTATTAATTCGTCAGTCGCAAAAAACAGTATGTTAATAAACACCTTATCAAAACATTTAACAACAACACCCGAATTATCTTATTAAACAAACAAAAGACGATCGCACTTGATCTATAACAACATTGACGCAGTTCTCAATAATTATAGAGCAATTTCATAACAATCACGAATATAAACCGAAACCAAAACACGATTCTGTCTATCGATTTTCTACAGTATAACGGGAATAGATCAGTCCTATTTATTTTTTCCTGAGACAGTCTAAATCGGCAAAGAATCGTGCAGGCTATGCTTCCTGAGGGCTTTCCATTTCATCAGTTTAATTAGACTAAATCCCACTTCTGATGTAACTAAAAAAAGAATCATAAATTCGCGAGAGACTCTGGTCGCAAAGTCATAATTTCGCGAAATAATGCCAGGTCCAGCTTTCGCGAAAATTTAATCACGCAAAAATAAAGTGATCTACAGTATCCTCTCCTGAATCTCCTTTGATTTGACAAAGCTGTGATGAGCCCATTCCAGTAATTTCCCTGACCAATCTCCAGCTCTGTGCTGCTTGGTTGTTTCTGTGGCACTTCTCAATCTCCACTATATTCTTTTCCAGATCTTCCCTCATCAACTCTTCATATATCTTGTTTAGATTACTTTTCACTTCTATATAGGTGTCTAAACCGTTTCCACAGATGCCTGCAAACTCTTGGTAAGCTTTCTCCATATCTACCCTTGCTTGTTTAATTCTTTTGTTTTCTGAGAAAGGTTGGTCCTTCTTTCTTTTGGGGGCTACTTCTAAAATCTCTATAGCTGTTTCTGCGATGGCGTTAGTGAAACATTCATACATGACTGTAGCTGGTTCTTGGTCAAGTATCTGGAATTTGTTTCTGACTTCCACACATACTGTTCCTGGAGCTCAGCATTCCCTTCCAGCACCTTCCAGATAGCATACTGTTCCTGGAGCTCAGCATTCCCTTCCAGCACCTTCCAGATGTATTTAATTTTTCTTGCGGACTTTGCCTTTGGTGCTTTAAGACTCAGCTGGATCCTTGCAGTAACTACACGATGATCTGAGCCAATACTTGCAAAAGAATTGTATGCATGTGCATCATGTATTCTGTTGCCCCATTTCCACCTGACCAGTATGTAGTCTATCTGTTGTTTGTGCACTTTCTTCTGTGCATCAGGGGGAGAGTGCCAATACCAAAGCTTGTTCCTCTTTTTTTGGAACTGGGTGTTACATGCTAGAAGAGCATGTTCCTCCATGAGGTCCCAAAGCAGTTCACCACTACAGTTTGTCTCTTCAAGATAGGAATGTTTCGTTACATCAGTTCCAAGTCTGCAGTTGAAGACATCAAGGATTAACAGAATGTTGTGTGCAGGTACAGAGGAGACAGCTGCACTACGACTGCTGTAGAAGTCCAGCCTGGCCTCATCAGGTGCCGTGCAGGTAAGAGCATAAATGGATATAACTGTGGTCACTGGATTGCTTTGGAAGTTAGCCAAGATGATTCATTCAGAGTGTGTTGATAAGTTCTCTCTTGGCAGATTGACTCATTGCTATCCCCACTCCTCCAGTTGCTGCTTGCACTGCATTCCTCCATGCTGAGGCAGTAGTAAGGAAAAGATCTCCAACTCTGTGGTGCATGACTTTCTGTGTAGCATCTGGATGGACTATCCTATGTTCTTGTATACCCATGATCGTTATGTTTGCTTTCTTTTTGTTTTCTGCTAGCTCTAGCTGACTGTTTAATTCCCTCATTGTTCGCGTATTCATAGTACCAATGTTTATCTTTTTCTTACATCTTAGGAGGTTTGCCATAGGTCCGTTTGTACTGTTGTCAACTGCTCCCTGCCCAGATGGGTTTAAGGAAACAGCCTCAACATTTATTTTTTTTAAGCAATAACTTAATAATACCGTATTCCTTCTATATCTTCAATCACTCTAAATATTCGATCACCCACCATTTTTTTGAAAATAATTATTTTTTGTGCTTCTAAAATTCGATCACAAGATTTCACATAATATTATTTACTCTATATATTCGGTCACCCAATTTTATGCAAACTTGTTACTTCGATTTATGGCATATAGCGAGTGTCATCGCAGACTTGCTAATCTGTTAATTGGATAATTGGAGGAGCTTAGGTGCAATAATTGTCTGAGCTATTAAATTTTATTGACCTTTTGCTGCTTATGATGCCATGATAACAGATTAAATCACTGATAAGATGACTGTAAAGTCGTGCAACCGTGTCTGTCTACAAACAACATTTAGTTAAATCAAAATATTAAGAGTCGGGATCCGGACACGTTTTTGGCGTTAATACTCATGTTCAATCTTTTGGACGTAAAAGTGTACAATGTTTTAAATTGAGTAACAGGTATTCCGTTTAAAATCTTTGAATAAATGGTACTTTTACCATTTACAAAACAATTTCGCAGTTTACCAATCATTTGCAAGAATGCACGATAATGCCTTTACTAGCCATTCCGACATTTTACGTCAACTTGTAAATAAGTGTCAGGTAAGTTAAAACAACATGCTATACATGTACACAAGGTCCCTTAACTTTACCAGTAACACATGTCATGTTTGATGTGGACTCTGTCTGCGACATGGGTTCTATTTGTGACTCTTTTTAAAATAACAATCAAGGTCCCTAAACCAGACTGTTAACAAATACCAAACATCAAGTTTGACGTGGACCCTCTCCCCAACCAGGGCAATTC
>Ga0224511_10005429_pt1 | contig 9999 bp, 5 predicted proteins | sample SF_May12_sed_USG_2_FD_169988 | JGI IMG/M metagenome (GOLD analysis project Ga0224511, IMG submission 169988) | Sediment microbial communities from San Francisco Bay, California, United States - SF_May12_sed_USGS_8_1 | ecosystem: Environmental > Aquatic > Marine > Sediment | place: USA: California... | reverse complement strand
AATATTTTAAGATGTCAAATTCCCCTGGGTCAGCCCGCCGCCCCCCCGGGCGGGCAAAATATTGACAGGTGCATAACTGTTATCATCTCTGCATGTACTCTATTGTGTAAATATCTAGTTTGCTTAAAAGTACATTTATTTTAAGTGTTTTTGTATTGCTGATTTTAGGATTTATTAGTTTAAATATGTATTTGTGTTTTTGATTTGACAAATATTTATTTGTACACCTGCAACATGTTAATTATCATAACAAGTTAAGAACAAAACATTTACATGTATCATTAAATTACACAATCAAAAAGGTTTCCGTTTAATAAACATCATAGCGTGTATTGTGAGTGATGGTAATTTGTAGATCCAGATGACGAGGAAGTAGGGTGGTTTCACGGGGGAGATGTGGAGTCAGGTAAGTTTTTACTGAATGACTTCTCCTATAAGAACACTACTTATTATACTTAACGTTTGAGAACATAGTGCTTAATTATAGGTTTCCTTAGAAGCTTGGTAAAACAAACATAAACACTGGCGATGTCAGCACGAACAAGTGTCTGGGTTATTATTGCTAAAAGTGGCAATTTCTAACTCGTACACTATAGACAACACATTTAAGTATAAAACCAACAGTTGACGTTTACAATGCTTATACACATGTATTATTCTAAATGAAAATAATTAAGTGTAGAGTTGTTACTCTGCTGTAGGTCAAAAAGACAAACTCAAGGGATGGTTACACGGGACAAAACTAGGGTCTGGTAAGAAAGCTGAAAAACAGCTTTCTATGAAGCACACTTTTAAGATGTAAAATGTATCTGCAATGTATTTAAAAAAATCAGATAGCACATTATGTTTTATAGGATTGTAATACACACGTACATACTGGTGGTATTAACACGAAACAAACACTCAAGGCGTCTTCATATATTGTCTGTTTTCACTTTACAATATACATGTAGCTATTAGTTATTGACGAATTAAAAAGCATTCTAAGGCAAAAAAGTTATTGACATCATGGAGACACATAAACAAAAAAGACACTAAATAAACTGGCCTTTTAAACTGCTGACAGATAAAGGTGAGGGTAATGATGACGACAACGATGACGAGATGGCCCCGGAAATGCGACAAGTTGGCTGGAAATGGGGTCCCAGGAAAACTGTTACTGGTATTACAAAATAAATTTTATATAATTTCTTTCGAATTGAAGTTCTGAAACAGCGCACATTTAGCAAAGTAGATGTAGATTCTACATCAACAGTGATCTTAAGGTAAGACCTTTGTAATGGATTCACAGATTTGCAGCTAGGTAGAAGTTTCAAAAACTTTATTTTATTGAAACATATGTCATTTACAGACGATCCACAGGACCGCTTTTCAAAGGTAATAAAGTGTAAAGTTACTTCCCTTTAATTTAATTTAAGCAAATAAAGGTAACTTGCATTTTAAAAATAATTTTCAACCGTTGAAAAGTTAAAGCATAATATATATCACATTTTAATGAAAAAATCTTGTATATATTTTGATAAAAAAATACAAATGTGTATCCTTCATAGTCCATTACAAAGGTCTTACCTTAAGTTGTAGAAATTGTACTGTTATACCGTTAAAAACTGTGAATTAAATGGCTCCTCATAGGACCCTAGCTACCCTTGGTTACATGTTAATTTGTCTCTGGAACATTTCAGACAAAATCAATCCCCAAGTTGGCTGGTGGTTCCGAAACAAAAACTCCGGTAAGATACGTGTCATTGCAAAATACTTTTTTTTCCTGTATATATTACAATTATGAGCAATCAAGAAAATAAAAACACATAACACATGTAATAAAGAAATCTTATACTAATGTTAACATTTTAATTAAAATGGTTTCCTATAATTATATTTATGTGTTTATTAGTACAAGTGTTAAATTTACCATACGTTTATTCTCGAAATGTACATACTTGCTAAAATAATAGAAATATCACTGACCTAAGTTACAATAACTATTGTGTCGGTAAAAAACAGTTTGGTTTGTTTTTGATCAAATGTGTTGTGAAGTGTAGGTCATTACATGAAGCATTTATGTCCCTGTTCCAAGCTGTCATAAACACGAGAGCGCTACCAACCAAAACATTTGATAAGGTGGGAACACTAACACAGACCTCCGAAAAATCTGACATATTAGACAGATACCAAACCAATCGCCTGTAAAAATGCTTACAGGTGTAGTTAACGACAATGATGACGACGACGATGACGAGGTGGCCCCGGAAAGGCGACAAGTTGGCTGGAAATGGGGTCCCAGGAAAACTGTTACTGGTATTACATTATAAACAACATGCAATGCACTCTTTACGGACGTTGTAAAACAGCGCACATTTAGTAAAGTAAATGTACACAATGTATACCACAGTTACGTTTTGGTTTCGAAGTTACTGTAAAAACCCATTACACTTGTATTATACCTGGCATACCATAGTACTTGATTAGGTAATTCATATTTTTGTAGATAATAAAAATTGTTCTTTACTCTACACCGTTATCAGGAAACACAGACGTTTCTTCTAACGTTGAAGACGACGACGATGAACTGTCAGAAGCGGACAATAAGCATGTGGGCTGGAAATGGGGCCCTCGCAAACCAAGAAAAGGTATGACTGACAAACCCATATACTAGTACATGTTTCGTACAAAAGATTCAAATGGTCGGTATTTTTAATGTTATTATAACAACAATGAGTGATATAAACAATGTTCATTTTGCAATATCATGAATAAATTCACATGTAACTTAAAAGATGAAAACACGCAAACACGATTTTAATATCTTAGTTGAACAACCAAATACAGCAGGCGTAGCTAGACGAAAGTGTTTGAACATTGCAGTTGAAGGAACATTTTATGTGGTACATAGAATACAATGATTTGAGTAAAGCCACTAAAGGACTGTTTGTTTTGTGTTTAGTTTATATGTATTGTGATGTGTAGGTCTTAACATGTAGTGTTTATGTCCCAGTTCCAAATATCCATAAATATTAGAATGCTACCACTCAAAACTTACGATAAGGTGGTGGACACGTAACCCAGATCTCTAAAAAGTCTGACTGAAAAACAGATACCAAATCTATCGCCTTAAAAATGCTTTCAGATGAGGTTGACGACAATGATGACGACGACGATGACGAGACTGCACCGGAAAGGCGACAGTTTGGCTGGAAATGGGGTCCCAGGAAAACTGTTACTAGTATAACAAAATAAACTGCATGTACTTTACTTTAAAATGATGTTTTAAAACAGCGCAGAATTAATAAAGTAGATGCACTTCATGTATACATCAGTTACGTTTTGTTTTCCATTTTTAACTATAAAAACCCATTGCACATGTACCTTTACCTGCCAAAACATAAGCACTTTGGTTGTTAATCCGGTTAACAGACTAGCTACAAACACAAAGGCCCCAGCGCAAATAAACATCGAACATAAAATGTTATTTATCGTTTTATGTATTTTTATGAAAAGGATTCCTAGCTCAGGTCGAAGAGCCAAACCATAGCCCGTTGGTTTTTCTTGGCATTCATGGTCAATGCTTGATGAAAAATGATTAGATTATACAGCATTCAGTTTTTTAAGGTTTACGTTTATAATATAATTGTATTAAACTACTACCAGGAAACACAGACGTTTCTTCAAATGTGGAAGACGATGACGATGAACTATTAGAAGCTGACAATAAGCATGCGGGCTGGAAATGGGGCCCCCGCAAACCAAGAACAGGTAAGATAGTCAAACCCAAATACTAGTACATGTTTCCAACAAAATATTCTAATTGTCTTTTTGTTAATGTTATCACAACAGCAATGGGTTCTGTCAACATCGTTTATTTGATGTTATGAATAAATTTACATTAATAGAAAACGCAACAACGATTTTAATATTATAGTTGAACAACCAAATACCGCAATACCGTAGTTAGACGAATGTGTCTGTACATTGCAGCGGACGGTACATTTTATGTGGTATATATAAACACACTGACTTTTGTGTTTTAATGACAGAGGAAGATAATGGAACCAGTCAGGTTGGTTTCTGGTGGGTGCCCAAAGGCCCCCATTTTCACGGAGCCAGGCCATGGTGTCAGTGTAAGGGATCCGGATGTTCGTGCTGCGCCAGTAACACCCTGCATATGGCCCGCAAGACCGTCTACCACCTTGATGGTATGGTTAATAAGTAATTTGCTTGGGACTCACACGTAATGTTTTTATTGTGACGATATGTTTAATAAGACATGTAAATATTCCTCGTCAGAAATGTTCCAACTTGCAGGTATGGTTAATTAGTAATTTGTATATGTCCCGCAAGTACTGCACCACCTTGACAGTATGGTGAATATGTAATTTGCTAATGACTCGCAGGCAATTGTTTCATTGTGATGGTATGTTAAATAAGTATCTCAAATGTTCCAATCTGACGTTGTGGTTAATCTTTTTTGGAAGAGTTACAAGTGACAAAAATGGTTAAAATCGAGTTTTTGGTGTTTATAAAATGCCATATGTTATCGAATTGATTTTGAAAAACAACAGCAACAATTAAATAATCATAACCAGGGTATCACAACACGGGCCACTAACAAGTGGAATAGTATTGTTTTGCCGATGAATTAACTTTTATTTTTGAGTTAATAAACAACATAATTAGCTAAATTCAATTAATAATGAGGATATATTATTACACCTAATCAAAAGTATCTTCCCTGTGGAAATACTGTCTCATTTGCTAGTGTTTTGTCATTGTGCTTAGCTAATTTTCTACGGAATTACCGTTATGTTGTTGTGTGTTCTTCACAACATTTAAGAACATAATTGTTATATAATATATTAAACACATAATCGTAGAAAGAATTTTTTTTTGTAACGACTACATATAAAGTGTTTATTAGTGTAAGTTTTGTTTTGTGAAGTGCTCCCTCCTGATCCGTATGGTAACTTGAGTGTCAACAATAATACTCTCGATGAAACTTAAATTGCACTTGTAACTCATTAATTGCTAAGTAGAGTAGATATTGATGTTTAATGGTTTAAGTACCTGAAATGATGTCGACGTACAAATGAGAGAGCTACTTAACGGCTACTTTAGTAATGAGTTATCATCAAATATACTTACATGTAGCAACGCATTTAAGTTTACAAGCTTTATTTACAACAGAACAATATTTAAGTTAAACATACCAATTACTGATACTTTTATACAAATTTAATTTTTAGAAGATTTATAAGTAAGCGTGACGCCTACCACGCTATGATTATGGCGTCTATATGTCGTTATATACCAGTACGATATCGTTTTGTATCTTGTTCCCAATAGGCTTACCTTCGACCTTATGTGCGTAACTGGCGTCTCCATGGCCTGTTTTGCGTTTTCATGGTTTCCTGAATCGCAATAAGGACACAATTCCGGTTTCACTGAGTAACGTACGCATGCAATATGTTTTATATTTAACATTACAATACTGTTTCAATGCAGTGTGATTTCCCTTCAGCTTGTGCCACAGTTGACCTCGTGTCGCCAAACGATGACCAGTACATAGTGCAGTTCAGCGTCAATGGCTACAATCTTTTCCACCAGTTCTTACGCCGTAGGTCTTTCCTACTATTTTATGTTTTTGTGGTGCTATGTCCTTGGTGTAAGGAAGAAACATGTGCAAATTAGACTGGTGGCTATCGTCTTTCTACTACAAACACAACTAGCAAAAGTCCCCTTCATATTATTTTTTTTGTATTATAATTATACTCGTTGTCATTTATGCCCTCGCACACAGAGAGAAAAGGTTTTACAGTTTGGATGTGCTGAAAGCATAGCTATCAGTCCAGTAACCAATCAGATCAGACTCTACACCATGTCTCACTACATGTATAAACAGAATGTTATATTACTATTATTAATAATACTCGTATGTACAAGTAAAGTTAATAAAATGTGGAATTCAGAGAGCACATAAAGAATTTTTTTTTAGAAATATTGTTGCCATTTTCTCTTTTAAAAGAATGTGTGTATTACCCGAAGCAATTAATCGCTATCTATTTATGTCATACTTTCAGTGAGTGGACGTGCTTTTGAGCAGTGCTTTGAGTCCAGGAATCTCTACCCCAAGGGCGAGCTCTGTTTCGTGCTGTACAATATCAGCCTTGCCAACCGAAGCATGTGCCTTCAACTCATCGGCCGTGCCGAAATGAGGGTTAGTTGGTATTTGCGTAAATGTAACGTTATCATCAGGAGTTGTTTAGTTTTCGTTATACGTCTCGTTCTAACGCGATTTCTTTTATGTTATAATTTAAATTTATTGTATGTCTGTCTATTTGTATTAATTATTGGTATTTTGTACATATCAAGGAAATTTTGAGGGACAAACCCATATCCCCTGAAAAATCAACGTTCTTTAAAAGTGGTTCTTGCTGAAATTATGCATTGATTTTAAAGGTTTTCCGAATTATACACTTTTAAGATGAGTGTGACTATTATGTTATCATATCTATTTTTGAAATACCTCTTTTCTATGACAACTATTCTGCCGAATGTAACTCTTTCTCCAATCTAAAATGTTGTTTTGCAGAACAGAAAACGTGAGATCTTCCTGCATGTCGGATGCTTTGCGATTGCCGTAAACTCCAGTGCGGTTTCCGGTGAGGCGACTGGAGAAGAGGTTGACGTTGCGATGGACCGGAAGTCTCGGGAGGAGATGTTCCGGTCGCTGGCGGAGCAGCTTGACATCGAGCCTGAAGCCACCGAAGTCGACGACGAGGAGGAAACGCTCAAGTTTGAACACTGAGCCATATCGTTGATGCGACGGTTCTAACTAATAGGATGCGCATGTTGTAAGAGTAAATACATCTTGCGATAGTTTTATGTTAATTATTGGCAATCGTGTGTTTATGTTTAGTTATCTGGACTTTTAACTTCATGCGTTTGGAATGTAAATGTGTGAAAGAAAAGACGACGTATATAAGTCGTTGTTTAAAGTGATGCTTGACAGTCACAAAATAAGGAAGGTCTTCATTTACCACAATATTTACAATTGGATGTCACTTATAAACATATACAGCCTATCTATATACGTTTTCATAATCACGCTATATGAAAAAATGATGATATACGTATGATATAATATTTAATATTTGTTCGACGTAAGAAAATATATTGGTATTGTGAGGTTTTTACAACCTGTTCACTTTCTTTAAGTTTTGAAAGGTTACATCCCTTGTTTTATATATAGTTTTGACTAAGATGTAAAATAATCGTTTAATATCAATACACACTATCGTATTTTATTAAAGAAAGAAGAAATGTTTTGATTTTATCCAAAAAGTATAAAGGTTTGCACACTATATTGTGTATGTGCATGAATGTAGTTATATCCTTTGAAAGAGTGCATTAAAACTGCATATACTCGTTGTTTCATCATGTTGTTGTACTGTTCAACCCTGAGGCGAATACGCTACATGAAAATATGAAAATACGAAACCGTGACATGCAAATGCAAATGACCATTTTGTTAAGCAGCAACCAAACGTTTGATGTTAATTTGCATTTATACGGTGGTTTGTAGTAACAACTGATACAATGGTGGTACATTGTAGGAGTGAAGCCTCCAGGAAAATCAAAGATAGTGTGGTAAATTGGCGTTAAAACAATATAAATTATAAATGAAAGTTGGCTCAATAAAACCCAGGCTGCTATTTTTATCATGCAAACTTTGCTTTTTCTGGATTTCGTCTTTCTAGGATTAATTACTTGATATAAACATATGTTGTAATCCTAAAAATAAATAATTAATAATAAAAAAATCTAATTCAAACAGCAAACAGTGTTTTACCACACATTACATGCATATGCTGCACGATCAAAGTATGGACCAAGACTATAAAATGTATGAACCAATACTATCAAAGTATTAACCAAGACGATCAAAGTATGAAACAAGACGATCAAAGTAAGAACCAAGACGATCAAAGTATAAACCAAGACGATCAAAGTATGAAACAAGACGATCAAAGTAAGAACCAAGACGATCATAGTAAGAACCAAGACGATCAAAGTATGAACCAAGGCGATCAAAGTATGAACCAAGGCGATCAAATAATGAATAAAGACTATTAAAATATGAACCAAAACTATCAAAGTATAAACCAAGACGCTCAAGGTATGAAATGTCGCAGAACAATAATTAATATGCAATATCGCCATCATTGAATAAAAATAACATTACATTACTAAATATGATAGGAAATGTGATGGATGCATTATAAAATTGACGAGGGAGAAGCTTTTGTCGTAAAACGACAAATTATGTTCATATAAAAATATGCACACAGGAAATCAAAGTTAAGAGGTACTGTTATGAAGACGCATTTTAATGATAATATAACAACTGATAAGAGAACGAAAACATTATAATAATTAATATGCCAACAGCTTGCGTAAACATACTTTTGCAAAACTGTTTTGGTATGGAGCACGTACAGAGGCAGTTTATATATGTTGCATCTTTTAAGCTTTTAAGTTTCATATACATTGAGTTTCGTTTCCTATGCAAGTTCGATCGTGCGAAAACCTTTTTTGCAACAAACATGTCAAATTCGACTAAAAATGTTCGAACTTTTATAAAAATACAATCAACATCGATAAAAATAACTTAATAACAAACAACTGACAATTTCATGGTTCCAATATAATATTATCTCGCTAGACTTTAAACCATTTGAAGTAAATCAAATATGTATATTCAGTAATATGTTCAGATTATGTACATATAACCAATAACTATTTCAACTGTGCTCTTAGTCAGATAGGCAACTCGTGACTACGGCCACTCATTGTCTATCTTATACAATATGACTGATTAAAAAGAACACAATGTACGTTAGAAACTGCCAAAGTCTTACCCAAGAAAAGCACAGACTTTAAGACATACTAGAGTATTTTGAGATTAATTATAAAGGGGATTCATTTTAATAGAAAATACATGTGCTCTGACTTTACAGTGTCAGTATCTTAGAAAAAATATGAGTATTGTTTAACGTTGAATTCACACGCCGGCTAACTAAAACTTTTTGTACTGTTTTATTTCAGAATATATTTTAAGTTGTAACTTTTTTACATACATCGGTGTACAAACCATTCACATGCTATAATGTGGACATTACGACAAATTCGTTTCGATTCGTATTGATTTTGTATAAAATCTGGTAATGTAAAAAGATTCCACTATTGCCTCTATAAAACTTATAGTGAATACGCTTACGGCTGACTAGTTTCTGTATCACGTTTGTATTATCGAAACATGTGTGTTCAGATAATACATTGTGTATTCATATACAGAAATCAGAAATATGAGCGCACAGGTACGCCAAGGGTAAAGCTTGACCATTTTCGAAAATTCAGTTATTTCCTTGGCGAGCTCTGTTTCGTACTGTACAACATCAGCCTTGCCAACCGAAGCATGTGCCTTCAATTTATCGGCCGTGCCGAAATCAGGGTTAGTTGGTATTTGCGTAAATGTAAAGTGATCCTCATGGGTTGTTAATTTTTCATTTCATATCTCCTTCAAACGCTAGTTTTGTATGTTATAATAATGTGTCTGTATCTTTATATCATATAGTGTATATATAAATGTGAAGGACAAAGACATATCCCTTATTTTTCCTTGCACCACATACATAATTTTATTACACTGCTAACGTACCCGTGTGCAGATTTTCTGCAGATTGCTTTAAGTTATAACAGATCTCAAACAACGAAAGAGCCGATTGCAATTGTACATGTACGTGGCCACATTAAGTGTCAGTCAATTAAAAGTCTAGCAAGGGAACCTTAAATGTCAGAGAAACACATTTACCAAGGGTTTAATATCTTCATTTCTATTGAGACTATTTAATTCTGTCGTATTTTATCACTTCGGAACAGATATATGATGTTATGGATAATTACGTTTATATTCACAACATACGACGCCATTCAGCGAAATTA
>Ga0224511_10005428_pt1 | contig 10000 bp, 1 predicted proteins | sample SF_May12_sed_USG_2_FD_169988 | JGI IMG/M metagenome (GOLD analysis project Ga0224511, IMG submission 169988) | Sediment microbial communities from San Francisco Bay, California, United States - SF_May12_sed_USGS_8_1 | ecosystem: Environmental > Aquatic > Marine > Sediment | place: USA... | reverse complement strand
TTGTGGCATCATTCATTACCACTGATGAACAGCTTCAATAAAACCGAGGCTGCTGTTTTCTCGTGCAGGCTATGCTTCCTGAGGGCTTTCCCTTTCATCAGTTTGATAAAAGCAAACTGTCCATGTCACAAGTAAGGCATACAACTTTCTATTTGGTCTTTACCTTTCATTCTGGTGTTTTAATTGTTTGATATGCACAGTCGATATGAATTCTGACAATATATCTGACCTTTGTGGGTATGCCTAATTCTCATTTAAACTACAAATACAAATCACTTGTAAAGGCGAATTTATTGAAATTTTAGTATTACAACAGGCATGTGAAGTATTATTGCATTTGGTAGACACATAATCATATTTTGTATGGAGTCTTGTGGATGCACATCATTCGATTAATGAATGCATTACTGTTTTATTACCGCACCAAGGCGGTAACTAAACATTTTTTGGAGAAATCATTTAAAGAAATTGAAAAATGAATAATTAAAAACAGAAAAACAAAAAATAAAACCACAAAAGTAGTTCATTCTGAATGTCTGTTACGTCTTGGTGTTCTGTATGTTTTTATCTATATGTTGGTTGGTTTTGTACAGGTGCCCTTAAACTTAGATCTACATTGTTAACAACTTTTTTTTTTGAACATCTATTGAATTTATATTTTAACTACGGATGTTCGTTAGATTATTTCAAAAACGCACTTAAATACAATATAATAGCACCCATCATATGCATGTTGACGTATCTCTAAAACAGACCAAGAAGCTTAACGCTTATATCTAATGTCACCATGCTTGAAAATATTGTTATGAAACATTCAAATGGCCTCAACGTAAAACTTTCGAACTCTTATTATAAAATTTATTGTTTTCTAAGATCTGCGTTCTGACGTAAACAAATAAGTCTTATATTTGCACTAAACCCTTGCAGAAGTATTAAAAGCGAGTTTATGTGCAATGAATATAAAATAGGGTTTCATCCAATGCCAATTGCGAACAGAAAGTTAAGATACATTTACTCGACTTATATAAACACAAACATCCTAGGCCAGTTTGGGTATAGACTGTATACTTATATGATGTAAACAGAAATAAAACTCCTAGGCTAAAATCTGCGCAGAAATATCTTTATGTAACTAGGCATAGTTTATCACGTAACAAATGTGTAGAAGAAAATGATAAACGTGTTTTGGTCTCAAACAGTTCGCATTTTTCTTAAAATAACCTAAACAGAGTATTATTAAATATGTAATGAATGTCTTTTATCTTAGAGAACATTCATAACTAATGCAGTCATAACTTATTGTGTTTTAAAGTAAGCCGCTCAATATTTCAATATTAACATTAAAGCCTCATACATTTCTGGAACGTAATGGTTTCCTGAACTTAATATCACGAAAAGATATGCCATCTTAAGACCATTTTCTACGCCGGTTTTCATTTGGTAACCAATAGCCTTTTTCCTTTTATCTACATTTAAGGGAAATTATTATTTGCAATAACGAATCACAGTTGGATAATACACGTACCTGTTCTATTTATGAGTACTATCTTCTATATTACCTGGATCAACTAGTTTGTCTTTCTGGTTTAAATATTTTTTCCGATTTTGTGAAACATTGAAGTCAATGAAGACTTTTTCAGTTTGGTTTTTGCTTATAAAGGCATATATTATACATGTTTGGCTGTAAATATTGGTTGTTAAACAAGACATATACTATTGGCATAATTACAAGCCCAACAGAACATGCAATGCAAATGCAATAATAAACCTTAATTAAATGCAGCCTTAATTGTTCACGAATCATGCTGATTTGACACATTCAAGGTCCATTATGGCGAGACATTAACTGAACATGCAGTGCAAAACATTTTAATTTAGTTCCGTTAAGCATTTAATAATTAAGCTCCTACAATTTCATTGTACTTTAGAAGAAAAGAAGAATAATGTAACAATGTTATACAACCAATTAACAACAATTCTTCGGAAAATTACTGACCTAAAAGTCGGTTGCATTGCATGTATTTTAGAAGCAAATGTATTATTTTTCTTAAAATGAAAACAGCGTCAATTTGATAAAATCAACCTAAATGACGCGGTTTTTTTACTTATACACATCCTTGGACCGGATTTTTTTTTATGTATATGTATATATAAAGAAATAGTTTGTCAGAGTAATTGAAGTACTGGAATTGTCTTTTTACAAAACGAGGCACATTTTTAAAGCGCATTGTATAAATGTACAATTAACCTTAACTCCAATGTTCATCCTACAAAGTTTCTAGCGACATATGACTTGGGACAGAGCGGCGTGATAGAATTACATTATCTAAGATTGCAGACATGGACTGAACACTCGATAAATATCACAGCAATCATGCAGACAATCCATTCCTATCGCGTCTGGCGTATAAAACATTTATGTTACGGCAACATACGGCAATTTACACAGAGTGGTTTGCAATTATAACCATTTGCAAGTTTATCTGTTTCAGTTGACTATTATCACTAATGAAGACTTAAGATAAAATGATATTATTTTCAAATATTAATGTTTATAACCAGATTTCAGTATAACGAACCCTTTTTTATTTGAATGGTTTCGTAATACAGAAAAGTTAAGGCTGTTTTATATAAAAGGCTAGTGCAGAAACTTTCCAATCAATATTATCCATTCCTGGCATGACCAACTTAGAACCATGTTCTCTAACTTAATTCTCTTTCGGCCATCTAATGTTAATAGAAGTCCCCCAAATGACATCTCGGAACGAATTTTTCTCCGCGACAACTGTTTGGAGGACAACATACACGTGTCCAACCCACTAACTGATGGAATCAAAACAGCAAACTATCGCAAGGCCAATGGAACAGAGGAGATAGTCTCCAATAAATGTTGAGAAGAGGTACGATTTGATGCATCGCAAAACCAAGTCAAATCACGGAAACTGTTCCAAACATACTGCACGTAAAATGCATGTAGCGTACTGTTATGTGCATTTTTGTTGTACCATTTTCTGTTTAGCCTTTTGTGATGGAGCCATAAAACTTGACCTTGTATGCTTTGTCTGCAACATGTTTTCTTTGAACATCTTTTAAATTTGTAACATTATGTTTTATATTTTCAGCCTTAAAGGCAGTATAAGGTATTGTTTTGAAGCAAGCGAAAAGGGGAGGAATTTCAGCGTTTTGGGCATATAAAATTTTAATGTAATAGGTCGGCGGCCGTTTGGGATCCGCTAGTGAAACCCGTCGAACTTCAGTGATATGAAGTTTCGGATCCGCTAGTGAAACCCGTCTAACTTCAGTGATATGAAGTTTCGGATCCGTTAGTGAAACCCGTCTAACTTCAGTGGTATGAAGTTTCGGAAATAAACTGAACGTAAACTTGTCTTGTTGAAAAGAACTGTTTAACTTTAGCATGGCAAGGTTCGCCTGGATGAAATAAAGATTACATGTTTATGCAAGAAAAAAATTGTTATACGTTTTATTATGTATATGGGGAAAATGAGATTCAATTTATTGCAAATTGCAATAAAAAGTTAAGATACAATCGTTCGATTCAGATAAATACAGATACCAAATGGCCATTAAATATTTGTATATACGTCTGATGTTAACTGAAACAAAGTGTTAGTTTTCTACCTGTTTCAGAAATACCACTATGTGACAAGGCGTATTTGAACTATCATTGTAAATAATTCTTATAGGTTTGACCCAACTAAAAAAACATGTAATATATATAACTATATAATTATATTGGTCTTAAACAGCTAACGTTGAAATAAACAAAACAGAGTAATAATTCAATATTTAATCAAAACTTTTATTGTTTTTAAAGTACATATCGGCGCATTTTTAGTATTGCCATTATTTTTCCGGCATGACAATTTAAGAGTTATATTATTATGTCCCTAGAACGTAATGGATACATTTGTAGCAATATAGTACTTTCCCAACTTAATTACACTAACAGATATGACATATTAAGACCATTTTCCAAGCCGACTTTTAACAGTTTTGTCCATTACATTTGTAAGATTTTTTTCCTGTTAAAAATATTAAATGTACTTTATTATTTGAACAATACTTTTTTTTCTTCAAAAACATAAATGATACTTATATTGTTGTAAGAAATGTACATGACTGAAATAGAGATAAGAGACTGGTATATTTGTAAAAATATTAATTATTGTAATAAATACAAAGAATTTCAATTGCGGCTTTCAATCATCTACCGTACAATTACCTAATACATGTAAGTCACAGAAAGCTCATTTTCAAGTTGGATTTTCACTTACAACGGCCTACTTTCTATATGTCTTTCAGTAAGGAAATAAACTATATATTAAGCTACATTGTATATATTTGCATATACCACGAGTGTAGAATAATAACAAATGGAAAAAAATTACATTATCAAACCAGATTGAAAACTTTAACTGTCAAATTTTATTTTTAATAACTCAATTATAAACCTGCTGATATATTTTTCATATTTATAAAATCCCATGGTGCGTCATTTTCTAAACCTGAAGCGCAAACTGCATTTATGAAGTATTATGAACATTAAAAAATTGAAACACTACTTAAATCCCTTTACACTTAACACTATGATAAAGTTCTCAAACAGTTTTACACCTATTGTACATGCACATCCGAGCTCATCATACGCTAAGTTTTAGTAATATGTATTTCAAAAATACTTTTTATTTTTCGTCGTAAACCAAACGAAATCTCTGATTTGAATGTGATCGGTTTAAGACATGAACTTATGTTTATGTTGCTGAATTTAGTAATAAACATAAAACATAACTTGTAACATGTAGAGGAAGTCCACAATATCATAACGAGCCATGTAAATACACTATACAATACATGCAGTGGGCGCGTGCCCTAAGCAGTTTACTTGTACATTTAAAAAGAGACACGTTTTTGTCTTTATATTAATCGATATATTTTATAGCTTAACAAATTAAGAAGACCGTGATTGAATTAAAAATTAACACTTTGTCAAATGTTCACAGTACGAAATGTGTAACATATGATAGAGACAGAACGTTAAACAATCACATTATCTGAGATAGCAGAAATGGGCTGGACATCCGATGAGCATCAGTGTAATCCTCCTCCCATGCCGTTACTAGTAAATCTGCCCTTTAAACGTTTATGTTACATCACCATACTGTAACTGATTCAGAGTAATTTGTTCCACGTTGAAAAAGATGTGAACAACGACTTGCAAGTGCCTCAAATGATACAACATTTCGCCAGTGATTTCGACATATATTTCGTAGAATATATCTGATACATGTTGACAGTTGTTTGATCTTATGTCATTTGAAATGTTTTGTCTGCTTTATGTGCGAATATAGGGGACCATTATGTCGATTTGCAAACAAATATTGCCTACATATTGCTTGCGAAAAGAAGGAAGAAGACACTAAACCTTCGTACACTTCCATTAGGGTGGTTTCGTATTTCTGGAGCGAAAGATAATCTTGAATGTTTAATATGCAAGACTGGAGGCAGAATCCTAAATCGATAGTGTCCATTTCGTGCCTGGTCATCTTGGAACCATGCTCTATATACATTGGCTTCTTCCGGCAATGTAATGTTTATCGAAGCGTCCTAATCAAGACCTCGTAACGAGATATTGTCTCCCACGCATTCGATAATCAGACATATTTGATTCAGCCTGATTCAGAATGGCACTAGAATACAGCACATACAAAACAGAGACGTTTTAAGTTGTCTTTACCATTTGTTATCTTTTGCATGGTTTTACTTCTGTCACAATCAAACAATCTTTTTCTCTGGAGTCCATTTATTGACTTCCCTTGGTTTGTTTGCCGAGAAATTGTTGACTCATATTTGGTGCAGTTATTGGGGTTTTGATATGTTATCAATGTTATCATCAAAATTTAATCCTGTTCTACCTTCGTAATATAGAATAGATGAACATTAGCTTTCATCTTACGGCACATACTTGTACGTCTTTCCACGTAAAAAACTATTCAATTTACATTTTTGACGTACATATTTTTACAGGAGGCTACATTAAAGATAGTGGTTTTGCAGAACAAATAAATGCAATTTATTTTACCAAATCACAAATTTAATTCAAGGGTAAAACACATAAAATATTACATGTTTAGTACAGAGAAGAACGCTTGATAAACTCCATGAACCGTTAATTGGAATTGGTGGAAAACAGAAGCATACATCTATAAAAAGGGGAAGATTTGAGGAAGCATAGCTTGAATGAAAAAAAAAAACAACAGCCTAGGTTTTATTGAAGACGCTTATCAATGGTTATGAAAAATGCCATACCACTGACGACCCCGAGCGCATCAGCGAAACTCTGTTTTTAAACTAAAACAACATACAATCCACGATGCCAGAGGACAAGAAAAAACTTCACAATGATGAAGACATAGTTTGTGAGCAATTTCAACTCTTCTTCAATATTTATAGACTGACTGTTTTGATACACAAATGATGCTTATCCAACGTAAATGGACCATTTGAAAAGTAAACCTGTTTCCGACTGGGTGTCGTTCATATGTTTAAAACGTGAAATAGTTGGTCCATTATCTTTCACGTAAACAAGTAAATACCATATTTTAAAGGACGAAAACCCTCATTTATTGCGAAATAATGTTGACCACCAGAAAACCTAAACAAACTATAAATGTCTTGATGCATAACTAAAAAACAATACGTTATCAAAACGCACCGATTTATAGTTGAAACAATAAGCAACTTTCACATCAACGCGGGACTTTAAAAACCACCATTAACTATACATTTTTAAATGTTTGATAGTGATTTGTAGAATAGTCTTTTTTCAATGAAACTATATTAAAACATCGTTATTTTTTATGGATATAATAGGTTTGTTTTGTTTGAAAACGCTTTGAGTAGTGCCATTCTTATGTCGTTGATATTTTAACACTTTTTTGTTGTTGTTTTTTTGTTTTGTACTTTCTGTACTTTTCTTTTGTTCGTGTGATAAGGTTTAAGTACGCTTTCCTTTGTATTTACTATGTCAGATTGTCACATGACAATCATTACCCTAATCAACTTGTTATAATTGACCATGTACTGTTTTAAATGTTCATGATTGACAGTTGCGGAACTGTCAAATGTTTAGTTCTCTACACTCTAGTTATTGATCTTAAAGTTCCAAACAGATTATAACGTAAACGTCTTTTTCTTGACGCTTTCAAAATGAAACTGTCAAATAGATTTATAGTCTGTATTTAATGTCAATTCTAATAAGACTACTGCTATATATTGTTCACAGGAATTTAAAACCGAAATACATTTTCAAAGACAATGATTTATTCCCAATATATGTGGCAGCTTATCAGGAAAGCAAACGTTGTTTAATTTCCCATAGAAAGCATCGCCCATGTCTTTTTGTCTGAAATATCAGTTCATCGAAAGATATCAATACTTTTTGCTAAATCGTTTTTTTATTATTAGATAGGGTTTAAACGGATTTAGATATAATTATGGTACATAAAATAACTTTAATACTTTATGTCCATAAGTTATATAAATAATCAGTTCAACTATGTACTTTTATAACGTATAATGTTTGTACATTACAATTGAATATAACATTTAGCCGATTTACGTGATTCAATGTCCATAGCGTTCGCATTTTACCAAAACAATGTGCAAATTGTGTTTTGAATAATTTTACAGCGGTGGGCAACAACTATAAGTACATTATTATCATTATCTTTTACTCGTAAAATTAATAAACGTGTGTGTGTAATAAATGTATTTGGATTTGATTGAAGCAAACTGTCCATGTCACAAACAACGCATACAGCTTTCTATTTGGTTTTTACCTTTCATTCTGGTGTCTTACTGATTTGATAAGCACAGTCGATATGAATTCTGACAATATATTTGACCTTTGTGTGTATGCCTTAGTGTCATTTAAAATTATAGATATAAGTCACTTATATAGACAGCTTTGTGTAGACGTTTTAGTACAAAGTGAACAGACAAACCATTGCATTTGTTAGAAAAATCATTGCATCTTGTGTCTCGTCTTGTGGATTCATATACCTCGATTTATGAATGTATGACAGCTTCATCACTACATACGGATGTTCGTTGGATTATTTCACAAAACGCACTTAAACACAGTATAATAACACCTATTATATGCATGCTGACGTATCTCTGAAACAGACCAAGGACTTATTTCGAATGTCACCCAACTGTTACTGGATGTATATTAGTTAATAGTATTATCGAAAGTACATTTATCAGGTCTAAGTGCATTGGAATGCATGTAAATTCTTGTTACCTTTCTGGCACGTTTAAATCTGCTCTGTGGTCGTCTTAAATGTGCCATGTTCAAATCATCAGGTCAAACCATGCTTGAAAATATTGTTATGAAACATTCAAAAGACCTCAACTTTTGAGTTTCAAACACTCATTGCTTAAACATTTTATTGTATGAACCGCATTCTGACGTATGAAATGTGGCTATTATTTGCACTTAACTCTTGCAAAAGGCTTACAAACGCGCATAAGTGCAATAAATATATAATAGTGTTTGATCAAATGCCAATTGTAAACAGAAAGTTAAGGTGCAGTTACTCGACTAATCTAAACACATATATCCAAGGCCATATTGAGCACAGCCTGTATATTTATCTGTTGTAAACAGAAATGAAGCACACCGGCTACATTCTGTTCAGAAATACCTTTATGTAACTATGCACAGTATGACGCATTACAAAATGTGTAGAAGACAATGATACCCTTGTATTTTTTTCAAACAGTTCACGTTGTTTTAAAACAACCAAATCAGAGTATGAATTAAGATTTAATTAATGTTTTTTCATCTTAAAAATTCATTCATAACTAACACAATCATATCGTATTGTGTTGTAAAAGTACATGTAACCTGCTTCATATTTCAGTATTATCATCAAAGCGTTATAGGTTCCCGGAACGTACTGGTTTCCTGGACTTAATTGCAGCACTAACAGACATGACATCTTAAGACGTTTTCCGTGCCCGTTTTTATTTGGTAAGTTATATTATTTTTCCTTTCATCTACATTTAAGGATAATTATTTTATTTGCAATAAAATGTCAGAGTTGGATAATACACGTACCTGTTCTATTTATGAGTACTATCTTCTAAATTGCATAGATCAACTCTTTCTGGTTTAAATAATTTTCCAATTTCGTGAAACATTTAGGTTACTGAAGACTTTTTCAGTTTGCATGTTAGTAACACGGCATCTATTGTCAATGTTTCTCTGTAAATATTGCTTGACAAGACTTATACTATTGGCATACTTACAAGCCTAACAATCCAGAATTGAACACTTAATAATAAACCACAATTAAAAGATTGACGTATTTAAATGCGGCCTTAAATTTCATGAATCATGCTCATCTGACACATTCAAGGTACACTATGGCGAGACATTAACTGAACATGCAGTGCAGAACATTTTTATTCAGTACCGTTATGTATTTAATAATTTGATTCAATTTGAGAACATGGGAAGTCAAATACGTCGACATTAGAATTATTTAAGCGAAGTATTTAACAAAGTTACAAACCATTCCGTAGGTCGTTTATCGTACAGTTGTTTTTTACATGTCATGTTATGTATTTCGAAATAGAAACAGTTTGTCAGTGTCATAGAATTACTTGGATTGCCCTTTTACAAAACGAGGCAATTTTTTTAAAAACGCATTGTATATATGTACAATTAACCTTAACTCCAATGTTCATCCTACATAATTTCTAGTGACATATGACTTGAGACAGAGCGTGATAGAATTACATTATCTAAGATTGCAGACATGGACTGGACACTCGATAAATATCACAGTAATCATCCAGACAACCAATGTCTATCGCGTCTGCCGTATAAAACATTTATGTTAGGACAACATACGGCAATTGACCCAGAGTGATTGCCATAACCATTCGCAAGTTTATCTGTGTCACATGT
>Ga0224511_10005427_pt1 | contig 10000 bp, 3 predicted proteins | sample SF_May12_sed_USG_2_FD_169988 | JGI IMG/M metagenome (GOLD analysis project Ga0224511, IMG submission 169988) | Sediment microbial communities from San Francisco Bay, California, United States - SF_May12_sed_USGS_8_1 | ecosystem: Environmental > Aquatic > Marine > Sediment | place: USA... | reverse complement strand
TAATGTGTTAATGTGCTCCCATACTATCATGTGCCTACATAGCCCACACTGAGTAGGATCTATTGTTTATGTCTCACATGCGAATGATGTTTAACAATATGGTTATGTATGGTGTCACAATAACGCTAAATAAAAATTCCTATAAAACAGTCTTATTATTTTCTCATTTCCCATGCTTAGATTTTTCTAGATTTTTGAGATCATATTTATAATTGTATAAACTTAACATTAATCGCAAAATAAATTCTGTTGCAATTTTTTGAAGGTCAAAATATAGGCTGACTGGCCTAACTGCCAAATATAGTTATTTATGCATGTAAAAATATGACGGAAAAAATGAATTTGTTGAAAATGTCTGGCCTTCAAAACGGCTTTGTTTATTTACGTTTCGACCCATTCGGTCGAAACAGTTAAATAGCTTGTTAAAAATCGATACTCTCAGTTGACTCGGTGGTGCAGTGGTAACGCATCCGCTTTGGGTGCAAGAAGTCCCGAGTTCGATTCCCAGCCCCGGCAAGGGTTTTAATGTTTGATTTTCTGTTTTGTTGTTGTTGTGTTTTTACTTTTTGTCTATAAAACATAATTTGTTACAAAAGTTTGAGAATCCTTTTGCAATGTTAATCTATTAAGTATACTTTACATTCTGCAAGATTTGTGACTGATTATAAGGATATAAAGATACAGACCTAGCATCTTTAACATACGTGTACATCATATGCAGACCAATACAATGTTGTCATGTAATATCTGCGAGCAAATGCAAACACTCATTGCTGTAGGAAGACTTTTCTTATCTTTTAATTCTCATAATATTACATAATATTACATCAATTGGTTTCCGGTACTGTTAAAGGACTCGGTTGTCTTACAATGTATCATACATCTAAATAGATTCTTAATACATTTTAAACACATCTATGTAATAGCATGGTCCAAGAGAAACATGGTCACATACATCCTGTACCTTATCACATATTATTGTTTGGTTAAACAGATAAGCCATTTGAAAGAGGGTGTGGTTAACATAGCGTCAGCATCATGTCAATTTGAATGTTCATATAATTCCAGTCAGTTTTATAAGCTCAAACTTGCTATTAACAATGTCAGTCATGTCATTACTGCAACAAAATGTCCCATCAAAATGTAAGGTGTAGTATAAGAGGTAATACAAACCATTTTAACTTACGAATCAGGCCTAGGCCTAAATTAAAATTAAGTTTGTTTGCCCTTTACCGACCGACCCGATATAATCCCGCCGACTCAAAAGATTTTATTGGGAAAAAAGTATTGTTTTTTTTATTGGTCACGACCGTTCATCGTATTACTTTTTTATATTTCATGTATATCTACCGCGACAGTTGCAGAAAAGTTGTAAGAAACTTGGATTGTGCTTACTGGTGTCTTGTCCTGGGTTTATAAACTATATAAAGATTGACCTTTATAGTCAGATCTTTAAATAGTGTCTTTACTAGCCAGTCTTGCCTTGGATTTATAAACTATATCATAGATCGACCTTTATGTCGGACCTTTTAATTACGAGTCAACTTCTGTTTTTGGATCGTTTTTGGTGATACATAGTAATGTTTTAAAAGCACTTTACATCTTTTTTCCATTTTCTCTCCCTCCTTTTTGGATATAAACTGTTTTGATTTTAAGGCATTATTGAGTTCTTTGGCTTAATTTAAAAATAATGTACTTGGTCTGTATTGATAAAAAAGCAATGTACCGGGGTACAACTGCTTTATCAATTTAAATGATTATTAAACATTTCAATATTCATCAAGAACCACAGCAAACGTGACATACAAAGTCAAATAACTCCTTTTGGGTGGTCATTTGAGCATTTTATAACATAAACAATTTTTGGGGATAGCGAAAAATAGGAAATCTAACAAGCAAACACACCTAATTTAACGTTTTCAAGAATTATTGTACATGTGCGCGCAACATACTGTCATTTTTTTTCTTTATGTAAATGAAATTGCCAAAAATTGTTGTTGTGTTGTTAAACGGTACGCATTTCGCGATGCCGAAATAGGGCGGCACGCAGTACGCAAGGGGGTGTCACCCGCAGCATGGTATTGGATTGTGGTACATGTTTTATCTTTATAAGGTTTAGGATTCCACATCAAGTATATTGTAACAAAAGTCAGAAGAACAACAACTTTTTATTAAAAAAAGATAAATGACCCCCTCCCCTTTTACACAGACTTTGGACTGTCTTGCACTCTACTTTTATGAAACTGTTAGTGTTAATTAAACTGATGAAAGGGAAATGTTAGAAGTGGATATATGTAAATGTGAATGAAAACCAACAACCAAATATGCAAACAAAATACATATGTTTAGTTAGCTTTCTACATATACACACCAAATATTTAGAGCTACAAGCATGCAAGAAGGTAGCACATGGTGGGGTTAAGGCGTTCGATGACTACATGTGTACCAGTGTGAACGTTAAGAAATGAATAAGCTATATAGTGAACGAAAATAATAAAATATGCTACACAGTACAACATATACAATGTACAAGACTGTTACATATTTACCATGCTACGTGTATGTACATTCTATTTATTAACTGGTTAAAGTAACATGTTTAAATAATGGAATATTAAATAAATAAATATAATTTATATATATAATATACATGTACAAAAAGGTTGTATTGCCGGATCAACCTTTTCAAGAGATAATGCTTAAAAAAGCATTTTTCCTACCGACCGACCCAACCAAAAACAATTAGGGTCGGTAAAGGGCAAACAAAGAGTTTTTTAATTTACATGTAGGCCCTAGGGATTTATTAAGAATGTGTTATTGTATATAAATTATTACAAGTAAACATAAAATAATTAAAGACAAAAGACATTACCATCAAATAAAAAGACAGGAACAATCGATTTAAATTATTCATTTTACAAAATAAAAGTTGACAACAATAAAACTCTTTCAGAAGACAATGTTTCAAACAAAATAATGTGAATGTAGGTAAACAATCTAACTCCGGTTATCTAATCATAAAATACACACATACTGATCAGGTTGGCCAAAAAGTATTAACTCATTGTTTAGGTTAAATTATTAATATATAACCTCCAGATTAAATAGTTGGCCTAAAATGAGTAGTGTTTTGGATAAGCTAATATTACATATGAAATAACATTGGCTCTTATCATAAATGTCACTGGTTTTCAGGTTTTTAAATTGAATTTCATGTCAAAGAGAAAAAAATTATTTTAAACTAAAAGAAATTTTGAAACTAAATCCTTACCCTACCCACCTTTTTTAAATGGTTACCACAACACAAAAAAATTCTATGTTTAATTGTAGTCATAGACATTATATTATGGCTTTTAAAAATGAAAAGCTTACAAAACATTATTAATAACCACAGCAAACATTTCGCACTGTAACAACCTCGCAGAAAGTCATGTGTGGGTCAACATTGGTGCCATTCATTATCTTGAAAAATAAATTCATCAATATAATACAATAATATAAATGTATATAAAACACAACATTCATTCAGTTTTACCGACAGTAAGTACACTTATGATAAAATTTTGCACTTGTATACACAAAGAGACCATAAAATTAGTGTTTTTATGCAGACATATTTAAAGCCATAAGTCAATGGCTATCTAGTTGATATATCTGAGCACCTTTGGCCTTACACCTGCACCACACGTTACTCACATTACTTGTGCCAATTTATACTTGAGGGCATAAAAAGTCTTACTTAAATGGCACTTATTCTAAGACTAGACCAAACCTTAGTGAAATAAAACTGCAAAATATGTACATGTATGTTAACGTTAAATTAAAACAAAAAGCAGATAAAACAAGATCTGTTGAACGTCACATATAAATTGAAGAGATGTTCAAACAAAGAATGTTGCAAACAATGTAGATATGTCATGTTTAAGGGCACCATGACAAAATGGCCCGTACAAAAACTAGCACAAGGGACGACACAAAAACTCTTACAACATCATGACGCAACAGACATTTAGAAAACATATATTTTTGTGTTTTGGCTCCTTCTGTCGAAAAGGGACTTTAATAAAAGAGTGATTATTAAGTATAGGAAGCCTGTTATAAAAAGGGTTCATATTATAGTAGTGGGATCATTGACACGATGTGACTTTGCGAAAAGTTATGGGGTAAGTGATTCCAGGCTTTATATTCAATACATTTTTTAGATATTCAGTAGAAACAGTTGACATAGCTGATCACAAAAGTGACCCATGTAACCTTGACCTTTGACCTTATCAACTTTAAAACATTCACAAAGACCAACCATCATGTGAAATATAACAATTTCTGTTAAAATAGTTCTCAAGATAATAAGCAAAAAGCATGATTACACTTTTGTACAAAAGTAGACCTTGTGACCTTAACCTTTTACATGCACCTGGTGAATGTAAAATCAAAAGGGTGATGCCTTTACCTAGACCAATCATGTGAAATACGAAAGCTCTGTGATAAACAGTTCTCAAAATAATGACCGAAAACCATGTTTACATGATTTCATAAGTGACCATTGTGACCTTGACCTTTGGCCTAGTTAGACCAAAATCAATAGGGGCCTTGTCCATTCTAAGAATAATCAGCACATTATATAATATGAAAGCTCTGTGAATAGTTCTAAGGATATGAGCAAAAACTATTTATTACAAAAAAGACTCGTGTGACCTTGACTCTTGACATAAAGAACACAAAATCAATAAGTGTCAATCCATCACCAGGTCCAATAAGCCTGTGAAATATGAAATATATGTGATATACATTTCTAAAAGCAGTGAGGGGAAACTATTTTGTTTTAACAAAAGTGACCCTTCTGACCTTTACCTAATTAACTCAAATGTCAGTAGGGGTCATATCGCCATCAAGACCAATCAGAATTCGTAATAAAAAAGCTCTGATAAATATCTTTCAATATAATGAGCAGATACATGTTTGCATTATTGAGAAAGGACCATGGTGACCTTGGCCTTTATTATAGTGAATCCAAATGTATAGGAAATATGTCCTCACCAAGACCAATCAGCATGTTAAAAATTAAAGCTCTGTAATAGTTTTTTAAGATAATGGTCGGAAACCATTTGGTCTACCAATAGACAGACGGACGGACAAGTTGTTGTCATTGGATCATTTGTAATAAGTGTTTTATAACATAATTGTTTGCCTTAATATGTCAATAAGGAACTGGCTTAACAAAAAATGTTTAATCACTTAAACCTAATAAGCACAGAAAAATAAGTTTAATCCTTTTTAAACATATTAGACAATATAATTTTAACACGGCAACAACAATTACAACAACACACCCATCGCAACCTTAGTCTACAACAAAGCATTATTGGTTTTATGTTAACATTCTGGCAGGTCAGTACTCTCATCAGTTACACAATGTGCACACTTGTACCTGTACTGTCTACCAATCATGCTTCAGAGGTTGACATTGCAAAAATGTGTTATCACTTAAAGTTAAAACAGTCTGTTATTTAGAGCACAGACATATACAACACAAAGAAGTAAATTTCATTTAAAAAAATGGAATTATAACACGGCACAACAATAACAACCACCCAATGTCTTTTTAGACAACACCATAGCATTTTTTGTTTTATGTAAACATTCTGGCAGGTCAGCACTCTTATCAGTTACACACTTTGCATACTTGTACCTGTTAATGTCGACACGTAATCCGAAGTTGGGGTTCGTGGCATACACAGACACATCCTAATAACAGGTGTGGTAATAAAGCAAAACATGCACACAAATTAACCAGGTGTTATTGTATATAACATGTTAAAAGTATATATGTTAAAATATTTTGAAAAGAACAAGGTTATATTGAACTAATTCCAGTTTCAGAATTATAAAACACATACTAGGTTGGAAGATTGTTTTAATCAGATCATGGTTGAGCCAAATTCATTGTTATAAAATCTCCAGATTAGACATATGGCCTAAAAATAATAGTTGTGCTTTGGGAAACCCAATCTTACAAGGAAAATAACATTGATCCTACACTGTTTTCTCTGGCTTTTTAGAGTTTTATAATATTTAAATTTCAGGCTAAATTTACAAAGTTTCATAGCAAAACATAAGAAACTGTGAAGTTTATCCAAACCCTACAGACCTATTTCCTTTTGTGGTTACCCAAAACACACCTGTTTTTGTCCGGACTAAAGTCATTGTTAAGAGACTCCTTGGTAAGTACAATACGGCGTAAAAATAAAGTTGTTTGTTTTCACAAACCCGACCAACTCCATTTTTTGTGCCGACTTTTTTTTGGTGTTCGTCGGCGATATAAGAGCAAGAATGTGATTTTCGGTATGAGAAAAGTATGTTTCACGCTCTAACCTACTTATGTTAAGTTTACGTGTATATGTTGTCATATTTAACATGAATACATTTGTATGTGTTGCTAGTATTAACGTTTGATTCAGTGTGTTTCAATAGTGGTGCCATCACTTTTCTTTAAAGGGTTCCATCAAGATGCAATTAAATAATAATAATATAATTATATGAAAGACACATACATTATGCAATATGGACATACATTACACTTATGAAAGAATTTTTTTAACAAAGCCCCGCGTTTTGAAAAGGTGCGATAAATTCGCAGGTCAGTGTTTTTACAAGCTAGAGTCTATTTCTAAAGTCAAATAACCTTGAACCATGATTGTTTGCAACCTGGAAAATAGTCTAATAAGCAGCTGCAATGTATATCAGAATCACGAAATTCAGGCAATGTTTCATCAAACTGATGAAAGGGAAACCCATTATATGCCTACCATACAGCGTTCAGAATGTAATTGAACTGTACAATATATATAGAATACAACTTTCAACCACAATTTCCGAAAACGGCGTCAAAACTCGTTAACAACTAAACTAATTGTTAATCAAGATTATTCCATTTAATATCTGATATTTTAATAGAAATGACGTTCAAATTCGAAGCTAACAAACTCGCATGCATGGCGCATGTGCACGCCGGTGTTACCATAGAATATTCCACCGTATGTTTTTGTCAAACTTTGTTGGTTTAATTTCGTAAGGAAAGAAGGTAGTTGACCTGACATAATCATTATATGATGTGTTTTGTCAATTATTTCATGAAAATGCAGACGTCAAACAGATAACCAAAGTAAGTGCATATGTTAAAACTAGTGGGTTGGGTAACCGGTATTCTAAATAACGGTATTTCTCAGTACCGCGGAGGCGTTTTATGCAAAATCAACAGCAAAAGTCTATAACGTTTTCAGCATTATATTGGATATACAGTGTCATATCAATAGTTGTGTTGTATTTGGAGAAAAAGTGTATCCATATGTTAATATATGTATACTCACACTCCACATTCAGAGTCAACGATAATGTACTTAAAATCCGACCTTCACAATGCTGTTTTTTTTCAGATATTCATATATAATATATAATAAAACTTGTGATGAACCATACAAGGCTAAGAATGTTCCGGGTGTTTCCTGGACACATACTTATAAGTGACCAATTTTGACCTGAATGTCTGCCAACAACTTCTTAAATTAATGTGAAGTTATTTTAGAATCCATCAATTCATGGACACGTTACACAAACATAATCTTAACAAATGTTGACTTTTAAGTTTGATCAACCTTCAATAAGATTCCATATGACACTAAATCTCATGAAGGTAACTATTGTGTCAAGTTGTTTTCTCTATTCATGATGGTGCAATAACAGTTGGACAAACATTATTTTAAGCTAATTTGACGTCTGACCTTCAAGTTTGACCCCCAATTTAGGTATCAAAATGATTTTTGTGAGCGAAATTTTGTCTCATTGGGGTTTACATTGGTACCAAGAAATTTTAAAATATGTCAACCCATTATGATGCTAAAGTCCTGACAACCATTACTTTTAACAAATTGGACCTTAGACATCTAAGTTTACCAAAACCTTTAAAGTATCAAACATATTTTAGATTATGTATCTCTGTCTTATTAAGGTTATCACAAGTTCCAAGTAATGTTTTGGTAGTAGTAGTGCAATGGATTTTGAGGGTTACACATTTGTATGTTTTATCAAAATATAAACAAGATTGTCCTCACCTCATTAAAAGGTGATTTTATGTTTTACTTTTCAACCACAGAACATTATTTTTAAAATGCAAGATACCTTTATTTGCTTAAATTAAATTAAAGGAAAACAACTTTACACCTTATAACATCCCTTTAATATGAATATAATTAGGGGTGGGCATCGTAAGATTTAAAATGACTCCGATTCGATTCCTGATGAACCGATTTCTTTAACATAAGTTTTTGTTAAAAACACATGGTTTTGAGTGAAAGTAATGGTTATTTTCAGTTATCAAACAACTATTTTGATGGACTCGTGCAATGAGGGGGTCGTGCAATGGTGCAATAATTGCCGACGCAGATCAATCATTACAAGCCCAAATAGAATTAAGTACAAAGTAGTAAATTACATGTGTGTAGTTAATTCATTTTTAGCAGCTAGTTAACCTTTTTCAGTACATTGCCGGACTATCTTAATATTTTACATTAAAGACACGGGAAAATACTGCAGAAAAAATATTTAAAGGGCCTATTATAATACGTTGATATCATTAAACAAAATGAAGTTAAATTTCAATATTTCATTTTTAATTAAAATCATATATGCAGTTGTCCTTTCTCCAACACTTGCAATAGTTCATTATTTTAAGTATGTCTTTAACCTAAATCAGCATCATTTGCCTATAAAAATAATAAATGAAAGCTATTGTCCTGCAGAAAAGCAAAGGGAAGTAATCCTGTAGAGTTTCTCAACAGTTAGTTGAGGCACCTTGTGGTAACCGAGTTTTAAACAATATATTTAATGGACGACACATGTTGTCAAAAATATTTATTTATTTTAACAATAAGTCCTGATTTAAAGGACATACTGATTAGACCTTTAACAGACAATTGGATGTCCCTGACATGAGGACGGTCAATTTTGAAATTATTGCCGGACCGTGTCAATATTTGCCGGCAATATCCTAGGACCGCGGGTCTTTCACATGGCCTTTTTAGACAGACATACATTTTACCTGAAAGAATGGTGTGTCTATGCATAATTTACATTGGAATCGTTTATAGAATCGTTTGTTCAGAAAAAACTAATCCGGGTCCCGTCAACTTAAGAAACCGGTTATATCCGGTTCTTTGGAACCGGTGCCCACCCCTAAACATAATGACATTTTTCAATCTTGTTAAATAAATCAAAAACTGAAAAGCGGTGTGGTGGATCGTCTCTAAATGGCATATATTTCAATAAAATATAGTTTTTTTAACTTCTACTTAGCTGCAAATATGTTAATTCATTACAATATTATTACCTTAAAATGTGTCAACACTTTAAGAAGCTAGGTTTCAGACCAATATTATTTTGACCAGAATTGATCCCTGATTGAAGTTTGACCACACCTTTTAAGGTATCAAAATGATTCTTTGGCATGCCACACCCTCTTATCAAGGCCTCTTATCTTACTCTAGTTCAAAGCAGCTATTCTTTGTTCATTTTTAAATTGTGAGAAGTGCATATTTTTCAAAACAATGGGGTTTAAAAAACATAATGAGATGTGTGTCTTTCAACAAATGTTTTAATGCAGTTTTCGATGAACAATTAATCTAATAGTTGGTGCTCTTCCTATTTAATATGATTTTCAATAATAAATAACACTAATGCTGAAAACAATATGTCAGTTGACATGTAAACACCCATGTAGCAAAACAAAACATTTGCAATTTGACAACTTTGACTGCGAAAACTTATAACATTTTTCATTTGTTATTAAGACCGTAATGTTTTGAAAACATATGTACACGTAGCTAATTTGAATGTAGGACAACTGGTACCATGGGCAACTGGTACCATGCCATTTTTGACATAGGTGGACAACTGGGACCATCCAGTTATGTCAAGGTTGACAACTGGTACCATCAAGTTTTCCCAA
>Ga0224511_10005426_pt1 | contig 10001 bp, 4 predicted proteins | sample SF_May12_sed_USG_2_FD_169988 | JGI IMG/M metagenome (GOLD analysis project Ga0224511, IMG submission 169988) | Sediment microbial communities from San Francisco Bay, California, United States - SF_May12_sed_USGS_8_1 | ecosystem: Environmental > Aquatic > Marine > Sediment | place: USA... | reverse complement strand
TTCTTGCATGTAAAAATATTACAGAAAAAAATGCATTTGTTGAAAATGTCTGGCCCGCAAATTTGGCTTTGTTTATTTACGTTTCGACCCATTGCGTCGAAACAGTTAAATGGCTTGACCACAATCGTTACTATCAGTTGTCTCGGTGGTGCAGTGGCAACGCATCCGCTTTGGGTGCAAGAGGTCCTGGGTTCAATCCCCACATCCGGCAAGGGTTTTTATGTTTCATTTTTTTGCTTTGTTGTTGTTGTGTATTTTCTTTTTTGTCAAAAAAACACATTATTTGTCACAAAAGTTTGCAATTCCTTTTACAATGTTAATTTATTTAGTATACTTAACATATTGCAAGATTTGTGACCAATTATAAGGGTATAAAGATACAGACCTAGCATCTTTAAACAAATGCAATACTCTATTTGCTGGTAAGGTTACCACGATATTATACATGTAGTTTACGCACTGTATCATATTGTTGCAGACAAAGCCGGGATGAAGACACACATGTCCGTGTACAGCGAGCTCCACCTTGAGAACACCATCATCATGACGCGGCGATCTACAGCGGAAACTAAAACGCAGATAAAGTTACCTTGTAACGGTCGCTCTAACAGTGCATCTTCAAAGCAATAACTCTTTCAAGAACATAGATGCAAGGGCAAGAGATAAGCCGCGTTTCTTTCAATTTAGCAGTTAACAGGAACTGAACTCGTTGGTAACTCAGACAAAATCGGTGACAAATCAGTTGTTGTCACAGTGAGTTTCTCTGAGTCTCATTGCAACAGTAAACTGTAATTTACTGATGTTACCGAGATTACTAGACAATTTAAAGAGAATATATACTATCTGTTTATCAACTATTTATTAAATCTTTTAATATCAAGTGATATTTTATCGTCAAAAAGAATGAAATAATAACATAACACCGAAACATATTGCAAAGTACGCCAAGAATTGTATTCACAATATTTACCGATTAAATTGTTGATTGACAATAAATTTCGATTATTGTTTACACACAATGTCGACTCCACTCGTGAATTAACTAGTCTCGGAAGTTTACGGACTTTTACGGACAGTATCGTTATTTGAATTGCTGCACTCAACAGGCAAATTGTCAACAATCGTATAGATCGACCACTAAAGCCCAGCATCCGGAATAAAACGCTGATAATCGTTGTACGATTTCAGATCGAAATATTTTCTTAATGTGCATTTGTTGGCATTTTTTAATCGATACACTTACTTTCGTGTCTTCTACATAATTATAATTATTGTCTAGATCGAATATACTTACTTTAACATCTTTATTTATTCCGTGTAAATACTCATTTTGAGGATCTTTTGTGATGGTCATTGCACAAAAACACGATATTTTTTGGTTATTATTATTGTTACCACCAGTTTAACATCATAAGGGTTTATATGGTTTATGTTTGTTTTGAATGCTTCGTTACAGTAAAGTGGTAATGCACATTTACATTTCCTATATTGTTTATCATTTGCGTTTCCGTACCAGTGCAGTTTCTAACAAGAACGGATATTTATCCCTTTTGTATATTGTTTGGGTTTAAATGTATAAAGAATAACAATGTTTTAAATAATATAAATGACACGACGTCATTATAGCAGATATTCGACTATTTTAACAAAATGCCATTCTGACAAAAAGCTTATATAAACGAGGCAACATAACACTAGTGGTTTGATTTGTTACATAAAATAAATAGGCCCACTTGTTATAAATAAATACATTAATTTTACTCAATGTTGTAAAGGTTATTAGCAGAAACAGATTTGAGTTATTGATGTAAATGTTATTGTTGTTCGTGAGGTTTATTTTCGGAAAAGATAAATTAAAAATAAAATAAAATATCACAACTTATATGTTACTGATAAGAAAGGTCTTTATGCAATATTACATTCGTTTACTAAATATTTAAACGTGACACGTGCTAGAAGTATTTTGCGAATCACAAATAGCGCAATAGTATAACTGGCAGTCTGAATTTGTAGCTATACCAGCAACTTTCAAAGGAGAACAAATAAGAGAATTTATCATGTCGTCAACCCATTGCACTTAGCACACGTGCTGTAAAAGGCTTATGTGTAACATAAATGTGCAATTTAATATTTCACCTAAAATACAAAATCGGTTGTTCTATTTGTTTTAATGATTCTAGTTGTGTTGTTTCGATTATTTACGAGCTTAATCGAAAAGAAGCCAAACATGAGTTCATAGAAAAGCCCCAGAAGTCAAAACGAAATAGAATGTATGATTAAATCCTGTCTGCAGTTCACACACATCACAAAGGGCCTGGATACCTTGTCATTTAAACTAAATATTAAGAACAAACTCAAATTTACATTTTTGCACTGACAATACTAGTTTAACAAGCATTTGATAGTATTACGGGCAACACAGTAGTCCCCTACCGGTCCCTCAAAAAGTACTTTAATTATCATACGCTCATGTTTATTGCCATTTATAATTAATTTCATGTTGAAGTCTGTATTTGTATAATTGCTACTTATTGACACACCACGTCTTATTCACTTAACTTTGATAATGTTCTAGTTATCACATAATCCAGAATTCAACAAACAACGGAACAGACGGACAGACGAACAGATAGGGAGAGAAAACAAAATGGTGTGCATATTGTACATATTGCTATCTGTTAACGTATCAAGTGCCATGCGCCCTACTTAAATAGTTTTTAAGTTATCAATGTATCCCGATGTTTAGCGGATAGACGGACTGCCAGACTGGCGGACGGACGGAGGACAAACCTATAGTCATCTCCGGTGTGAACACCGGTAGGGTACTAATAACATTGTTAATATCGAAGTACATTTCCACTTGCTTTGATATTTGGATAATACATATTTTTTGCAAATACATTTGCTTAATAGTATTCGCCATAATTTTCATTGTTATTGAACGAAACAATGACGTCATTTATTCAGTAAATTATCGTCGGCCTAATAGAAAACAAGGTGTAATTTCCGTCCGTTTAATCACGAACATTGAAAGAAGCTTTATATAATTGTTACTATTTCTTTACACATTTCGAATTAGCAGACGTTAAACAATAATAGGGATTATCTTTTTTCTATGCATGTTATGCATTATTATCTAGACAATTGGCAACCATGAAGCGCAATGGACAATCACGCACCGAAATAAGCATCATATTTTAAAACTTTTAAATATCTCTTCTTAGTTATTAACGACAAACTAAATGTACACGTATACGCAATAGCAACACATTAACGGAACACGGTTTTTTTAATCGAACAAAAATAATTATTTAAAAAGCAATATAAAAAAAGAACATTGCGCTCGAAGAGCATGCGCGTTTTCGTTCGTTTCTCTAATTGTAAGGTCGTTTCAAACAAACAAATATCACCATTACGTGTAGTTACCGCACACTTTCTTTCGCGACATATTTATTTCATAACGAAAACACTCCCGAACAAAGCATTTGTAGTGGGTACTTAAGAGTGTTGTCTGTAATAGTCTAATACAATGTAAACATAAAACGACCAGCCAGACAAGTAAAAATAAAGAAATAACAACAACGTAGAACTTCACAGAGAAACCTTTGATAAGTTTACAGTAACCTTTCAACATGCACTTGCATGAAACCTCTTGTAAATTTGCTATAGCAGTAAACTGGTTTGAACCCCCAATGAAAGTCATTGACCGTACCAAGGCGGTTACTCAACATTTCTTGGAGAAATCATTTAAGAAATCATCAATATTTGTTTTTAGAAAAATCCAAAAATAATGGCTGTTGCGTCTTTGTGTTCTGGGTGTTTTTGTGCTGTTCTCTGTGTTTGTTTTTGTACGGGCCATCTTGTCAGGGTGCCCTTAAACTTGATGTGTCTACATTTTTTCTTCTCCTTTCCATTTCATCAGTTTAATTCGAACATCTCTTCAATTTATATGCCTATAATATGTCCCGTTTTACCGTTTCTGTCACTATATCCAGAACTGTATAAGAGTAGGTCGTTTGTAGTTGTGGACGGTTTCAAATGCATGGATACAAAATAGAATGTAGTCGTCATTTTTTTCGGAACGGTATCGTCAGGTTTGAAAAAAGGAACATTGATTCTCACACATGTCACCCTTAATTCCTAAGTAGCATAATAAAGTATGGGGGCATGGTTTATAGATGCACTTTGAGGTATGCCGTTTCTTCAAAACCGTGTTTTGTCACAAATGATATGAAAACGTGTATTTAATGAATACATCTATAACAATAGTAGGTTGCACAGTACCATTGGTAAAAGTTAAAATGTTTGGCATTACTAACAAACTGCAATCAGGAATTATAACGGCATCTGTTTATGTAAATAAATGTAACATGATAATCAATTGACGTTTTCAACAAAGCGGTTAGACGGAAATTAAAGTAGAACAAACACTACAGCATGTAATAAACGTGTGGCTACTAATTTGAACAATTTTGGTAGAGGACGACTAGATGATGTTATCTACCAATTGTAAAGGTTGCATAAGGAAAACTACCTTGTGGTTAAGTTCAATATTATATCCAGTTCCGAAAAGGCAAACACACTTCTATTGGCATTGCTTTGACATGCATTAAGGAGCGTATTACTGCATTTGAAGACATTTTTCCGGAACAAAATAACTTCTATTAAAGCCATTTCCGATTGCTTTAAGGCTAAATTAGCTATTGGATTATTGCAAAACAACTAGTACACCCCATAATGCAGAAATGATTGATTTATGGGAAGGATACAATTCATTGAAATAATGAACGTCAAGAAACTTTTTTTTTTTTAACTTTTTTGTTGTGTTATAAAGTGTTGGTGTGGGGGAATAAAACGCATACAGTGATACATTGATACGTTCTCTATCGGTTGGCGATTCGTTTAAATCCTGTAAGTTATATGTTGACTTGAGAAAAGCGTTGCAACGCCTGCTGACAACTGTTGATGCCTTGATGATTTTGACGTTAGTAACAATAATTACATTTCAGTATTCTACAACTTACTTTTCATATGTCATACGACCAGTCCGCAGGGAAGTCTCTTTAATCGCCATATTAGATACTTCTTTCAGAATCCCATCAATGACTACTTATATAAAGACGATTGACAATAGTTATGTTAAATTTAAGTAAGCATTAAAATTATAGCATTAAACAAGATGTTCAGTCAATGAGGAAACGAATAAGAGGTTATTTAAATCATATGAACATATAAAGTGATTTAGTCGTTAAAACATTCCTGAAGCTTTTAAAACAACAAATAAGGTTGTACTTAAAGGACAGATCCCCAACTGTCAATTATGATCATTTAAAACAGAACATGGTCAATTTTTATCCATTGAATTAGAGTTTTACTATCAGGTGATAATCTGACCTAGTAAATACAATAGAAAGCGTACTTCCTGTTTGTGATGAACCTAATTACATGTGCAAAGTAAAACTACAGTAAAAGGAGAAGTTTTGCGGAGCCATGCATTATTGGTCAAGCCTGTAGCATGTTTATTAAGTATTCTCATTAAGGAAATTACAACAGTTGGAGGCTCAGCACTCAACCTGCACCTTTGTCCATGGTTGTTGACGCCTACGAGTCTCTACCAATTGACAATTAGATGACACGCCATCTAAACATAGCGACATACCTCAAAGTGCATCTTATAAGCACATGCCATTTAATATAAGATAAAAAAGAAGCAACAATTAGCCGGTATAAATACCCTTATGTAGTTTTAATTAAAAAAGATACTAATGACCGCGTCTTTTGAATCACATTTAACAAGGTGTTTCAAACTTTTTTTTGTTGAGGTGTATATCTCATTGTTAAGATAAATTGAACGGCAGTTTCTTTTGAATCGGTTCCCATGGCGACAAAGGCGTTCAGGTATTGAGCTCATTAAATCAACGAGTCTCGTCTAACAGTGAATAACACATCAGTGGCATTGTTAGAAAGACAGACCATTTTACTTGCTGCGATGAAAAGTTTGCATAATTACTTTTTAGAAAGTATTTGAGATGGTAGTGTTCTGATAAATCAATAATGTTTATATGTAATCAAATGTCAATCGACCAAGACCTTTGCAATCTTGTATGTGTGAACAATGTAGGCACACGTGGTGTAGGTTGAGTAGACACAACAAGCATACTGCTGATCGTTGTGACGCGAGAAGAAGCAACCGAAGACTTATTGTAATACAAAGTACAGGCAAGCAGAATCCATTTTTATATATGTTGATACATGTATTGTGTTTTCAATATCACTACATAATTTTTTTTAAAGTAATATCAATATGATTACATTCATTTGAATATATGTGTATATACAATTGAAATTCATCTACATATACGGAGAGAACTTAATTTGAGGCTTTAATCTGATATTTTGTTTCCGCCCGGCTGTTTATGTATGTCTGCACGCACTAGCTATTGCGCAGTCACATACACACACAGAAACACAACATAACAATTGCATAAAACACACCATTGTAAATGTTATATAACACATTATAGCTTTACGTTAATAATTTCAATAAATTTTAGGAAATGGATATCTGCTTTTATACTCAGCTTTTATTTTAAATCGATATGAGCGTGTGGTTTTGGTAGCGCGATTTAGCATTGGTGTGTAAATACTAACATGTCGTTGCATTCCAGTAAGTCTTTTGAACGCTAGCGGATCCAGGGGGAGGGAGCGCACCCGGCGTGCTCCCCTCTAACGGCCGCTGACCTATGATATGTATAGCCCCAAACGCTAAATATTCTCAATTTTTACACATGTTGACTACGTGTGCGGTTTGCAGCTGTGGAAAATTTGTTTAAGCCCCAAATGAAAGTCATTGACCGTACCTTAACGGTAGCTTTACAACTGTTGGAGGAATGAAATGTATTAATAAATGACTTTATTTTGTTCGTATTATTCTGCTTGTTTCTTGTTCTACTCATCTTGTTAATATACATGCCATATTGTCAAGCTGCCGTTAAACGTGACTAACACTGCCTTGTCTGCAACATTTTGCCGTAAACATCTCTTCAGTCTGCATTGTCTGTTACATTTTTTCTTTGAGCAGCTCTTCATTTTATACTAAATTCGATGTTCAGTGTTGACAACCAAAGTGTGTAAGAATAGTCTAGGTATCGTTAAAATTGAAAAACAAAGAATAAAATACTTATAGCGTAGTTTCTCGTGGTTTTGGTCGCAACACGTCTTTTTCCAGAGCCTACAAATTACTTTGGTTGTTCCCACTGATGTTGTTATCAAATCTATCTAAGGAGTATACCATGTATACATATTATGTCTAAACCGCAATGAGCAGGTACGTATACTACTGGTATTGTTATTTATGTCATCAGAGCTGATCTAATTAGATCGTCTACGATACTCTGTGAATAGAAAATAAATGTTCTAATTCTATTTTTGTACAAGCAGTTCATGTGTTTTAACTACGCACAAGGAAATCAATAAAAATAAATAACAAAAAAATAATATGCAATTAATTGCATTTAATGTTATCAACAACAAAAAGCAATACAGATTACAGCAATATAACAATTATGTATACGTGTATTCGAATAATGCAAGGACTGATCAAAAACAAAGTATTGCTATTTAATAATTATGACACGTATTGTAATAATGACATAATTTTAAAAAATCAAAACGATCATTAAATCATAACCACATTGTTTACGATTAAAGCATACGTTATTTTTTGTGATTTTTGAATGGTTTGGCCATCTTCGGTTAAACAAAGCGCAAGCGAAGTGCAGCGAGCGAAAAAAGAGAGGATATTAAACATTTGGGTAATAGCAAATTGTTAGGGTTTCGCGCCCCGGGTGCGCCCCCACAGATCCGCTTGTGACACACATGTTACCAATAAGGAACAATTTATTAAACGAGGAACTATGTAGCAGCATGTAATTGGGTTAATCAACAACGAAAGGCGTCAGCACTTTTATGACATTTTATGAACGTGAATCTCAGAACCATATTTTACTTTTCAACTTCCAACATAAAACTTGCCCCTACATTTCTCGATTCAACACAACATTGTTAAAGCCGAGGGATAACACTAACAAGGCTTCTTATCCTATTTCCGGTTCATCAAAGGTGCCTGGAAGAAATCGGAAGTGGCTTTAATGGAAGTTATGTGGTTCCGGTAATGCGTCTGCCCACAATGCAGCTTTACGATCTTAAATTCATGTCTGTGCAATGCCAATAAGATTGTGTTTTCTGAAAGTATTATGTTATTGAACGCTATCAAATGATACCTGAACCAGTTCACCCACACGTGCATGTAACTAAATCATGCATATAACCAGTAAACGATTATATTAAGTGATAGCATGCCTTGGTAAGGTTGCATTACAGTACGAAAACAAAGCTGAACAAAAAAACCTTATGATTCATAGATGTAGTTCTCAAAAGTTTAAAATGATAAGAACCTGTATTTAAAGCACGTAAAACATACAATGGGTACTAATATGTCCAAATACTTTGTTTTGCTTTAATATTTGTGTAACGCCAATCGACAAAAAATATAATGTTTTCGAAACTTATTATGTTTGGAATTTTAACCACGTACTACAAGGTAACATAAGCTTTTAGATGAAATGAAAGTCTTATTAAACAGATACAAATCAAAGGCTTTTACGTTGAACCTGTATCACAAGCATCATTACGTATTGTCTGAAAGAAAATCCCGTAGAACATGTCACGTTTGTAACACAAACTTCGAGTTCTTCTAAAAAACAACCGAATGAAGCCCCGCAGCATTAAAGCAGGAAATGTATAAACGTTTGGCATAAATCGGGCGTTACTATTTGCATGATCAATATTTTAATGTAACTAATCAGTTTTGCCATTAACGGAAAGCGCTGTTTACACTTAACATATTTGAAAAACTGTGTGTGCTTAAATGAATCATTCAAAAGAATAATAATGTAAGGATGTCATTAGGAAACCACTTATACGGTGTACAAGTAAAAGTAGATGATGGAGGATGATTTGTATTTTGCAAAAAAAATGTTTCATGTGTTTAGAAACTGTCTGGAATTATTTATCTGCATTTGTGTTTTGTAATTGCAGATTAATTTCATTTTCTATTTTTATACCGTTTTCATTCAATGCATTTATTCAGTTCTTTCGCGCGATAAAACATGTTTTTACGAGTCTTTAAACAAACATATCAAAAGCAAAAGTTTATCTAACCTTTTTTCAGTTCACACGCATGTTGATCAGCTCATCCTTCAAAATCACAAGTTGTAACATTGATCTTCCTCTAGTACGAGGGCTGTTCCATATATAATGTGACTGTGCTCATAACTTTTACCTTTTACAATGTACAAAGACACACGTATTATAAACATTAAGATCAATCATTTTTGTAGTAGACCTCCAGAAATTAAACAGTTTCATCAAACGGTTACGAAATGGCTACCATGGCAACATGGCCAGGTGCGGTTATCGCCCCAACCTTTTGACGTCACGACGTTATTGAAACAGTCATCATAAACTCATATCATAAAATGTATATAAAAACATAAATGTCGCTTTTAGTTGTTAGTTAAAATAACGCATAATTGTTCATTTAACAGTTTTAACATTTTAAATACAAGTTATTGTATTAAAACTCAAGTCCCGGCTACAGCTATCTATTCAAAAATGCCCCTTAGTTAATTGTAAATTTACTAATGCCTGTATGACGTCTTCTTTGTCTGACATTACTCTGTCTTTTCTGTTTTCGGCGTAGCTGTCTAAGCTCACTTTTGACCTACATTTCTGTATTATGACGTCTGTATAGGATTTCAGAAAGCCGCCGTTCTATTGGATGATTTCATAAGCACTGAAAATGACGTGTGAAGAAACAGAGAAAATCCCGTTTTCGATTGGATGAACCTGAAACGCGCGAAAAAATAAAGGCCACACTATTGTAATGCATGTGCTTTACGAAATTTTGCTTTGTTCGTAGATTAAATTTTGGGGTATTG
>Ga0224511_10005425_pt1 | contig 10001 bp, 7 predicted proteins | sample SF_May12_sed_USG_2_FD_169988 | JGI IMG/M metagenome (GOLD analysis project Ga0224511, IMG submission 169988) | Sediment microbial communities from San Francisco Bay, California, United States - SF_May12_sed_USGS_8_1 | ecosystem: Environmental > Aquatic > Marine > Sediment | place: USA... | reverse complement strand
ATTTTATTTATCTTACATTTCCCTACATTTGTATTATTAGTGCAAATAACAAGGTACAGAGCCACAGTTTCTGCCTTTGCAGGCAAGTCTTTAAAATAATATTTTCTACACCAAGCACTAAATCTCTGAAAATGAGCTTCATAAACTTTACTAGTGGATTTTTCTCTTCCTCCAATAACAACTTCTTTTAAAACTGAGAATAAATTTTTATGGCGATCAAAGATGTCTCCACAAGCAAAATAGGCATCTTTTCATATTTTAGAATACATATATTTTACAAACTGCAGTTATAAAGATTATGCCCTATATAAAATAATAAACTGACGAAAGGGAAAGTTTCATTTACAAATAAATCTCTCAACAATAACATTACTGGTGAACTGATTAGTGCCAAAAATAGATTGTGAACATAAATGTCATTAGGGCGATTAAACCACAAATCCTCTGAAACATATGAACGAACAGAGTTGTCTTCACCAAAAATCATAGGAAAGAATGGGCTCGATGGCCAATAAGGAGCAACCAATGTGCCTTGACCTTTACAAGCAACTAAATGATTACTGGCTTTTGGAATCAAATTAACCGGAGGGACAAGACAATTATTGTCATTTTTCCAACTCACAGAAAATGCATCAACCGCTTTAGTGGAAAGAGTCCAAGCCAATGAATTATACCGAGGCAAAAGATAATGGACTTCATTAGCAAAACGGTCAACATCGTGAGGACCAAACAATGCATCCACATAATCAAAGAACTCTTGTTTGACCCCATAATCATCATAATCTATCATCTTGCTTAAACTGTCAGCAATAGTATTTTATCCCTACTCAACCAGACCACACAACATATAATGGCATCCTTAGCACAAACATTAAATATTTTCAGAGCAAACTCGTTTAAACAAGCATTTGTACTCCCCTTCTCAATAATCGAAACGCAATTTTTACTGTCAGTTTGCCACAATACAGTCTTGCCTTTAAGTTTCGGTAAAAACTTGCTAAACTGAAGTAGATAGCTTTAACTCTCTGAAAGTTGAACTCTGACGTTTCTCCTCCTCTGATCACATTTTGTGAGAAACTGAACCATCATGCTGAATGGACGCTGCCCTGCAACGGCCGAAGCATCCGAATACACAAACACTTCCGGAACATAATCTGTGAACAAAACCCTATCAAATGGAGCAGTGAACACTTTATCTCAAAACTTCAACTGAACATCACATTCTAATGCATCAAAATATGAATCCCCTTTCAATCTGGCCTCTATCAAGCGATAAAATGTTTTAGTCTGCAACAAACAAACATTACCCAAAACTGGAGCCATTGAAATGATTTTTCCAGCAAGCTTAGCTAAATTTCTTGCAGACACAAAAGGCATACTACCTTGAAGTTCATGCAAAAAACTTAAAATATTTTAAATGTGCATATCAGAAACTCTCAATACCCCCGATTTAAGGTGGTGATACATGTTGAAATGCCAACATGTATCACCACCTTAAGATTCCAAACAAAGCCAAGCCACTCTAAACACTAAGTGGGAACGAAAACTGACTTCTCGAGATTTACTACAAAACCAGCTTTACGCAACGTGTCTAAAATGAAATCTGCGTCGTGCAACATTCTTTCGTAATTTGCATTAACGCACTAACCGTCATCCAGAAAAACAACAATTTTTAAGCCATGAAACCTCCAATATTTGACCAACGCGTCTTAGCGAAAATTCTTGGTGCAGACTTAATACCGAAGGCTACAACTGAAAAATCAAAATATTTAACGGTATTTCTGAATATCCATGAATACCCCAAAAACGTGTGATGCCTCGTATTAATTGAAATATGGTGATAACCACTAGTTAAGTCAAATTTAACCATAAAACAGTCTTTAACTACAAATTCGTTTGCTACTTTGTAGTCTTCAAATTTGACCTTTTCAACTTTAATAAATGTGTTTAAAACACTTACATCCGAAATGAGACGCTTCTTACCAGATGCATTAATTGCGACAGACAAAGGATTTGCATTATGTGGAATATAAGAAACCTCATAAGCACAATTTTTAACTAATAAAGCATTTATAGCAGTTTCCACAAATGCAGCATTGTCCAAGGCAGAACGATGTTTTTAATGATAAAAAACGGTGGTTTAGCAATAAAAGTCAAAATAAAACCATTTTAATAACAGAAATAATGTCATCATTTGCCTGAATATATACTGCCCAAAATTCAATGGATTCTTTTAATTTACTTTAACAGAATCTTCCGAAACATTACAATTATTTTCAAATTGCAAAGCATATTCGAAATGTGATTGAGTTGAAGTTAATACGGTTCTATCACCACAAAGAATTGAATTGGAAAATGTTTATCACTTTGGTAAGATGGTACCGAGTTAATACTGGGGCGACTGCTTCACTGACTGTTCCGGCAACTCCGGACGCTCCCCTCCGACCTGCTGGCCACGTCCGTATCCAGCTGAATAGCCTCCACCAAAATCTGCCGCGCAACCGTTTGCAAAGTGCCCTGGGCCTCCGCACTTGTAGCACACCACATCTCCGAGCTGGACAACCGAATCCTTCTATCATCATCAGAATCCAATGCCAAGTAGTTTAACTTATATTCCTGGACAGTGCCCCACCCAGCGGCTGAGCTGTCTGCCATTTTTATTATCTTATTTCTATGCAACAACTTTTGCTTTATCTCTGCCACAACACCTTTCATCTTTGATGCATCTCTCAAGGACATGGCCTTTTCACAAGCATGAGCACAGTCTTATATTTCGTTATTAAAGTCAAATTGCCTCTTATTGCCTGCATTATTGAATGAAATTGCATTTTCTAGTCTAACCCTTTTCCGTGACGACTCAGATGCCCACTCTGCTTCTACCTGGATGACCTTCCGAAGCTCAGCAAACTTTCTGTCAAACATTGTCATAATATCCCCGACAACGCTGGTCCTGTCTAATGGTACAGTCTCTTCTTCTGCCGTTTTAATTTGTCAATCACGTTAATCAATGTAGATCCGTCAAATATTACACCTCGAGTGCCCCTCTGGGCTTTGAACAAAGCATTTATACCCAAAAATCACGAAAACCCCATGCAAATCTATCGCCAAAGCAAAAATCACCTAATAGACACTAACACCGTATATGAGCTAATAACCAACACACAAATACCGTAAAATGAATTAAACGAACCGAGAACAATATCATATAAATTACATTCCGTTCGTACTTAATTAATTACATGAAGAATAAAATTCTGTAGACCAGCTAGACAAAGAGTTTTAGGGCACTATGATAAAATAACCTACACAAAGGCAAAACATAAACATGCAGAACATTTAATAAATAAACAAACACAACACACTAACATTTTGGTAGAAAAGTGACAAGTTTATTTTATTAAACGACCTTTTGAAGGTGGAGGTAGCATTACAAGAAGAAAATAATATATATGTACCCCTAACGGAGTTCACACCGGATGGGACTATAGATTGCCTATCTGTCCACTACAAATATGGATCATGTGATAACATCTAAACTTTAAAAGCTATGTACATGAAACTTGGTATGTGAATAGGTGGCATATGTACATTATGGACGTCATTGTTTTCTCTGCCTTCATCCGTTTGTCTGTCTGTCCCTCCAGCTGTTCGTTAAAATCGGGATTATGTGATGACTTCAAACCTATCTAAGTTTTGTGAAAAACACTTGGTATTTAATGTGAGAATTTATGTATTATGCACATCTTTTTGTTTCCTTGAGAAATTGAAGTTGTGGTTTCTGTGGAATAGAAATTGTTAAAAATAGGTACAAAACCTGCTCCCGTACTTACGTTAAAGCTTTTTGTGGTACTTGGATGAAACGTGGTATGTAACTAGGTGATAACGAGTAAATTATGCACATCATTTGTTTTCTCAGTCTGCCCATATGTCTGGTTCGAATTGAAAATGTGGTTAACATGATACATTTCTTTCTGCACTACAAGAGTTCAGGGTTGCGATACTATAAAATGCTTGTTATATCCAGAATTTATATGTATTATGTATATGAGTTAAACTTTGAATTATATTTAATTTTTAGTTTTGTTAGTCATCTTAATATAATGAAATATTTCTTAAACACATTGAAAATATTTTATCTTTTTCTAATGTTATTTATAACGTTAAATACAATTATTACAACAATTGGTCCACTGTGTGATCACAAAAGCTAGTTGTAATAAAATAACACAATTATTTCACTGATACCTACATGCATACTGAAAATTGATCAGCTTAAACCATCTGGAGTAAAGTAATACACAGGAATATACAATGTATACATTATACATATATACGTATACGTAACAGTCACGTGTTAGATCGGAATAAAGTCGTTGAGGCAAAAAGCGTTTTGAACTGTTACCTTTTGTTTTGATAACTGCTGTCCTTGGCAATTCTTTAGAATACGCTTGCACTCTTTAAATGCTGAGCCACGTTTCGTATGAAATGCACATCCAAATTCAATATACAATATTAACATTTACTCTTATTTTTTGTAGGAAAAATAAGCGTTTAATTTGTGTATTGCGCGGCGCTCTGGGACCACCTCGAGGGAGTGACATCTGTTGTCAATCAACCCTTTGACTGGCAGTTGCTTAGCGCGGAGAAATATTTTACAGTACTTCTTGTCTAAATTTAGAAGAGCACATGTTTGCATACTGTTTGATTGTTTACAATTTTACTTGATGGATCATGAAAAGCAGAAGCAAAAGTGACGTTTCCCTTTGTTATTTTCCACACTTAGTACTTACTCAAATTATTTAAAAAAACATACAGAAAAACATCATACAAGAGTTTTATTTGTGACGTATTTGTAATAAACCATTTGAAACAAAACGCACTGTGTGCACTGCGAGTACTGTACATGTATGTCATTGAGTGTTGATTACTGCTGTCAAACTGCTAAAAATAAATAGATTAATAAGTGACACCACTGTTCAAAGCCGACTGTCTCATTGCACCTGCTGTGATGTACGTTAGCAAGCGCACACAATATTTGTAAGCGCACACAATATTTTTAAAGAAAGTAATAGCATCTAATACACTTTATGCAATAATTCCAAAAACAATTAAAGACATTTTTGTGTGTGTAGGCCGTCTAATAATTTCTTAAACTAACAACACCACCGTATAAGGTTAAATCTATTTCTCTTCCGTAGGAAGCCTCTCAGTGCCTCAGACTCTTAAAGGGCGTGTATAAGCTGTTCCCGATGCAGGATTTATCCCACGTGTTGTGCTCTTATGACACGTCATAAAGCCATCGCAAATTGTTAAAATATTTGTTTCAATAAACAATATGATGCGCTAGCGCGCTTCCCGGAATTTTCAAACCTCCGTCTGGGCGTTTATACTCCATATGCGCACGAAAAAAGCAATCAATCCTTACATAACACTTTTATTTCGACAGTCATCTTTATGCCGCTTTAGATTTCTACTCGTTGTAAAAAACATATCACAAAAATGACACTGGCACACATTTTTGTGAGCGAGCTCAATGTAGTGTTAAAATGGTAAAAAAGTGCTAAATGGTCAATTTTCAGGTTCCAAAATTAGCCAAAATGTTTTAATGTCATCAGTAAAAAAATGTTATCTCCAGCGTACCAATTATTAGACCGTAGATTTGACGCGGTCAAGCAGAACTCTTAATATATAATGATACAAAACAGTTGAGCCAGTTGAGCTTCCGTTCGTAGGTATTGCTATCCTAAACCCGACATGATAAGGAAAATAAAAATAACAACACATAAACAAGAATTATTTTTGTTAACAATATCCAAAGAAGAGTTTTAATGTTTTCGTACAGTCACTGTCGAAACAAAACGTGTCAGTATCTGGTATGCCCACTACGAGTTTCAATTACTAGTACTGCCAGACGCCGGCGTAGCATCCCGTTCGTATTTTGTTTGTAAACTGCAGTGGGCCCACTTCTCGTGCAACGCACGTTCGAGATCGCCCATATTGTTCACGTCATCATGTTCACGCACCTTACGTCTTAGATAAGCCCATGCGTGCGTTATCTTGCTTTAAAACGTTAGCGTTGCCGTTGTTAAAGTATAGTACAATAACATGGTTCATATTTTAATAAAGAATAACGCACATCATTTAAGTTTCTTTTAACAGTAACAAGTTCAGTCTTCCCCTGGCAAGATATCCCACTCGACACTGTAACGCGTTCGCCGCCAAAACGATCACATTCAATGACGTTAGCGCATCCATTCGTTCTCCTTTTTGTCCGCTAAACGCGTTTTCTCCCGTTGGCCTTTTGCACGTTTTATCGTCCGTACTTCAACGAATGCTTACCCAACATTTAAGCGCGCGACCAAAATTCAAACGCATGACTGTGACTTGTGTTTAAAGGCACACAAATGTAAGGACGTCTGACTCTAAGTTGCGCTGAACGGAGACGGCTTATCGCTGGTTCAGGACAAATTCTAGTCCCAGTTGCATTAAGCAATACGCCAGCAAGATGGGTTTTTGTTCGATAAAACGTCCCCTGTCCTCCAAACTCCCAAGTGTTTCTCAAACGGCTCTGAATACGATATAATATTCATTATTATTGTCCTTTCATACACGCCCCTAACCGTCGTGCAACTTCATGCGCGCTCGCTCCGACGTCAAGCATACCCAATAACGATCCTTTCACGACACACTTGGACGCCGTACCATCGTAAGAAAACAACAAACCGGTATTTTTTTTTACTGAAAACGTTAGGATTGTGAGTACATGTTTTTGAGATTTTGACACTTGACTCGATTAAAACAACCGTTTCTCGGAGCATGTGTTGCACGTGCATATCATGAAATCGACTTTGGGACACTTATTCCTTATTTATTGATATGTGCTTAACATTGGAGTGCAATTGTCTTTTTTGTATAAAACAGTCTAAATATTAAGGTTTAACGGGGCTATTCCTGTATCTTTTAGGTCAGAATTATTTACATCTTACATTTTAACCACATTTAAACAGTGAAATCTACTCCCGTAAATATGAGAACATGCCAAATGTAGTCATTCATGCATGTAAAAATATTACAGAAAAATTAATTTGTTGAAAATGTGTGGCCCGCAAATTATGCTTTGTTTATTTACGTTTCGACCCATTGCGTCGAAACAGTTAAATAGCTTGACTACACTCGATACTCTCATTTGACTCGGTGGTGCAGTGGTAACACATTTACTTTGGGTGCAAGAGGTCCTGGGTTCAATTCCCGGATCCGGCAGTGGTTTTTATATTTGAATGTTTTGTTTTGTTGTTGTTGTGTTTTTGCTTTTTGTCCAAAAGCACACTTTTTGTCACAAAATTTTGCAATTCCTTTTGCAATGTTAATTTATTTAGTATACTTAACATATTGCAAGATTTGTGACCGATTATAAGGGTATAAAGATACATATCTATCATACTGAATAAAATACGGAATCTAAAATGCCGTACATAGTACCCAGGGTGTAATTTTCGTCGTGCTCTTCAAGTACGCAGCAGATCAATTTCCTTGGATCTCAACGAACCCTGTCAGCATTAGGAATAGGGACCAATAAATGTTCGCCAACATTTACTGGCCTTAAAATTCTATTGCTCCTGGAAACCATTCGATTCGCTTGTTTTACAAGAGCTTCGCCACTACTATGCCGGGCTCGTTTACTGTTAGATGCCCTGTCACATACGTTGTTTGTTGCTCTTAAATTGACCAAACCAAAGCTTTTCAGTCTCGGCCAAACTATGTGGGTGCAAATTGCACTCGAAAGAAACGCCAGTACTTAACTGGGTACAGACCTGTAAATGGTGACACTTTAAAAACTATGCTTGCCCTTGTAAAATGGCTAAGTACTTGGGAATGAACGAGTGTCAAGATATTACTCAGAAGGTTGAAAAGTGTAAATCGGGACTATTTAGCATTTTGATTTTAGAATGCCAAGCATGTAAGAAACTTTTATTATTACATAAGCAACAAGTACTTGATATAGTTTAGGACAATATGACTGTATGTGCAGTATTGGGGGCAATGCCAAGTGGGAGAGGAGCTGCTGATTTGAATGAACAACTGCAGACAATTACCCTATACCAATCAGTCTATATTTTACAGTCTAAAGTATTCCATTGCAATGTGATGGCATAAAATTCTTAAAGAAGAAATGGCTAAGGCAGGAGCACAAAAACGACTTGTAGCTGAAGAACGTACTACTTGATGGAACGATTGGTATCCCATCAGTTTCTGTAATATGTGATAGTGGTTGGTCGAAACACGCGCACACATATTATTACAATGGACGTAGGTGTAATTTTCGGGGCAAGAAAAAAGAAACTGTTATTTATAGGAGTTAAAAAGTTAAAGAAATAAAAGCTGCAACAATTGAAACAAAGTGCCAAAATACACACAAAGAAAAACCCAAACAACATGTGTGTTCCAAAAACAGGACTTCAAATTCCCAAGAAATGGAGGAAAAATTAATGTTATCAGAGGTTTTAAAAGCAGGGTCAAGGTATGGATTGCGCTATACAAAACTGATATCGGATGGCAAAAACTCGGGGTTTGTTTACAAAGCTTGAATGTGTGCCTTGGGAGATGTTTATATAAAAGTTACATGTTTTTGTGCAAAGCATGCCTGTAAATGCTTACGATTTAGCTTTGAAAGATTGGTTAGAGGAAAACCTTAACACAAAGATCAATCGCTTACACCTTACTGCTGCCAGATTTTAAATAAAAATACAATAATAACAAAAGACAAAAACCACAATACACTTTTAAAATAAAGTCATTTATATAAGACTTCGAATTGCATTTCTAAAGGCTTTAAATTACGATAAGTAACCGAAATAATCTATTATATCATATATACGTCTGGAGACGCGAAATAAACTATATATCATATATACGTCTGGAGAGGCAAAAAAACTATATAATTATCATGTATACGTCTGGAGACGCAAAATTAACTATATATCATGTATACGTCTGGAGACGCTCTGACTCTTCGACCCCACAGAATGCTCGTGTCAACCGCTCCGCCGACAATCATAATAATGTATGCTTTGTTTGCAGACTACCGCGGCATGATTCTATGTCACCCCGGTCCCGTCGGAAAAACTATCAACAAAGAGTTTTATTCAACGCTTTGTAGAAGTTTGAAACTTGCTAAAAGGTCTTTAAATAATCTGCTCATTTAGTATGTTAAATGCTAACTGTAGTTGACATTTACGTTGATTTATTAAATAATTAAACAAAAGAACAAACAATATCAAAGGTGTAAATTGTTCTATCAGTCACATTATTCATCAAAAAGACTGTCTAAAAAGACATACCGTACTGTTTGATACGCTGTTCGTTATTATAATATTGTTTCTACGTTAGTACTTTATAGAAGGGATCTACAGTTGGCACTCTGAAAGAAGCGTCCAAAAACACCAGTAGAAATTTTCATTCAGCACCATGACAACGCATCTGCTCATAATAGTGTCGCTAAATGCTGAAGCTCTAAAACTGCTTTGTGTAATTCCTTAATTATTTCAAATTGTATTCAGCAATTAATGAAATTTGTTATTTTGTACTGTACATATATTTTTAAAACTTGACCCTGGCTACTTTGTATGTAACATGTTTTTTCTTTGAACATTTCTTAAATTTATAATGTAGAGAAATGCCGCGGAGTGTGTAAGTGCTATAAACATTGTTGAAGTAAAGAGATATTATCTTATTGCGCATGGCATAATGTTGAGCTTATAAAACACTATGCGATTAATCAGTTAATAAACTTCGTTAAAATAAAGTTCAGTCACACACTTCACCTCAACACATGAATGATGAATACAATACGAATTGGTATGTTGATGTGCTTTGGAACATTCACCTGCTGCGAAACAGTACTCGTTAGCATAACCTTTACGCTGAGTACACAAATGCCAGCTGAATCAACCCAACTTTTCACTTCTATACTAGTTTTACTGCATGCCTTATCCGGGCTTTCA
>Ga0224511_10005424_pt1 | contig 10001 bp, 6 predicted proteins | sample SF_May12_sed_USG_2_FD_169988 | JGI IMG/M metagenome (GOLD analysis project Ga0224511, IMG submission 169988) | Sediment microbial communities from San Francisco Bay, California, United States - SF_May12_sed_USGS_8_1 | ecosystem: Environmental > Aquatic > Marine > Sediment | place: USA... | reverse complement strand
AAGCTGATGTGGGGCTGAACAGCGTATCGAAACAGTCTGGACAGGGGTATTCAATGTAAAATTAACGAAAACAGTCGCAATTAGCATGAAAGAAACATAAAATTTGTTGAATTTAGCGCCACTCGTGAAAATATTAATTTCCGGGATCACTCGGTGAAATAAAATGCGATCAAGATTACGCAAAATTCAACAAATATCCTCTATTTATTTGTGACAACACTAGGACCTTAAAGAGACGTTTAACTACTGTAACATAACTAGAACACAGTTCAGTTGTTGCACCGTTACATGTCGTACACAATAATGCCTGATGCAAGCATGACATTATTATGACAGTTTTGTTGTGTTTATCTCCGATGAACATATTGCGACAGAATAATGTTGGTTCAAAAGTACATCAGTTGTAAACAAGAGATTATTGACATGCCAGTGGTTTAAAGTATACCACAGCTTGCAAGTTCATATAATTGCGCGTTTTTTCTTTCTCTTATGCTTCATGGTTAAATATACTCGTATTCGCCCCGTACTACATCATTGTGTAGTCATATATTTTTAGACTTCAGGGATCATGGACTAGGGGGCGTCAGTGGTGTGGTATCATTCATTACTACTGATGAACAGATTCAATAAAACCGAGGCTGCTGTTTTCTCGTGCAGGCTATGTTTCCTGAGGACTTTCCTTTTCATCAGTTTAATATACTCGTATTCCACTAATCGTTTATATTTTTCACTCCAGTAATGTTTTTTTCCTTTTCATCAGTTTATTAGTTCAGATAATACAACAGCTTGCAAGTTCATGGTTAATTGATGAACTTGTATTCCACTAATCGTTTATATTTTTCACTCCAGTAATGTTTTTAGTTTTAGTTCAGATAATACAACAGCTTGCAAGTTCATATAATTACCCATGCTATTGTGTGTTAATAGATATTTCGCAAATACGTCAAGTATAACAATACTAACATGTAGACTAACTATATAATGTTAGCTTTTGTATGCGTAGAATTATATATTATATAATGATGTCTAGCCACCCAATTGCAAAGACCAATGTCAGTAGTATTGTAAATCAAACTTATTGGCGTGACCCTACTTTTGCGCAAAGCTAAACAATATTACATTCGCGCGGTTGTAAACGTTTGCATGTGTCATTTTATTTAAATAACACAAAGAAGCCTTGAATACAGCTTTAATACATTTGCAATAATTCAAATTGCATCATAGACGGTACACCAAAACCGCATAATTAATCATAGCATAACATTGTTGTGAAATATTATACCGGCGCATCTGTCACTGGTTACGACGGCTTAACGTATATTGCAAAAGTAGACCGTCTGAACTTTTCGTAATATGCTGCTTAAAGTCACCAGAGCACACGTTGGGCGTAAAAATGATAAAAATAAAAATCTATAATGTATCGAAAAAAATGCGTGATCAAGTATAAACATTAGGTACTACAGCGTCCGAAAACAAAGGGTAATTACGATATGTGCTAGTTTTGAAGAAAATTGTGCACATACCAGAATACTTTCCAATTCAATTTGAGGGAAAATCGTTTTCTTGATCATGAGACAGAACAAGATTTACCTCAGTTGTCATGCATTTCACATGTTTTAAATAACCTGTCATAATAGTTTTAAGAGTCAGACATTAAACATTACATTTCTTCACTGAGACTTATGTCTTACATTTGAAAATGGAGTTCTGCTCATGCGCTAGGGGGCGTCAGTGGTGTGGCATCATTCATTACCACTGATGAACAGCTTCAATAAAACCGAGGCTGCTGTTTTTTCGTGCAATCTATGCTTCCTGGGGGCTTTCCCTTTCATCAGTTTTATATATATATTTATATATAAATACTTTCCAATCCAAAACCCTGTGCTCTAGTCGCTTTAACCAACATGGGTGACCCTGCTGTACTGGTGACAGCTGTAAATTTACGCAAGCAGACTTATAACGTAATACCTAACGTGTATCGACTCACTTAATTAAATCCAGACCTTTGAAGTTATCGGAGTCCTTAGTTGGTATAGCCTTGAGAAATGCAATGAGAAGAAATTATAGGTTAAGATAGGTCGAAAGGTCTATGATTCATTCACTTGGACCTCAAAGTTAGAGTTTAAGTTTATATTTCTTTGAATTAAACTGATCAAAGGGAAAACCCTCAGGAAGCATAGCCTGCACGAGAAAACAGCTGTTCATCCGTAGTAATGAATGATGCCACACCACTGATTCCCCCTAGCGCATGAGCGGAACTCCATTTTCAAATGTAAACAACATACATGTACACTTCGTGATCCCTGAGGACAATTACATGACATTCGAAGTAAACTGTTCTTTCAAAAGATACATTCAACATGACAACACTGTTCATATAGAAGTACAAAAACAATAAAACTGATTTTCAAAGTGTTTTAAGATGGGAAGAAAATGCTGTAGGAAAGCTGAAAGAACATATAGAATATATAGATAGTATATTAGTCAAAGTGATATGTTGATAGTTTGGTCTAGTTTATAAGTACCACTGTTGATAAAGACATTGCGCGGTTTTGGAATTAGTTTTTACTTGTACACATAACGAAAGGTAATTAACCATGGCCTGTATTTGTTGGTATTCCGAGGTAGTTAAAGGTGCTAGGCCCGTATCTTTATACTTTTAAAATAGGTCACAAATCTTGGAATATGGTAAGTATACTTTACAAATTAACATTGCAAACAGAATTGCAAAATTTTGTGACAAAAAATGTGTGTTTAGACACAAGGTACAAACACAACATCAACAAAACAAGAAATCAAACGTAAAAACCCTTGCTGGAACCGGGAATTGAACCCGTGAACTATTGCACCCAAAGCGGATGCGTTACCACTGCACCACCGTGTCAACTGAAAGTATTGATTGTAGTCAAGCTATTTAACTGTTTCGACGCAATGGGTTGAAACGCAAATAAACATAGCCGGATTAAATCGCGCGGATTTAAATTCGCGAATTCATTAATAATAATTGTTAAAACAAATATGTTTCCTTTAAAATGTAGGTCTAACATCGCGTTGGTCGTTTTTTCGCATTTTTTATGCTTTCATAGTATACGCATACAAACACTAATCGACGTAAATGTCAAATTACATTTCTGAAAAACGTGTACCACACAAACGTGTTGGATTTACGGTAAATCTTCTTTTGAAGAGTCGTGGTGTAATGGACAGTTCTACAAATGTCAATCATGATCATTTATAACTGTACATGGTCAATTTGAAATCAACATATTAGGATTATATTATTATAATTTGTCAGCTGACAATCTGACCTAGAAAATACAAAAGAAAGCATAATTCCTGTTTGTGATTAAGCTTATTACAAGATCATAGAAAATATGCAACTTGGGGAGGAGCTTGAAAAATCGTGGAACTATCCATTGATGCTTGATACTTGTTTATTTTCGGTTTAATGTTACTCGTAGATAAAAGTTCTCAACTACATCTATTTGAGACTATCAAAAGCCGTATCAGTGTTTCCTATTACGATTGTGCTAACCCAAGTAGATATTCTGGTGTGATTGATTTTGCACTTATTTTCAGTTGAATGGGTAATAAAGACTCTCGTCAATTGAAGCGTCATTGTTGTTCCATTTTACGAGGCCAAATACTCTGGACTTTCCCGGTACAAGTGCAATTAAGATGAGCTGTGACGTAAGCACATCAAGAGTGTAATCATTGTTTAACTTTGGTAACGCTTTAAGCATTCGTCTCGATTAAGGCACTGTACCATAGATGTAATGGTTGTATCTAATTGACACCAGTTAATAAACTTCAGATTTCCCCCAAAATAAAGCATTTGATTGTACTTGAGACATTATGATGCAATCAGTCTAAACGATGACGTACTGGGCATAAAACACACATTTGCAGCAATACGGACAATCATAAACCCAATATAATCAAAGAATGTGACTTTTTAAGATGAATCGCCAAGATACATTTACCATTGTTATATTTCACCTTTGAAACAAGATAAAATAACTTGAATGATTGTCGTGTGAAGAGGGGTGGGGGCTAAAATAAGAACAATTTTACGTTTTTATATTATATAAAGACGTCTTGATTTAAATAACAGTGTTTTGTTTTAATAAGTTTTACATGGATGAATTGTTAACACAAACTATAAATGAAAGTCTTTGTTTATTATTCCAATTTATAGGTAATAAAATAACCATTCTCAGTGTCTGTTGATGGTTGTTAATGTTTCAAAGTGTCCTGTCTAGTTTCTGCATTGGTTTAGAATACTTTCATATACTTATGCTTTTTAATGTGCATTTCCTTACTATCGGGACCTGAATTGCTCAAATGCTTGGTTTTAATAAGAATAAAGGAATAATCCTATTTCTTTGGAGGGACAAAATCTAACAATTATAACCATTTGTTCTGGGTCCGCTAGTGTCTACAGCTTGGTTGGTTTTGCGTGATAAGGTTATAGTAGTGTAATGGACTTCGAGAGATACACATTTGTATTTTTAAGCAAAAAAATAAACAATATTTTGTCTCATTAAAATGTGATATATATTATGCTTTTATTTTTAACCAAAGAAACAACTAAAAAGAATTAAATATAATTATTAAAAATATACCGTAAAATCCGGCTTATATAAAGAACTCATCGGGACCATAAAGGTATGTTTCTTATAACCGGAGTTCCTTATAATGGTTTAGATAATCAGTTTCTTGGTAAAAATCGGGAATGAAAATATGTTCCTTATAGCCCGAAGTTCTTTATAAGCGGATTACATTACAGTGGACTTCATTGTAATTTTAACATTCGTCTTAGTCCAGAAATGTCATGTTGAATATCTGACTCTTAAATATATTATTGCAGAATACTTCAAAATATGTAAATTGAATCAAAACTTAAGGTTACCCCTATTTCTGTCACATGGACATGATTTCCCCTCATGTGGAATGGTGTATAAGAAAATTTAGAAAATGTCCAAGTGTGTGTACAATTGTCTTCATAAAAAGCAAATGGTGCCCCAAGTTAATGCTTTTTTACTCAGTTATTTAGAATTTCGAGACACTTTAGAGTATTTCCGTGTTTAAGGGTGCCTAAACTAAGATCTGGGTACTAAAAGCTTATATTCCTTTTTAAAGTACACACACACAGTCCGCTTTAGATTGGGTAGTGTTTATTAAGTATACAATCGCGTATTTGTGTCCTGAATTTGAAACAAAATAGTTTTAAAGGCAAGATATATTATAGGGTTGCTGCCGTTTCTGGTAGGGTCAGGTTAACCAAACCACACGTATACTGTTTAGTTCCTACATATTTGTTATTCCAGATCGTTTGAATGTTTATCTGTTGGACAGCGTACCATAGAATGTATACATACGAACATTCCCAATGCGGGTGGCCTTTTTTGAACGGCAAGCCAGTATTGTTTTGGAAAGGTATTTCCGGTTTGAAATTTCCCTGCTTTCTATTTTATGCATGCTTATTGCCCGAATGGAGACGGGAACCAGTTGAGTTTCGGGCGATTCCGATATTATTACGTAAACTACCGAACATTGCTAGACGGGAATGGCCGAGTTGTTCCGATTACGATGATATAATGCTATTTTTAGCGGAATGTATTTGCATCTTCACATCATCGCAAGCCATTCCTTTTAAAAGGAAATTTTATGACCTTTTTGTTCTTCCCTTTCTTCAGTTTATTACAAAAACGACCAGGGAAACGCGGGGACATGTCGGCGCAACACATCGACAATGCATTTTCATAAAGATTATTGAACTTACATGCTTTAAATTCAGAAAATATTTTATACATGTTTGCCTATATTTTAAATGTATAATTAATTTGTTTTTTTTAATAATCTACCATTCTTATCTGTTCTTTCATTTTGTTTCCATGATAAGTTTATCACAGGCAGGAGGAATGCTGTCTTTTGTAGTAAGGATAACAAATCAAGAATGGCGTGGTCAACTCAAAAATACAAAACTGTTCTATCACTTTATTGGAATAACAAACAACGAATTTGTTTTATAGTTTATGTTTACAGTTAATCCACGTAAAATAAAAACACTGTTATTTATAATAATAAATTATATAATTATTATCAAAACATACATGTAGTGTTTGATTTTAATTCATGTTTAAACATTTAAGTGGTTCAATAGACATATGAACAGCTTGTTTATACAAGAAAATAATAATTCTACATTAACGGTGCTCAGTAATATATTCAAGTCAGCAACCAGTCGTTTTGTCCACGGATAATTTAAATAATTATTATAATAAAAAATATGTGCTTTTATCCAAATTTATGCAGTGTTCTATACCATTCATACAAATGAATCCAAATATACAGGCATTGTTAATAATACAGATCGACTATTTACCTCCTATAACCTCATGCCTTTAAAGATACTTTAAAGAGACATGGGCATATAATGTCTGCTCGAAAACACATTAAATTTAATCTGAGAAAAGCGAAAAGTCCTAAGGAAGCATAAGACGGGCCCGGAAAATAGCAGCCTCGATTTAATTGACACTGTTCATCAGTGGTTATGCTAGATGCCTCACCACTGGCGCCCCTGTACGCATTAGCGGAAATCCAATAATACTGTTAGGTTATAATAATTAATAAATATATAAATATTACATTATTTCAGACAATAAACAACGCGATAGGGTGTTAGATGAACGGAAACATAAACTGGATGAGATTAAGGGATTTTCTGTCCCAGGAAAAAAACACCTTAATGTGTACGTTGTATTGGACAGTATCATTTGTGTTTAGCCAAAAATGCACAACAGTAACAACAGTCTTCTAAGGTAGATAATTAAGCAAGCATGCAGTTAGTCAAATGTTTGAAAGACTTTTGTTTCAATTTTTATGCTAATAATAGTATATTAACTCTTTAAAGTTCACAAACATTTTTTGCATACCAAAGTTCCTCTAACCTAGCCAATATTTTCTAAAGTAGATGAATAAACAAGCATTTAGTCAGATTTCTTTTTGAAAAAATAATATTTTTTGTTCCATTTTCAATGCACATAATAGTTTTTTAAGTCGTTAAAGTACACAACCCCACAGTTTTAAAGTTCAATGTCAAACCTGTCGATATATGAACTGTTAAGGTAAACTGATATTGCAAAATAATTAACAAATAATGAACGCAGTAAGCAGTGTAATGATAGCTATTTAGTATCATGGTATTTGACAATTATAGAGCGTATACAGTATAATGAATATTAAAGCAAATCGACCCTTCACTTCAAATTTCAGACACTCTTTGTCGTGACCATATAGAAGTCAGTTTTGTTAAGTAGGCCTAAACAAACCAATTTGAAATTTAAATCTGCCATAGCAAAACATACATTTTATGACTGAATTTACATATCGATCATGGAAATTATTGCATCAAATTAATAGTTATGTGGATCAGTTTTTTTTAAAGATGCTATGTCTGTATCTTATATCCTCATATTTGGTCACCAAATTAAGTTTACTTAATGAATGACATTGCAAAATGAGTTGCAATATTTCATAACAAATAATGCTTTGGGACACTAATGTTAAAATGCAACAACAACAACAAAACAAAAACGCAAACATAAAAATCCTAGCCAGAGACGGAAGTCGAACCAGGTTAAAAAGTAAGATGTAAAACCACTCTAGTCAAAATATACAAGCATAGCATCTTTAACAAAAGCAACATGCGTGCACCGCTGCAATGTTATAATAACCTCCCTTCTAATAAATATGAACTATACCAGTTACCTCCCATCCTCGTTTTGAAACGCATTATATTTTTAAAAACCTTTTATTGAAAAAATATAGCTTAAATTATGTACGTATCTTAGTACTTCTCAGAAAAAGAAACACGTTATTTCAGTGTTAAACTATATATTTACGTCAGTAAAACCCTTTTCATTACGTGACAAAAGCATTTAACACATCATGCGCCTCCTCTTGAATTAATGAAGTTTATTTGGGAACTCATTCAGAGTACAAGAACGTGTCTGTGGCAAAGCGCTAAAACGCAGCGGTACTTTATCACACAGAATGTAAAATAACAGTATCTATACGTATGCTGCTCTATTACTACGGTTATCAGAATGCTCAACAATTCCAAACTATAATGAAATAACGTCACAATGGCGGAGGCTTCTGATTGGTTATCGTATAAGTACACTGTGCATTTGATTGGCTAGTTTAAAGTACATCTTATCAGCGATTGGTTGTCTACGCTGGTTTAAAGAATGGCTGTACTTTAGCAATATCGCTCACTATATATACTCTACAGAGGTCTTATCGGAATTCCATTCACAAACTTTCTGTCGAGTAAACGTACAGTTGTATAGTTGTAGTTGTGTGTGAGGAAAAACGAATAACGAGTTAAACCATTCGCCTGCAAGGTAATACCTTTTCTTTAATGCTTTTAATACGGTGGAATAAATTTATATTCCACTGTTCGTCTATATATAATGCTTTATATTTAGGAGCTGGTTTTATGTAATATCTATGTAAAGGAATAGTTTGTAATAGCATTTTTGTAAACATATAAGTCTATTTAAATAACAAAAAATAGTTAATGCATTAGGGTGGAATAAACTTATATTTCACTGTTCGTTTATATTGTTCACTTCTGTGAAATATATAATTATTATGTTGGTGGTTCTATGCTATGTAATAATTATGTTAACTGTTTGCTACATAACTAGTACTGCTGTAAACATGTTAGGCAATTTATATGTGCTATCTGTATAAATCTATATCGAAAACTACTTGCCTTTAATTCATACGTTAATACTGCAATGTTGATGCTATGCACTATCTGTTAAAAACTTGCTTGCAATGATGTCAATGTACTTTGTATTTTTGCATCCCGCTTGTCTACTGATATGTTATACATGTGTAAAAATATACTTGCTTCACTTGGTATATTCATATACTAATACATTTATACATTAGACCAGATCATTCGTATATGAGTACATAGTTTATTATATTTTGATGGAACAATGCGGCTTTCATATCATAATAAGTATACAGTCAAGCTATGCGTATATTTTGAGACCAGGGAAGGAGGGCAGGTATCGATAGGACAACTGAACCAGACTCAACGCTTTGGCTTGTATCAATTACCACGGTAAAATTCTGCTGTTCTTGACGAGGCTCGAATCCCTGACCTTACGAACCCGCTGCTCAACCGACCGCTAAAAAAGATGCCTATACATATTTTAGTCGTTACTGCGTATTTGAGCGAATTTGATCTTCGTCGAAAAAGTTGCACATTAAACAAATGTTACCATTATGATAGCAACTACGAGCGCCAATTCTGTATTTTGTATTACGTCACAAAACCAGTGCAAAGGCCGAATGTAGGAGAACCAATTGTTGTTGTTGTTTATTGTTGTAGTAGTTATAATGACTTTATTTGACGTAATGCAATAACGTATTGATATTGTGTTACTATCCCTTTTGCACTGCTATTTAAATTTATGTAGTAAACATATTGTGGCATATGTGAGCAGGTTAGCAATGTATTAAGATATGGCGTTAACCTAAGAAACATAAAGAATTACTTATATACAAACCCCTATTAATAGCCAAACAAAGAATGCGCATTTACGTGAAAATGTTTTTGGTCATGAGATAAGAATTTTATTACGAGAGTTCTTATTGACTTTAAACTCTCTTTTGTATAGTTAATCCCTATAATATTTTATAATCTTATCTTCGTTTCGACTGCACACTATACTATGCACACGTGATCTAAAATTTTGTACGTAAAGTTGTAAAAGGAAAAGTGCATATTTAATTATGCATTCTGTGTCTAATTGTCTAGAGCCCTTTGCTTTGTTACAGAATTAGGTATTAATCACTGTACGATTTCCGTTTAATTTAGAGAAAAAAGAGAAATAATCGCGCACTCATAATGTAAGTGTTACTTGTCATTTAATCTCATTATCATCATATGAACACTGTGTTACTACAAATACACT
>Ga0224511_10005423_pt1 | contig 10002 bp, 8 predicted proteins | sample SF_May12_sed_USG_2_FD_169988 | JGI IMG/M metagenome (GOLD analysis project Ga0224511, IMG submission 169988) | Sediment microbial communities from San Francisco Bay, California, United States - SF_May12_sed_USGS_8_1 | ecosystem: Environmental > Aquatic > Marine > Sediment | place: USA... | reverse complement strand
TGGAGCAAGTGGTGCAATGTCGAGAAAAAAAGTGTTGACTCCCTGTCGCCATTGTTTGGACAGACAGCTGCATTGGACTATCGGTGAATTTTCTCAGTCAGACGGTTTCAGTCTATTTGGCTAACGCGCGGGCCATCCAAATTAAAATTAGAGATAGAGCCCTCTTTAACGCGCGAGGGCTAAGTTAGCTTGTCCAAAAACGCTTAATATCACACAAAAGATGAACTGAGTTTTTGGTTCACACTGACATGTCGTCTGGGCTGAACTCACTCTGAGCTCCCCTGGGAGGTACTGCCCTCGGGCCCCTCCCCTGGCTGCACTGATTTGTTATGGTGTCTTCTCACTCCATCGGGCGGCCGATCGGCCTCAGACCAGACGCTTGAGACGGGCGTCCGACCCTCCAAAAATGGAGTGAAAAGGCCTCATCCGATCTGCCTCGGGCACCCAAGCCTCGGTCTCCCAAAGACAAAATAAGTCCGATCGGCCTCGAACGTCCGACTCATCAACCAATCAAATTGTCTTCCACGGATTACCTAGTAATGTTCACTCATTTCCCGTCATGTACTGGGAGCGTTGGAAAGGGAAATGTATTTCACACGAATGTCAGCACGAAATAACACTGGGAATAGCGCAGAGACATAAAGGTCACTGAATAGAGGAAGCTTGCAGTGAAAGATTTAAGTAGGGGATTTACTTTCTTTTGAAATTACCACCAAATAATGGTTACTGTCTCCAGAAACACTGGTTCTGTACCATTGGTTGGCTCCAAAAACAATCGCGCATCATGCATCCAATGAATCCGTTTGGAGTGAAAAGGGGTCCTCAGGTCCAAGGTCCGACCCAGACTGCATGCGATCCGAGGCCAACTAGAAGCCCGATGGAGCGAAAAGGCAACTTTAGGCGACTGCCGGTATTTAAGGTCTAGATCGCATTTTCAGCATTTTTACCCGATAGTTCGGGCCCTTTCGTTGTTTATCCAGCTTTTTAAGGGCTCTAACTACTATCAGACAATTATAATTTATTATTCTGATATCTTCAGATGGAAATGGGGAGGATCAGACGTCTAGCTTTGCCCTATTTATTGGCCCGGTGATCGATTTGGAGATAGCTAATCAGACGAAAGGAGTACCCAATAACGGTCACATTAAGGCCGGCGTGTGGTCACACCTTATTGTCACGTGGTTCAGTGACTCTGGTGAGTAAGAATGACACAGTGAATCATAGCACACTGTTGCTTAGTGGTTAAGACACCCCACCACATCTGCACACAATGATTTGTGGATTCGAATCCCAAACATGTCCGTGGTGGTCATAGAAATCCCCTTGCAGTGGAGAAAAATCAAAGAAAATACAGACTTCCCAATTCAAAGAACACCTCGACTGGTGTTATGCGGAAACAGGCTATTACAATATTGTGACTGTATGGTATCTGATCCAGTCTATCACCCGAGCTCTTCCGACATGTAGATGAGACTGACACTTCAACCCTGTTGGTTATCTGTTAAAGCAACATTGACCGATTTCTTTTTCCCAGTGAACGGGAAACCTTTTTTAATGACAGTGGAAATTTTCACCTCGATTGCTGTTCCAAGTTCAATTTTACATTAACAATTTCTGTAGATCACACGTGCACTTTTCTGGTAACAATTGCGTATAGCATTTGAGTTTGAAACTGAGATTTTCTGAGTCAGTCACTCACCGAGTGAAAGATGTTGGTACATCTGCAGATAATTTTGCTTCCAAATCACTTAAATCTTCAAATATAGATTCAAATTTCAAACTCCACTCGAGGATCATATTCATTTTTGAGAGACGACTAGCAATATTGTATTTTATCACCGGAACCGTATTGTTCCCGCTGTCAGTACGTGCCCTCAGCTTGTGCCTAGTACGGTACCGCCATTCATCTGTTGGGGTTTTGATGCCCAAAAGGACTTGGTTGTGACCTTTCCAACTCTTTACATTGCCCAGCCTCAGTTTGCAATATTTTTGTTCTCCTCTTTAGCAAGCTCATCGACCAATCATGAGCAAGATGGTAAGCCAGGCTAAAGGCCCTCGCCACTCTCCTCTAACACTTGCACTTGCGTCGCTTCTGTGAATAACTCACTTATTAGGCAGAAATGGATTCGTCGACGCATCCGTGATAGTTCTTTACTACTGTCATTGCTCTATGGTCATTATCATAACGTCATAATAATAGTGATAAGGTTATATGAGTGAGGGTGAAAAATTATTTCAACTATTTATATCCTACTTATATATGATTGTTCATCCAATGATTGATGTCTCATTTACTTCTCGGTTTGGTGGGATTGTGTTGGTATAGTTTCTCCATATCCAACCAGAAGTGGTTTTATCTAACAGTGAGGCATTGTTGTGATGGGCTCATCTATAACAATGAGGCTACTGGATTGAGAGTGAGGTTTCTGAAAGGCAGGCCATGTGTTATGAAGATGATGCTATGAATTATGAAAGTGAGGTTATGTGTTATGAATGCGGGTCTACCTTTGATGATCTAACTTATTCATAAAAAGGCTCTTCTTGATATTGTGCGCATGGCTACCTGGCATGATTTAAATCAGCCGTGGGAAACCTGAAACTGCATGAGCAAGAAGCCCGCTCCCATCCGAGAATTTCACCACATTTTCTAGCTATACTGACCCCGGGCTAAGGTTTCCATGGCTCACCTTCACCTCTGCTTCCTGTGCTTTGTCTATTGTTGATTGGCTGTTTCATGCCAGACAGAACCATGCAAGGACGTTGAAGACTTCCATTGCCCATGCTTCAATAACATTATGGCCATTCAGAAGAGTAATGTGGGGGTGAAATGGTGGCTTAGTGGGTGGCACTAGGCTTAGAATCACAGGTTGCAAACCCATTCGGCCCCTTTTTATTATTCCACTGTTGCTGGCTTTGGATCAACTATTTGAATTGAAAACAAATTCACCCATTAGCGTGACATTCTCAACGAGGCATACCATGATTGAACCTGGAAACAAGCCTCTGGCTTAGTAATGCTGTCATGTAAAAGAAAATGATCTTATCTACATAGAATTCACTCTGATTGTTGTCAGTCGTGGATTGTACGTGATGCTTTGTTACTCAGAGGTTGTTCCTAAACTGTATGTGGTGGCGGACTCACTAACGCATGCTGATCTGCTTGGTCACGTGTTGTCACTCACTGCCCTCACCAGCAGGAAAGGGTCACCCTCCTCCACCACTCCATCCCATACCAGTTCAGCCATATCACTCCCCCTCACTGTGAGGAGCTCTGGATGGCAGGCGCTTGACTACCTCTGGTTATGTTGCAGGTTATTTTGAGTTTCGGGTGAATGACCGCAGGATAAAGCAGGGATTTGGACTAAGCAGGAAACACACTATCGAGTCGGGAGGGGACATGGTGCTTGGACAGTATGTGGCTGACTCCCAAAACAAATACAATCTAACACTTGGCTATATAGGTTAGTGCTTATTTTTTTATATTGATCTATCGTTGTTCACCTTATTGCAAATTGTTCAATCGCTACACTTGTATCACCCTGCCAATCATACATTTCATAACGGAGAACTTATCATCCGTCTCATTACAAGTTGTCCAATCATGATTCTTGTCACCGTGTGTTGAAGTCAAGCGTCTAATTACCAATTGTCCAACTAGGATCCTTGTTGCAACCAGCCAACCAGATGTTCCATTGCAATCAGTCAATCACCTATATAATTTACTGCAAGTAGCACTATCCTTGACCTCGTTACAGGTAGCCTCGCTCACATGAATATATGGGATTCTATGGTGATGTCACGCGCTCAGATCTCGACGCTCTCCGAGGACTGTACGCTGACACACTGCGGAGACGGCGTGGAGTGGGTGGACCTCCGGGTCGGTACACGCGGTATCTCCCGGTTACGTTGGCCGTCTGGTCTCGGGTTCTCTGGGCGGAGCTGCTTCACCGCCGAGCAGTCACTAGAGACGTGTGATAAATACTGTAGCTTTGTGATTGGCGTGCAGTGTAAAGAAGAGATACAGGAAAGCATTGTGTGGGCGCGGACACCCGCAGCCACCGACGATGGATCCCTAGCTGTACTGCATGTAGCATGCCCTGGACAGGAAAAACTTGTCAACTCCTCTAACATCGGTAAGCTACCCGTGTGCAATCACTTCCTCTTCCCGGAGGTTTAGCAGCCGCAGCTGCCAAAATCAGCTGAATTCGTTTTGATAAAATGTGTCCTATTGCTCCGAAGCCTTTCATCGTTTAATCTCATCAGAGTAAACAGATTAGGGGGCCATGATAGCTCAGATGGTCAAAAGCCGGATTCGCAATCTTTAGAATGCAGGTTTCAGCCTCACTGCCGACGGGGTGTTTTTCTGGGATGGGCCTTTAGCAAGCCCCCCCACTCTAAATTGCTAATGTGGGTTCGGATCACCACGCTAAAAAAATTGAGGTCCCAACCAGTGGTAATTAGGGCCAAGATCACTCCACGGTTGTCAAAGATCCACCTCTCCCTTCTCGTTAAGAGCAGCCGAATTCTCGACGGGTGAGTTGTAAAACAAAATGGCTTAGGTTTATTAACCCCAAATCTCTCAGGACCATCCGTTCAGTCTTAGCTGGCGCTTCATGCTGAATCAGCGGGTGCTCTGGAAGAGTGAACCTGGTCCTGAGCATAGTCAGCAGGTACTATGCCAGCCTTGCCCACCCTGTAACTTCATTACTATAGTATAGTCGGGATAATGACTGATGCTGGGCATTCATTTATTTATTCATTAATTCATTCATTCAAACAGATTAGCCTGTTCTCGTGACAAGTGACTGGTAGCTGTTTTCTGCACTACTCTGGTTAGTTTTTTGATGGATTTACAGCGAAAGCCAACCGCACTTGTACAAGCAGTCAGGACAAAGTGGGAGTATGGGGTCCTCCTCAAGTGGAACACTGCCTTTCTGAGTTCTACCTCTCTTTCAATCGCAAGGTATGGCTGATTCATAACATAACACATACCGTAGCCGATTTAACCCTTTGACCAGTTCTAGCAGGTGCCCATTTGCTGGCAGATAATGGTGTAATTTCTCCCGATAAGTGCTCCCATTGGTACCTGATTATGAAACTCACTGAGTTCACATCTGTTGCAGGTTGGCTCGTACATGCTCGGCAAATCCTTTGATAAAGATTTCATTATTTCTCTTCTGGATAAGTTGCGTAATCACACCAGGAGCTGGGTACACAGTAACCCAGTGGATATATCGGCTGCAACTTCATCACTGTCTAAACTACTACAGTTCCAGGTGAGTCGAACTTAGGAATTACGGTGCTGTGAAGGGTGAAGCATACACAGAGCTTCATCTGCAGGCTTAATCCCGGAGACCTCAAAACCCATAGGCTATGAAAACAATAGTTGATGAGTACTGTCTTTATGGTGAAGCGATGGCTTAGTGGATAGCAAATAGGACTTGTAACCCGAAGTGCTTGTTTTGAGTTCCCACCCCAAGGTTCAGCTAAAAACCCAGCCTCACTATGAAGGTGAGCATTACTATTAAGCAGCTTGTGGTGCTCCACGCTAAGCCATAACTGGTGCAAAAACAAGTGTCCAACCTGAGAGACTTACCATAACGGCGAAGAAATCATTCAACAACAAAAATATACTCTGTGGATTCGGATGTTGTAGACGGAGCTTCTAGGGAATTCGCTGATTAGAAAAGACACGACCCAAGTGGAATATCTATCACGTGACCAGCCCAGTCTCACTTACCAAGAATCTCTGAAAATCGCTGATGTAAATCATTAATGGATTCTGCCTGTTCCACTGCTCCGTCAGTGGCATAATGCAGAGAGTTAAATATAAAACTGTCCCCAAATTAGGCATATATCATAGTGTCATGAGTTACTGCTGGGAAGTATCAAACTATCTCAGTGCCACGCCTGATGCATGTGCCATAACTTCATGAGTTAGTGCTGGGAAGTATCAAACTATCTCAGTGCCACGCCTGATGCATGTGCCATAACTTCATGAGTTAGTGCTGGGAAAAATCAAACAGTTCCATTGTCATGTCTGGTGTGCATATAGAGTAATGGAGTTCTCCCATAGACACATAAACGTGGGTTCTGAATTTATGAGTTTACAGCTTACCTCATAATTCACACCTCTCCTTTCTCCCGTATCTGTCTGTGTTCTAATACACTGTCCATTGTCAATCTCATATATCTGTTAGGTCAGATCCCAAACAACCCTTCATTCTATAGGTAAAGAAATCGTGCTTTTATAGTTTACCCTCCCCTCCAGTCAATCACAGGTGTGGTCACAGACACGAATAATTGATTTCCCCAGCAGAAATTGGGTACATGGTGCACTGTTATGGGATATATTAACACATCTTAACAATGGTTATGTTCACGAATGTGGGCGTGTATTGTTTTACCTGTTTATAGGGCATGTCGAGTTGAAAGAGAATTTAAACCTGGGCGTCATCCCATTTATAGTCTCGCTGACAGGCTGTGCGAGCTAATGAGTGTCTTGCTAATTCTATAATTGGAGTAACCAATCGTCTGTTCCAATTGCAATAATCATTTACAATTGTTCATCAAAAAATATAAAGCTTTACTGCATAAAAATAATAAATATTCATGAAATGATGTTAAGAAATATATACATGCAAGGTATGTGTGATGTTGCTGCCAGGTTCATAACTACATTAATGAAGGCACACAAAGCATTATTACTCGCCCTACCAGTTGGTTTTTTGCGTTAGTTTTGTTCTACTGCAGATTATCACATATTATCACTCATCCTTCTATTTTTTGTAGCTGCACATTGAGACGATAGATCATTTACTAAACAGAAGGAATGATGGTGGATGGAATGTGTCAAAGCCTGCCGGACAGGAGGCTGATGAGCTGCTGCAGGTGGTTGATTCTATGACATATATGGTTGCTCTCAGTTTAAAGTATCACCTGCTTAGTGGTGATATAACGGACAACACCGCCACCTACCGCAAGGTGCTTGAGAATATAGGTGAGTGTCACCAACAGCATACACGGTATTGGGTGAAAGCAGGTGATTTATGCTTACAATGAGGTGTCTGATATTGGGTAACTGATGCCACTGACACCCCCTTCCATGCGCCATGTGAATAAATCATATTTGAAAGGTGACAATCTTTCCCCCACTTACAGAGGTAAAGGTGAATGTGTACAGGAGGACGGAATTTCATGGCCTAACATTCCCTGATATCACTGATAAACTTGGCCACAACGTGGCAGAAGACAGCGGTGTTATGACATTTGTCATGGACACGGCTGCCAACCCTGATGCAGGTAACACCTGAGCACTTCCAGGTGGGAATAGAGTTGGTGGTGGAAGAGGGGCTGCCACTGGGAAGCGGGACTGTGGGGTTTTATTATATTTTGGAATTATCCCCTTTACTGTTATGTTCGTTTCTGAAGTAATTGGGAAATGTCTCCCTGTTATGTTTTGTTATATATCACCTGGGAGCAACTTTATTGCTATGTTCCGGTATTTTAACTGGAGTTATTGAACCCTGTTAGGTTCCGTTATTTTAGCTGGAGTTATCTGACCTTATCGTTATATTCCGTTATTTTAGCTGGAGTTATCTGACCTTATCGTTATGTTCCGTTATTTTGGCTGGAGTTATCGAACCCTGTTAGGTTTCGTTATTTTAGCTGGAGTTATCTAACCTTATCATTATGTTCCGTTATTTTAGCTGGGAGTTATCTGCCTGTTGTGGTGGTGAGACTACCATCTGTCAGCCGTCTACTCATTGATCCTCGTTACGGAAACACTGCCAACATAAACACCGCCGTGTTTTCCCTGCGTACCTTTAATCCGTCACTTGATAATACTTCCGTTATCCGGATGATGCTCCCTTACACTGATGTGAGTTCCAGCTCTGTATAATTGTGTAGGCCTATAGCATCTAATCAGCTTCCGTATTGCCTGCTGTCATCAGAAGTGATCGCCTAAGTGAATGAAATTGGTCATCACTATGGCATTTCACTCCAATTTTTCATTGATGTATGCGGCCATCCTGCTTAGCGGACCTCCCATGGCTTTAGGCGTGTCCTGAGACGATAGGTCTGAGGAATTCATACTTACAGTGGGATCCCAGCATAACAACCAGTTGAACCTAGGATCTTATCATCTTAAGCCAAGCACTCTATCCACCAAGCTAACCTGTGTTATGCCGAGCTGTACCCTGTTTAGTTTATTGCAATGGTAATAACCAATGTATATACTATCTTTTGCACACAACCTGTCGATTGCACAATGATCTCCTCTGTAGACTTATCAGCTATTGGAATCTCAGCCTCTTCTCTTTTGTAGAACTTTAACATTTCTAACCCGGCATGTGTGTCAATCGTTCACGGGAACAGCAGCGGTAACGCTCTCTGGGACCGTACCCAGTCTCTGTGCCAACTCATTTCCAACAATACAGATCATGTGGTCTGTGAGTGCAAGGGAGAGGGATTCTTCACCGCTGTGACCGATATGTTCAATGTTAATGTGAGTGTAACACTTTACTCAGATGGTCGACATAAATCCAATTATCTAAGCTGTATATACCCATTAGACAGTATTGATGTTTATGGATAGAGGTTATATCTGCGCGCAATAAAATGGATTGCCAGAGTCAGCTCATTGTCCCGAAGCTGAGACTCAAGCGTAGCGAGAGTCGAAGACGATTACGGTTAAGTTTTCCCTGCAGGTCAATGAAGCAGTTTGGGCCTCAATTGGGTGTCAATTTTTTCGAAACCTTGGGACTCACTCATTACCTGTTCGCGAGGTTTTTCTATCACAACCTGAAAATCCAAATTTTAACAGCGGTTATGAGTTTAGAGGTTTAGAGTAGAAGAGTCGATTGGGGCCATTACTAACACTTACCAATTACAAATTACATTATTCTAGCTATTTAACCTTACATTTCCACCACCTCTTTCTGTTCATTTTACTTCTCTTTCTGTCGAGTCTACCGGTCTTTCTCCCCTAAACTTGCGTTTTCCTACAATCCTGTTGACATCTGCAAGCGTGTGCACCAGACTGCCCATGTAATCGAAATTCATCGCTGTCCATACAGTGGAAGAATAATTTATGTTGGTGCATATCAACAAGGTGGTCATTTACTGGTGAAGAAAGACAAAGTTCCACATTGGCTAAAGTCCCAATAGTATGTAAGCAAACCCCAAGTTTCACGTAAAACTGCATTAGCCTGACATCTTTTCTATACAATGAGGCTGCTCGTTTAGACCACAGCGATCAACTCTGCCAATTCAGGATTGGCGTACAACACTTTATTACTTAGAATCCACATTCATGAGTTGACTAAAAAGGATTGGTTCTCTTATATCTTTGGTAGAGCAATTCATGTTGAGCCGAGAGGATGTTCTGTTCCAATCCTACCATGTAAAAGGTGTTCACGACTTACATTGGAATGTTGCTCAAAAAGTCCTAGCATAAAATCATTGAATGCTCCTACATATATCAAAATATTGTAATACGCTGTATACCAGACTCATGTTTTCTGTTCACTTCCAAACGTTTTCTAGACACATGGTTTCTCACAGCAGGTGTAAGTATAACCCCTACATTACCTGTAGCCCTATCCGAGGGGAACTATCGAATGCATAAAAGTTATTCCTTACTTTTTTGCTAAAGTAATTAATGTGAGGAATGTTTACTTTTAAGGAATACTTTTAAGGAATATCGAATAATTAGTTACTTTTTTGAGTGACTAATCCCAACCCTGCACTGTAGCTACCGGTACGGACTGTATGACTTTTATGCATTTCTTTGTGTTTTAGTGGCGTGTTCCGGAACCACCTCCGGAGCTGATGGTGCTGCCCTCATATCTCGGCTGCTCCATCTCCATCTTTCTCTCCATCTGCACACTGGGCATGCTCATCTATGTGGGGTAAGTCACTCACTGGATGCCGTCCGGCTCTACGTACATGTATTTATTGTGTTCCCATGTTATTATAGTATGAGTATAAGTACAGTAT
>Ga0224511_10005422_pt1 | contig 10004 bp, 6 predicted proteins | sample SF_May12_sed_USG_2_FD_169988 | JGI IMG/M metagenome (GOLD analysis project Ga0224511, IMG submission 169988) | Sediment microbial communities from San Francisco Bay, California, United States - SF_May12_sed_USGS_8_1 | ecosystem: Environmental > Aquatic > Marine > Sediment | place: USA... | reverse complement strand
CAAACGCTATAACAGTATGTACACTAAGGCAAATGTGTGAAAAGGTCGTGTTTTAATCATTACAATATTCATTTCAATTTTTCGCCTTAAAATTATACTTATTTAAGTGTTAAACAGTGATGCATAGCAATGAGTTATGCTATGCCTTATTTGATATGAAATCTAAAATATGTAAACTTTCTCATCTTGAATGATATGAAGGAAACAAATTCTGGTTTTAAGTGCGTTGTCACCAAGCCATGTTGGTACCATCTGTACATGATTGTATTCAACTACAGACGTTGCCAACTGCGATGAAAAGCCTAACTGTTTGGTAGTTTTTTTACAAGCTAAACATATTTTCGGCTGAAACACGGTATTGGTGCTGAAAGTAGTCTCACTTGCTAAAATTGGTGAATTGTTAGATTCCATAATTCTTTAAAGATAATAGCAAAACTTAGTAAATATCAATCCTTAATCATTTTAAATGAGTTATTGTACATATATGCATAGTTTTTATCTATAATTTCCACCCTATGGCATTACACAAGAAACAGACATTTTTATGTTTTTCCTCTTTTTGTAGTGTCTGTAACTTTTTCTAACCAATACTTTTCAGTCACGTTAATTTGTACCACTACAAATTCTGGCCAACTTGAGACATTATAGGGATAACCATTAGCCAAACAAGGTTTATACTTATCTAATTGAGAAAAAAACAAAACTATTGCAATATAAATTTTTAATGGTTACAGACACTACAGAATTTTGATTTTTAATATCTAGCAAAGAAAAATCAATTATACAAAATCCTGGGCAAGCCCTCAAACATAGGTGTTATTTTTACTTACCATTATAAATAACTGAATGATAAATGTCAATTTATTGTTCATAAGATGTATTTTTGTGCCAGTTTTAGACATATTTGAATAAGTATATGCTTGATTTTGCAAGATTTAGCCAAACCTTTGCTGATATTATTTAACTCATAAAATCCGTAATTTTATACCGATTTTAATAGTTAAAGCAGCAAAATTTACAGGACAGAAGTTTTAACACAACTCATTTAAGTTTTGCTTAACTGATTATTTTAAACATTAAGTATTTTGTATGATAAATATACATTTTTATCAAGTGAGACTGCATAACGCTCAAATATGGCCATTTTTGGAGTATGTTTTTACTTATATGTCAGCAATGGGTAAAGCTAGCATCTTGAAATTTTCAGTACAGTTAGATAGGTAACTATCAGTCTAGTTAATTTATAAAACTTGTTCATATCATTTTTTTTTCTGTACCAGTGATATAACATTAAAAAAATCCTGATTAGCACCAATACCGTGTTTTAGCCGATAATTCCTACAAGTTAATGTTTTAAAAGTTTTAATTCATCTTAATCTGTTCACAGATTATATGCTCAGTTAGAGCCAGAGTCGATAGTCAGTCAAACGAAAGCAGTCCGGTGCATAGTGTTCCACGTTTCTGTGGGATTGACGTACGTATGATTACGAACAAAATACGTTTTAAAGATAAGTTTGTAAATTTGTGACTTACAGTAATTCACTAGCGGATCTACGGGGGGAGGGGCGCCGTTCTAACGGCCGCCGACCTATGATTTTCTAATGCCCAAAACAATGTTTTATTACGGGTCATTTTGTCAAAGTGCCCATCAACCTAATCATATCTACAAATGTTCACTGTTTGCAACACCATTTTTTCTTTGAACTCCTCTTCAATTTATAGTTTCGCTGCTTTCGTTAGAAGCTTTTTCAATTTTAATTTCAGATTAAAGAAAAAGGTGGTATAGAAATATATGGGGCATCTGAAGTCAAGTTAACGCTAACGCTGACTATCCCGTTTGCCTGCTATCAAAATCGACCTTGTGCCTTAAACGTTCTTGGTTTCATTCCTGGATCTGTTAATACGTCCTGCAAAGTAACAGCACTGAGGTCATCTACGTTGTCATTCTGTGGAACATCTTTTCATCGTACCCCTAGACTGGAACTAGACACTGTACAAGAGAAAACTATAACGATTCGAGCGGTCGTTGGAGAAAATCGAAATTCATTTGAACAAGACTTTGCTTTCTATCTACGAATCGACATATCATCCCACCCCTTTCTACATGGCGCTGTTTTGGATCCTATACGAGTAAGTTTCTATCCAACGTTGTCATTTTTGTTAAAGGTAATTAATATTTGCTCATACTTTCATTAATCGGTAGCATGTTTGACTTAAATGTACAGGCAAGATTAATTGTCCATTAACACTGTTTTTACGATATACATACAAATGTAAACAGTGTTTAAATAAAAGGTTTTTTAACGCGATGACTTTACATTCGCTAATTATTTTCTGAAAGGAAAACGTTTAATTTGCATTATAAGCTGCATAGCACTGTCACGCGAACATAGCTGAATTGTTTACCTGAATAAAGAATGTTGTTTAATAACGGAACGTCGAATGATTCACGTCGCTAGTGTATTTAACTATTTAACTCCATTATCGCTGTTGATTTAGCAAACTGATTTTTGATATATCGCTTATTGCTATGAACTTAATGCGTTTAAGGCTGCTTTTACATGTATGCGTTAGGATAACGGATGGCCATGCGTCATCCGAAACGTGTCCGTAAAGAAACGCATGGTACTTATTACATGTCTCCGTAATACCATGCGTAAGCAGATGTGTTAAAAGTCCCTTGGCCGTATATATTGCCGTGTAAACTTTGAATTTCGTCGAATTATTTGCTATGTAGTATAATTCTAACAAATATTATCAATGTATATGTAAACAATAAAACACATATACTAGTGTCAATTTTATTTAAAAAATTCGACTGCTACAAAATTACACTTATTTTTACGACTGTCAAATATGTCTGCTGTGGAAGTGTTTGGTCGTTAATAGGAGTGCTTTCTAACTAAAAGTCAAACGGAATAATGTCATTTCGCATTTTAAGTGAGGTTTGACTTCAAATTATGCATGTACATAAGTCAAACCTCATGCGTTAAATGTCAGTCATCAGTTAAAAAAATCGCTCACGGTGCGAAACGTAACGGACACCCTTGCGTTAACGCATAGAAAACGCGGACATGTAATAGATCCAATTATTTCTTTTTGAGCGATTTTTAACGGATGGCCATCCGTTATGATGACACAAGCATTACGCGTACATGTAATAGCGGCCTAACATGCTAATACACACAGAAAAAAAAGAGAAAAATATAAGATATAATAGCGCGCCTTATAAAATTTCCCAATTTTCTCGTGCAGGTTAAACATAATACTTGCATCGAAAGGAGCGTCATTTCTTCTTCTAACAAAACAGAGCAGTTTCTGCTTTTTAAAGCACTGAATATTTATCCGAACTGAGAACTTCATACCGGATATAACAACTAACATGAAACCATTACATTTCTTATACCGACACAATAAAAACACGAAGAAGCTATGGAATTTACTACTATACAAAGAAATACATATTTACTACTATAATGTTTTAAAGCTTACTACATGTAACAACTCTCAGGTCGAAATGCATAAAATCGCATTTAAAAGAGTCATTTGTTATAGAATATTGTTTGGCACAGTTTTAATCAATAAAAAATGTTAAATGTATAAACTACTTTAAAATTCGCGTTAAAATCATACACATTTTATTAATACAAATTTAGTGTTTTATTTGTTTACAGATACGTGCCAAAAGGGATACGAATCCTTTGCAAGGCAAAATTTGTTATGCACATTGTGACCCCCATTTTAGGACATTTGACGGGCTGTAAGTTCTTTTTAGACGTATTGTTTAAAACATTCACTCACAAATGTGTATCATTAAATAGTCAGCCTGCTTTCAGCGAATAATGATGATAGAGGACACCTGACGATAAAAAACAACTATGGATTAAAGCAAAATTATTTTTATTACTGTGTTTTTAAACTTCATATTTGGCCCTGTTAGCAAATTACGAGCTAAATTTAACCCCAGATAATAGTTGGTGTTTTTAATGTTTTGTTGTACAAAATATGCAATCTTTTGACATTGTAGTTTCTGAAAAGAAGTTTTTAAATTGTTTATTAACTCAACAAAAAGAAGAAAGTATACTCTTTTGAACTTTGATTTTCTTGTCATTTATTGTTTTAACATATTAATATTTTCATTCACTACTTCATTCAGGTGGTTTTAAATATTTTTGGGTTTCCAAACACAGGCAAGATACAACGTCTCTAAAACAAAAACCTGCAAATATTAAACATTTACTACAGTTTTGTTATTTTCAATGTTGTGGAAATACACTGTTTAATTCTGTATAACATGACTCTATAAATAATACCTTCATTTTGTTATACACATCTTGTAAATAATTATCTATGTATTATCTTCTCTCAAAGGGGACTATAAATTATTAAATTGAATTAAATACCAGACTAAATATGGTGGAAATGGTGCTAATTAAATCAGCATTAGTTAAAACAATAAACTAAAACATACACTTACAAAAGGTCTAAAATTACCCCCTCATATTGAAATCAGAACAATATTTTAATATCATTTAAACCGAAACCCTTACATCTGTATCAAACTGTCCATTAACAATCACTAGTGTATTGACATACGTATAAACATAATAAATCTCAATGTATAACGTTCACGGTTTGTGCCCCGATACTTAAATCGTGTCACAGTGCCGTAACACTTATTTCTATTAAGATCTCTAGTGTATCGCATTATTTCCTTCAACAAATCTTTAAGTTAAAATTAAACCCAAAGCACATGTACCGTATGAATAGGTATACTTTATTCCTTGAATCTAGTACTAGTACACATTTTTTCATCTCGTATTTCCTTTTTTATTATAATAGAACATTTGATGTCCATGAAAGCACCAATGACGTAAACGAAACTGGTGTTTATCGACTGTATCACAACAATGACAAGATGACCGAGGTATGGCCACAGCAAACCATACTTCGAACTTGAATTTAAATATGTGCTATACACTTATTTAACATTGAAAGCATGCCTTGTATTCTGCATAAAAAAGCAACTCTCTAGCACATTGTTAAAAATGCTATGCCTGTATCTTTTAGGTCAGAACTGTTTACATATTATATCTTAACCATACTTAAGCAGTAAAACTCCTGTTAAAAAAAGAAACTGCCAAATATAGTTATTCATGCATGTAAAATATTAGATATAAAATGAATTTGTTGCAAATTTGTGGCCCGCAAGTTCGGCTTTGTTTATTTACGTTTAGACCCATTGCGTCAAAACAGTTAAAAAGCTTGACTACAATCATTACTCTCGGTTGACTCGGTGGTGCAGAGGTAAAGCATCCACTTTAGGTGCGAGAGGTCCCGGGTTCTATTCCCGGCTCAGGCAAGGGTTTTATGTTTAACTTTTTGTTTTGTTGTTGTTGCACGTTTAATTTTTTGTCCAAAAACACATAAATTGTCACACAATTTTGCATTTTTTTTGCAACATTAATTTATTTTGTATACTTAATATATTGCAAGATTTGTGACCGATTATAAGGGTGTTAAGATACAGACCTAGCATCTTTAAATATTTTCCCATACTTGCAAATTATGTTTTTTCGAACAAACATATTTACTAACATGGCGTTACATATATCTAGAAACATAAATAAACACGACATTTCATTCTAGGTACAGATAAGCATTCACAAGTGTCCAACATGGGCGACGTTCGGTCTCAAGCCATACTGTGTGCACGCTATTGCTGTTAGAGCAGGGAGAGACGTATTTGTTGCGGACTTTAGCGTATCACATTTAAGATACATGAATGGATTCGTCCAATGCTCAGATGGTGTTTTAAATAGAAAAATAAAAAAAGTTGGAACTGGCTATGAGGTACATGTTTGCAGTGAAATGTTGGGTTTTGCTAAAATGATGTTTCTAGCTTAATTGGTTATATCGATTTTATGTTAAGAATCTTTTTACTGGGAATACGTCAAGCGTGCCTTAACGATCATGGTTTGTTTTACTTTTGAAATAAAGCGTAGATGTAAAAATCAATGTTAATTGAATATTCTCCCGATGCTGTAAATGTAAGCGTTAAATAGTGGGTACACAATAAATCCTTTATGTTTCACAACAAATAAAACATGACAAATATATAGAATATGGTAAGCATACTTGGCGAATAATATCATCACCCTTACCATGGAAGGCGGGTCTCAATTAAAGCCCACTAAACCTGATATATGGGTCTACACTCTATGCTCATTACTTTTTAGTCGTATATCTCCTCTTTATCACTCAAAAGTAAACATATCTAGTTCTCTTTAAACTTAAGCAGAAAAACGATTTTCTATTGACCCAAAATTAATACTAACATTAAATACTTAGCTCTGTCTTATTAATATTTATATGTGTGCTGTTTGAATATCTATCATTTACAATACATATCATAAAGTTAATCGCAAAAGTTAAAAATAAAAAAATGATTTTTAATTCTTAAAAGGTACTTTTCACGAAAGCATAATTTATCTAAAAGAACATGGACTTTATTCTCTGAAATTATTGTTACGATTTACAAGACTTATATACTGCAATTTGGTAGATCTTTCTTCCTACTGGGGCGCATGTTCGAGTAACTAGAAGTTCTACATATGGCTCGTGGGCAGAGTTTATGAATGTTGACATCACACCAGGGTTCGTTGATATTAATTCAACGTCAGGATTGTGTGGAAATTTGAATGGAAAGATTGATGATGACGGTAGAACAGAACCAATCCCTAGATATCCTTCATTTTATAGGCTGAAGGAGGAACACGCAAGTCACCATAGGTGGGAGCATTTTTTACAAAATGAGTTTAAACAACGATTTGTTTTGTTCATTTATTAAATGACATGTTTTAGTTTAAGTTAGTTTGGTACTTTATTGAATTTGCTTTCAGAATGGACACAGCAAATGGTATCGCAGATATAAATCGTTGTTCATTGACTTTCGTTGCAATGCTTGATGCGCCTTTCTAATCCTTTTTCAGAGTAACGCAAACAAGCGACAATTTGTTTGAACGAAATAACCATGAACACTTAAAAAAGTGGAAAAATGAATTCCGATTTTGTGCATGTTATAAAAACAATAATAGTTACGCGACGGAGGAAATGTTTTGCAATGAACCTAGCTCAGACTTTCAGCAAGTATGTAATGAATATTTAACCGAGTCAACAACAGTTCGATGTGATTTAGCTAGACGAAAAAGACTGGTGTCTGACACACATATATCTCAAGCAACTAGAAAAAGATCCCTCGAGAAACAATATATCCAGGATCAGGTAAAATGAACAGCGTTCGAAGACAGTGAATACACTCGCATTTTAGGTTAAAACCACAACATATATATTTTAAATATCCGAGAATGAGGATAGTAGTGAACTAAACGTTTTGTTAAGTCTTAAAATTGTCAGACGAAAACGTAAATATAGTGTTAGAGAGCTTTGATGGTACAGAAATCACGGCATAAAAGTTTGTTGTAAATTTTAGATTCTATTTAAATTTATCCATGCATACATTCACTTAGACATTAGAATATTATAGAACGACTATATTCGCATGAACAGGTAAATGTACCGGAACAGCGTCGAAGACGACAAGAGCATGACGAGGCTTGGGCTACGCGTGAGTGCACGCAACTTATGAACACATCCATCGTCAACAAGTGTGAGACAGTACCGAACTTCAACACGTCCTCCTTCCGGGCAAACTGCGTTGCGGACGCTTTGGTAATCACTTTTGTCGCATGTTTACCATCCATCGTTTTACTCTATGTTGACAACAAAAAGTAATATCTTTTATTGTTTTGTAGATTACATCATCCCTTGACTTGGCAAATGTGCATATTGAGGGCCTTAAACAGAACTGCATAAAGCAAGTTGAACTTAATCAACCGATTCCGGAAGATGTTCTCAAAATGGCAAGGGCAAACTTACCTACCGAGTGGCTCAGCACTACAACAGAAGCACCGCCGACTGTCGCAAATTCAGCGAATGCTTTTACAGCAAAACTGTTGCAAAATCTGAAAAACATCGGGTGTCCGTTTGATTGCTATGGACATGGAGAATGTCGAAATGGTGTGTTTTCTTTCATTGCGTTTTCTTTTAAAGCTGATTATTTACGTAATTAAAAGGAAGTATATTATTTATCTGGTTCAGATTTATCACACAAACATTAGAAGTGAATATTTTATGTCAATTTTTGACTTTGTAGGGATATGCAGGTGCAAAGAAAACTTTCATGGCAACGACTGTGGTTTAGACATTCGAGTGCCTCCACAAATTGCCGGCATACCTGACATGGGTTTATGTGACCTGAAGCAACGAGAGTGTGCTAAGACTTCTGTTCTTGGATACGGTTTCGTGGAGACACCTGCACTTGCTTGCCAAACGACACCTTTTATGGTTATTTAACTTTTTGTTAAACTACGTTCACTGTGGAACACAAAGCTTCATTTTTTACTCTCAAAATATAAACACGTTCATCATTTTACAGATGTAACCCATAAAATTTTAACATCTCTGACATGACTTCAAGTTATATTTCATTCATTAATGCTTTTATAAAACGTTGTTTGAGTGCATAACATAGTAAGCATAGTAATTTATTACGATTAGCTTCCAATTAGACTTCCAATACATGCATTATTCAAATATAGGTACTGGGAGACAACACAAACGCGGCTTTAGATTCCCACACATCAGCAGCAGAAATCGAATCAATGGCCGAAGTGAGATGCCCTCTTAGTACCGGAAAGACAAGGCGGAACGTAGATGACAACTCTGTTGACTACATAGCACGCGGCTATCACGTGTCGGTGAGCAATGATGGCGTCACCTACAGCGAGGAAGATATCCTCGTGATCTACGACTCGACCTGCGTCAACTGCACAGTGGACGGAACTGTAACAACATGTTTGGTCAAAGTATGTAGCTTAATATGACAAGTCAAAAGACATGTTTCGGTTATTGTTAAGATTATTTGGTTCAGGTTAGGCTTTTATATAGTTTTTTTTTCTAAATGTCTGATGCGTCAGGGTGTTCTACGTGTTTTTGTGTCGTTGTGTGTGTTGGTTTTTGTACTTGACATATCTACATTGTTTACAACATTTTTTCTTTGAACATCTCTTCAATTTATATTACGACATATTTTGTTATAAAGAAGCTACGAGGGGTGTTCAATAAATAATGAGACTGTGCTCATAACTTTTACGTTTTACAAATACAAAGACACAAATATTACAGTCTTATTATATTTTGAATAGCCATCGTATTTATAAAATGATTGATTAGTAGTTAATGATTAAGTGTTTTCCATTTATTGCGGAATATATATCGTATTTGCCGGCGCAGACCGACCGTGTGTCCGTCAATTCGTCATCGTATATAAAGAACATCACCCGGTTTCCATAGAACTTTTCAGTAAGATTAAATTTTGCTATGTAGGTTCCTTTAAACAGGAAGGAGATAAAGGAGACGTTATAGGAGACGTTATAGGGTGACAAATGCAATTATGTGTTGTAGTTTTAAGGTATTCACGTTTGTAGTTTCGTACATCAAATGCTTATTAAGACTACCAAAAGTTTATTTCCACTGTGTTCTAGCCGGGGTTTTGTGTTCACCAAGGCTTGTGTCAGGCCCCAGGGGATACTCGTCCTTGTTACACGTGTCAAACTGACGACAAAGGAAAAACAACATGGAATCAAAATTCAGGTAGGTGTTTTAGATTGCATGTTTGTTTGTGCCAAATCGTTTGTTTTGTAGATCTATTCGTGTGTACATTTAAGACATGTTGTAATATTCTAGGAATACAAGATGGGTTTAAAACTATTTGTTTAAAGGAATCAGAAAGGCTGAGAAAAACTGACTCTTATTTCATTAAAAAGCCTTAGTTATTACAGGTTTTCATAAAAAAATGACTTTTTGAAAAAAAATGACCTTGTTAAACTGATTTAAAGTTCGCCCTATGGGCGCCGCCATTTTGAACGGTGTCACCGCTATTT
>Ga0224511_10005421_pt1 | contig 10004 bp, 9 predicted proteins | sample SF_May12_sed_USG_2_FD_169988 | JGI IMG/M metagenome (GOLD analysis project Ga0224511, IMG submission 169988) | Sediment microbial communities from San Francisco Bay, California, United States - SF_May12_sed_USGS_8_1 | ecosystem: Environmental > Aquatic > Marine > Sediment | place: USA... | reverse complement strand
ATTTATATCCTCCATATTTACCTTTGAATATAACGGTTTCTAAGTTTCAACATAAATGGTAAACAATGATATTTTATTTCTTACTTTGTAAATAAACATGTCTTTATGTTCCCCAAAGTGTATTTTCTACAATGTGTAACCTGGTATGTTTGTGTGTGCGTGTGTTTGCGTGCGTGTGAACATAAACTTGCGCGTGCAGAACGTTTGTGCGTGCGTGTTTTACAAGCAGTATACCTGATAAAATGGTATATATACTCTTTAAGTAACACTTGTCTAATACATGTCGTGTCAACACACAACGTTTTATTGTTAATAAGAATACTGACCCTTTTTTTTTTACAAACACAGCACTGGAACCTCCAACGCTGTGATATCCATTTATACCTGCGTCTTTGTCAGCTTTCCGAATATTACTGATGTTCGTAATGACTCCTACTGTTTTACTACCAGTTACATACTATGCTACAAATAATCATAAATGTACACGCAATGATACTAAATAAATAATTAGTAGTGAAAAAAGGTTATTATCAATCAAACACACACTAGGACGCCCGCTACAAAGTTCGCTCGATCCCCTTGGATGAGAGAGATATAATTATATTAAGCCGAAGTGTAATTGTTTGGGGGATATCACTGAGGGTTTAAAAGGAAAACAAAGGTCGTATATTAGTTTTTGGTCGCATACTTGTAATTTGTCTTATTTCGAAAACTACAAAGTCATGTATCTTGTTTTACTTAGTTATTTTTGTTACTTAATATAGCCCATTTTTCATCACGGCGACCACCGTAATTCTCTTTGCAAGTAAACACACATACACAAGTAATTGAGGCGAGGTTCGTTTCCAACATTTTGACACTAATTTAGGTTTATTTTGTTCTTATATCATACTTAAAATAAAAATGGAAAACAAGTTCAGTTTCTTTATTTTGTTATAATATAAATCTCGCGTATTTCATTTTAATTTTAATTGTAAGCATTAGTGGTTTAATATCAACATCAATGTTTCCGCGACAGAAAGATCAAACTATTAAAAAATCTGGTGCATAAATAATTAACATCCTCTGACTACAGTTACAAACTCACGCCCTTTTACATAGTGCGGTCAGTCCACTAACCAGCTTACCTATGTTCACCAGGACTAGCACTTTACTATGCCCTACGCAAGCGACAGGCTGCTTCCTCCCACCAACTAGCTGTGATAAACAACTGAACCAGACCTATTGCTTTGTCAGCCATTACGTTGGAAGTTAACCGCTTGTCATGGGACTCGAACCGTTGACCTTAGATAAACCAAACGTTCTACTGACTGAGCTAACCCAGTGCGGCTCCTCAGAAAGTCGAAAGTGCAACACGGCATTGTTCCAAAGTGGTTGGAGATTTTCCATAATAGGATTTTAGCATGATTCGGTTTCATTTATCTCAGAAAAAAGGTAAAACATAATAAAGCACATTTTACATGGGAAAAATATCAGCCATGAAGCACAGCTCATATGGGGAAAATAGCAGCCTCAGTTTTATTGAAGCTGTACGAAATACTTATCCAGGACCATACTGTCATAAGAAATTCGCTTTATAGACCGGAGTCAATACAATGTTTGACCCTAAATGTTTTATCTTTTCCTGAAGTATCAACACGAAACGAACGTTATCAAGACATAGCCGATGCACCCGTACATTACCGACGTACAGACAGAAACGCTCGCTAGTGAATCATTTGTCTAATTTTGGCGTTGAATACATTCCTATCTTACTGACTCTAAGGTTATGATGTCAGAAAAGTATCAATTGAATGTAATTTTAGCGACACGGTCGAACTCGAGGTCACCCGAATGTTTTCGGGGTTATTTCAGAATGAGTTTATGAGTGCAATTGTTGTTACAGAGAAGAAATTTATACCGAGCTGTTGGCACTACGAGTGTTCGTTTGGTTCCCGTAGCGCTTTGTTCCTGTGGTCTGATCGTATCGTGAAAGTAATGTTCTGTACTATCAATAACAACAACTCCACATAGTTGTATTTATGTTGTTATTATTTTATACTCTTCTTGGTTACAAGGTTACAAAACAAGTATAATAAATTATGTCGATCTTAACAGATGTGACGTAGAAACTTCTACTACGACGAGCGTCCAGTCCTTCTTATTTTATCTCACTAATCCTCTAAAAGGCATGATGTTCTTCGCTCCCCGGCTACCCGCCGTCTGCTTGCTCTCACACCCAGAGCCCTACTTATTTGTTTTGACTAGCTTTTCCATTGTCGTTCTCATTATGTATCTTGGGTCGATTCATTTTACCTAACATAGAATTTTTTTTAAACCGTAAGGAATATCACCAAAATTGTTTATTATAACGGGACCTTCTCACTTTGAATTTTTTGTTTTCATGTCATCCTTCATTACCACTGATGAACAGCATCAATAAAACTGAGTCTGCTTTTTTCTCGTGCAGGCTATGCTTCCTGAGGGCTTTCCATTTCATCAGTTAAGTTCGCCTTCGTCATCGTTATACTACAAGATACCCGATCATAATCTGCTAATGTCCTTACTAACGATTCGACCATTTACATTTGTTTACATGATGCTGCATTAAAATCTTGACCATATAGCCGAGGTGTAGCATGTACGTACTTATATAGGTACAGCCCTATAGTATTACACAGATTTGTCGATAATATTCAATTGTTGAAGGTAAAAAAATATTCCAGACATAGAACTCCACAGATAAATACTGTAGATAAAACATAATTCCCAAAAGCAATTTCTACGCAAAGTCATTGCATGCCTCTAGTACAATGAAGTGTATTGTAACCTGTGTGCAAGAGATTATCACAAAGGAAGGGATTAACAGTAAACGTTATACTGTGAGTGCATATTTATGCTCTGATAGAGATTTCTATATTATAGGAATGATATCGTTGTATTTCCGTACATAACCTTAATCTGGCCAATAACGGTATATGTGTAGATTTTATAAATTGAAAAGATGTTCAAAGAAAGAATGTTGAAAACAATGAAGAAACGAGGGGTGTTCAAACTGAAATGCAATTCCTAGAATATTTAAGGATTTGTTAATTTCTAAAAACCAACTGCCGAATTCCTTCAAAGTATTCACCTTTGTGAGTTATGCAAAGTTTCAACCGTTTGATCCAATTTTTGAAGGCATTTTCATAGTCTTTTCTAGGTATACCTTTGAGACACTTGAAGATGGCTGAACCTAGGTCTTTTCGTGTTTTGTATTTTCGCCAAGTGAGGTACTTTTTGAGTCTCGGGAACAGAAAGTAGTCACAGGGGGCAAGGTCTGGGGAATACGGTGGGTGCGCAATCTCTACAACCTTTTCCGGCCTTAAAAATTCGCGTACAATAGCCGCTTTGTGGCTAGACGCGTTGTCATGCAACAACCTGATCCCCGACAAGCCTGTAGCTGGCTTGCGTCTAATGAAATATTTTTTCAACTTTTTAAGAACTGCCCCTCTGTATAACTTGCTATTGACACATTTACCTTTTGGAACAGCAATTTGTATAGCAGGCCCTTGATTTGTGAAGAAAATTCCATACATGACCTTTTCATGTGTTTTGTAGCCCATATCTTATTTTCGTGTTTTCGTTTGGGCTCATAGAAGTGCACCCATGTCTCGTCGCCAGTGACGATATTAGCAAATGAGCGACTATCATATTTTGGATACATTTTCAGCAAAGAGTTTGCTGTTTTTACGCGGATGCGCTTCTGGTCCTCTGTGAGCAAATGAGGTATCCATCGAGCAGATATCTTGTTCATTTTAAGGTGCTTTATTAAAATTTAATGAACTGATCCTATTGAAATGCTAACCTTTCGTGCTATTTCCCGAACAGTAATTCTTGCATCTGTCTATACCATTTTTCTGACCTTTTCTATCATTTCCGGATTAGTTGCAGTATTTTTGCGATGGCCACGTGGTGCATCTTGCAAGGACGTTAATCCACTTGCAAATTTCTTGCACCACCTAGTAACCGATGCATACGATAGCTCACCATGTCCATAAATTAAGCATATTTCACGAAATATCTCAGTTGGACGTATCCCAAGAAAACAGCAGTTTTTATGTAGGCCCGTATTTCAGCGGCGAACGAAGACTTTTTACCAACCATTTTATCATTAGTGTGTACGAGTAGACAATGTTTCTCGTAGTGTAGCCGGGGCTAGAGTGAACAGATTTACACAAAACTGATATAAACCGACAGATAATTGATTCATCTACGCGATCGAAGCAATTATTTCGTGAAAAGCATGCGTAGTTACATGATTTAATCCGAGTTGCATTTCAATTTGAACACCCCTCGTATGTTTTAGAGCACCATGACAAAATGGCCCGTACAAAAACCAAGACACAGAACGACACAAAAGACGTAGAAAATCATGGCGCAACAAACATTTAGAAAAAACCTATTTTTGTGTTTTTCGGATTTTTATGCCCCCCTAAGGGTGGCATATAGTAATCGACTCGTCCGTCAGTCAGTCCGTCAGTCCGTCCGTCCGTCCATCCGTCCTTTTTTTGTCCGGAGCATAACTTTAAAACTATTGCTGGTTGAAGCACAAAAACACGTCTGTACGTTTCGACAATCTATTGTGAACTCTCTATGACATTATAGCGACAACAACAACAATAGTATAAAGATGACGTCGACGTAACGCGTCTTATGCGCAATGGCGCGTAAACGTCGTTATAATAGTTTACACAACAACTATGCAAATTTTGCAAGGCATCAAAATGTAACTTCATATGTAGATAGATCTCATTAAGGAGAAGTACAGTGCACAAGAACTATAACTCTAGGCATCATACTTTTGTAGTTATTGTCCTTTGTTCATTTTTATTCTTGAATTTTATCCGGAGCATAACTCAAAAAAAGTATTCAAGTTACTGACTTGAAATTTTCAGATGACTGTCATTGTGAGTTTAAACCAGTTTTTAGCTACAGAAAACCTCACACTTTCTCAACACTCTTTGGAGAAGAAAAAATGCATTCTTCTCTCCAACCAGGCCACTTAGAAGCTGAACAAAACGTTAGGAAAGTAAAAAGATTAAAATTAAACATTAAGGGCTGAAACATGAGAGAATTATAAGTACAAACGTCTTCTGTCTGTGAAAATCATAACAGGTTCGTGGCAGAATGGCCAAGGCTAGAAACAAAAAAGTAAAGTTATTATTTAAACCATAGCATCATTCTCTTCCCTCCTGACTAGGTTTCGAGAAGGAAATTCATTATACAGCAAAAAAGTAACAGTCATGCAATTCTAGACAAAAAACATATTCAAAGAATAAAACTAATTAATGACTGCTTACGCTGCTTTCCAAAACCCGACTGAATGGTCTTTTCAAAAATGGAAAGAAGAAGTGAAGTGTAATGAAAAAATGCAAAATCACGTGACAATACCAAAAATCAGAACGCTAAAAAAGTAAATGACGTAATCAATCGCAAATATACAATGTGCACACTCAGTGGCATCAATAGTAAAATCGATATTTTTACCTGATAATCAAGTAATCATAACTAACATTATTTTTTAAAGTAGATTAGTACTTTTAACCTTAGGGGAAAGAAACATCTTTTAAGAAGCATATTTTGTTCGGCAAAAATAGTACCCTCGGTATAATTGAAGCTAATCACCAATGATAATGGAATATGCCATGCTGGTTAGGTGGACCTACCTAGTAGAACAATTAAACAACGTATAGTAAGTTTGATTACGCGTTTTGTTTGTCATCGTAAATCAGGTGGGCGTGGTTAACGTCATTAATATACAGGTTGTTTGATTTACAAGTAGTTTCCATATAGTTCAAAATATCAACAATAACTTAAGCAAACTCGAGTTTGGTTCTAAATGCCGCTAATAAACTGTAACTAACATTCAGTAAATAATACACAAGAAACACTTCAAGGTAGTTCTCTCAATCTGATGTTTATTTCTTACATACAATAAACACAATAATAAAAAAGGCATTATAGACAACCTAACTTTTAGAATTGAAGAATAATTAGATGAAATGAAATATAATCCTAAATGATAAAGTCATCATCGCTACTTGGTTCGTCATCCGCATCTGCTGCTGACGCTGAAATAAAAGCAAACGTTTAAGTTATCAATTGTCAAGTCAAATTATTGAGTTTCACAATGCTAAAGTCTTCATTGGAATGCCATAGTGATTAACCTAAACAGTTAAAGTGTAACTCTTTTATTTAAAGTGTTATATATGCAAGGGATTACCGGTGCACATTAACAAAATACTCATCTATACAGGCTTCTTTTAACATTAATAAAAACTCAGTTATCAATTATAAAACTCGTATAAAACCATATTGATTTTCTATTAATTACCTTAATAAAGAGAAAGTAATAAACAGTTCCATGCTTTCCTTTGGTAACAATGTGGTAGCACTTACCTGCGCAAGTGGCATCCGCTAAAGGTCCGGCCACCTCGTCAATACGTTGATAGTTGTCGACACGGAAGTAGTAGCTGCCAAGTGTTGCTACCGCCTTTAACTCCGCCTCATTGGCGTATTGGCCAACGCCCACCGTGTAGACGGTCACACCCGAGTTACGCAGCTGCTCCGCCTGATCCAGAGTCCGGTTGGTGTCATCACTCTGGCCTGGTTGACAATATAATTATACTGAAGACAAGATGTTGCAACACATATTGAATATGGAAACTAATCTTTCCATTAAATGTTGGGTTTACCGCCTCAAATGGTGGTCGTTGGAAAAATAGTATGCAGATGTTCCGTATGTGTATTTACATGGTAGGTACGATATATGCGTTTATTGTTCAAAATGTTTTAATAGTCTACCTACAGAAATTGAAAACACCTCTAGAAATGTGTTTTGCAAAGTACCCTGGATATCGCTTGGTGGTATGTCAAATTTGAACATTTGCTTTTAGGACAATAATGAGGTCAAAGGTCAAATAAGTGAAACTTTGGCAGGTATCTTTTATAATTGACCATAACTTTGTCACATTTTCATATTTATTTATAAGGTCAATGTCAAATTGAAGCAAAAAAACATACTTATGTATTACAGTACATTCAAATGCAAACATATAATGCATTATTGGACCTATGTTTAAAAAGTGGAAAAAAAATCATTTTTTAGGAAAGTTAATTTTTTCGGCAAACCTTGAGAGGGCATTACATTAATACCATTAGTGTTAAATGAAGGGCACGTTCCTTAAAACATGCTTATATATTAAACCTTTCCGGAAATGAACAACAATGGCAATAATGTATTTCATTTAAGTGTTTACATATATAATGGAAAAGAGCGGGGTAAGTTTGGATCATGCATTTAAAAAAAATTACTCAAAGCGTGTTTTTGAAACTAAGTAAGTGACATTTAATAAAGAAATTCTAAGTCAAATGTGGAAATACATAAAAGAAAATATAATATTATATCTAAGTAACTTTATTTGACACCATGTAAATACATATTTGAATATATTACGAAGTTTAAGTCAATTATAAAAGAAACATACTTAAATTGCATTTATTTGACCTTTGACCGAATTATTTTCCTTAAAAATATTTTTTGAACGGTGACATTCCCCGCTAGCGACATCCGGGGATACTTTACCGAACACACTTATGGTGGGTGCCGTCCATTAACAAAAATGTCCTACGGGGATCACACTTTTAGAAATGGTAGGTAGACTAAAAGACTTCATGTTGCAGTGTCTAGTAAAATTGATTAAAGAGACAATTTGCCAGCTCATACACATCAACAAAACAACAAAATGTTTTCCATAATTCTGGAGTTTGCGTACCATCCGACACAAGGACGACAATGTGCGAGACGTTGGGCCTCATGCCGTTTGCTTCGGTGAACATGGTCTGGCGGGCGAGCTGGATGGCGTCGTACGTCTTCGTCGTGCCGCCCTCATAGCTGCACAGAGATCATATGTTGTGGTGGATAATTGACAAAATTCGTTTGGTACTTATATTGAATACAAGAGTAAAGTATTTTTGCCGTTGTGCTGGGTAAATTGAGGCACACAATATGTCAGATCAGCCGATAACATTTAATGAAATAAGACTTGATCGTTTGCCATATTTACAAATATTTAATTGTCATCAATATATAGTTTATTTAGAATAATCCATTGTTCGTGGAATACAACATAGCAAAGATGACTAGCACTTGAACAATTTACATTCATTATAATAAGTTTTGTTTTATTTAAAATAATAAAAATATGTCAATAAAAATGTTTATCGAAATATGTGTGTTGACTTTTAATAATACCATGTCAAGCTACAGTTATTCAAAGATAGCACAAAAAATCTAACTCTTATTTCCATTTTGGTCCCAATAGATAAGTGTGGTTAACATAGAGAGGTTACCTTAAGTAGAAAGAAAACATTAAAACACATTTAATATTCTTTAAAATATCACAAGTTTGAAAGTTATGTGGTTACTAATTGTAATTGCTATCATACGTTAGGAGTAAACATTGAATAAAAATCTTACAGGTTAAATATAACCACATATTTAAAAACAATGAAAACTGGTGCTTGAGATCATATTCTGTGTACATTGTAGTAAATTATAATCACAGATCAATAAAATAGTTATATCACAGAAAAGTGATTTCATTTAAGGTGATACATTAGTTGATAAAATACCTATTCGATTGCAATAGTTCTTGCTTTTTTTTTATTGATATTTAAAATTGGTAATGTTCTAATCAGAAAAAAGAGGAGGTCCTTATGAAGCATAGCCTGCATGGGGAAAAATGCAAGCTCAGTTTTATTGAAGTTGTACATCAATGGTAATGAAAGGTGCCTCAAGCACATGAGCGGAACTGTATTTCAAAGGTAAACAACAAACAATCAACACAGAGAAGAAAAATATAACTATACAATTATGTGGTAACACTTACCTGACCTTTGTAAGGGACTCTATCATAGCTTGAGTATCGTTTAAGTAAGTGTTGAGGTTAAATACGATGTTTGGATTGTCCGCGAAGAATACAAGTCCAAACCGGGAAGTCGACGCAGGGTACCTGTCATAAATCAGAAGTGATATTCTTGTTTGTTCATACAATATATGTTAGGAACCAGGCGCATGAGGAAGGCATCATTGGTGTACCATCTGGATCAGGCCGATTGTAAATTTCTCATCATTGTGCCTTTGTATCATGTCGATGGTAAGGTTTACATTTTTGTACCTTCGATAATGTTTCTAATGAAGTTTGTCAGTATTGTCAGTATTGTACTTATTGGCCATGTCGATTAGAAAATTGTGTTCTGCACCCCCGTACTATGTCCGTGAGGAAGGTAACAATACTGTATGTATGGGTCATGTCACTGGAGAATATTATGGAACATTAAGAACCTAGGGAACATGTTGTTGACGAAGTATTGTTCTGTACATAAAGGCCATGTTACAAAGAAGTTAATATTTGTGTAATTATGGTTCATTGCCATTAGGTTTTTTTCAATCCTCTTCGCGCCGTCTGGTGCTTGAGGCGACTGCAAGGGCTCTCCACCGGCTTCTGTCTGCTGCTACTCGAGGCGCCGTTTCCAGGGTCAGGCCATGACGTTTCAAGTCCTTCTGGACAGTCCGCCTCCATGTTTCTTTCGGCCTTCCTCTTCTTCTTTTGCCCTGTGGTGTCCAACGTAGGGCAACCCTCGGTATCGAGTCAGTGTTCATGCGCAGAACATGTCCAAGCCAGCGCCAACGTCTTATTTGGATTGTTCGGGTTAATGGTGTCATTCCCGTTCTTCTGTACAGGTCTTGGTTTGAGATGGTGTTGGGCCAGAAGATCTTGAGAATTCGTCGTAGTGACTTGTTCTGGAAGACTTCAAGCCTCTTGTCAATGGTTGCAGTGGTCTTCCAGCACTCTGAACCATACAGGAGCACACTGAGGACGTTGCTGTTGAAGATCTGTATCTTGGTGCGTATACTGATGATCGTAGATCTCCAGACGGGCCTTAGCATAGCAAAAGCCTGGTTTGCTTTGCTTATCCTG
>Ga0224511_10005420_pt1 | contig 10004 bp, 2 predicted proteins | sample SF_May12_sed_USG_2_FD_169988 | JGI IMG/M metagenome (GOLD analysis project Ga0224511, IMG submission 169988) | Sediment microbial communities from San Francisco Bay, California, United States - SF_May12_sed_USGS_8_1 | ecosystem: Environmental > Aquatic > Marine > Sediment | place: USA... | reverse complement strand
ACAGGAATGATCCCTGGGTGGTTTCCTTTCAAAGTTGTTCAAACCGTTCCAGTTGGTTGCATAAGTAGGTCACAGTGTCAAAAAATAGGTTTTCAAAATGCAATTTTCAAAAATCTTCTTGTCTGAAACTACAAGGCCCAGAGCTTTCATATTTGGTATATAGCATCATCTAGAGGTCCTCTACCAAAGTTGTTCAAATTATGCCCCTGGATTATATAAGGAAAACTTCAAACAACATCTTCTCTTGAACCACTAATGGGAATTTCACAAAACTTCACAGGAATGATTCCTGGGTGGTCTCCTATTAAAGTTGTTCAAACCGTTCCAGTTGGTTTCATAAGTAGGTCACAGGGTCAATAAATAGGTTTTCAAAATGAAACTTTCAACAATCTTCTTGTCTGAAAGTACAAGGCCCAGAGCTTTCATATTTGGTATATAGCATCGACTAGAGGTCCTCTACCAAAGTTTTTCAAATTATGCCCCTGGGGTCAAAATTGACCCCGTCCCGGTGGTCACAATTTTACATTGAATTACCGTATATAAGGAAAACTTCAAACGACATCTTCTCTTGAAACTTTAATGGGAATTTGATCAAACTCAACAGGAATGGTCGCTGGGTGGTTCTTTACCAAAATTGTTCAAATGGTTCTGATTGGTTGCCTAAGAAGGTCACGGGGTAAATAAATAGGCTTTTAAAATGAAACTTTCAAAAAACTTTTTGTTTGGCTTAGAGCTTTCTATGTTTGGTATAGCATCATTAAAGTTTCTTTGTAAATTGCTCCACTGTGACTCTTGGCCTTCTCCTCAGGTGAGCGACCTTGGGCCCTCTTGTTTTGGTATTTCTCTTGATTGATTGTCCTGGGCCTAAATTTGTCACCTTAGCTTATATTGTCTTGATATTTTGTATGCATGTTAATTACATCAGTACTGAGTGTTGTGCCTAAAAAACACCACTCTAGCTTGTTCGTTTTGTTTTCATTATTTCCTTAAATTGATCTTTTAAGTGCAATTTGTTGTCCGGTACATAACTTTGACACCTTAGGTGATATTGACTTGATATTTGGCATACATATTTATCACATCATTACAGATTGCAGTGCACTTAAGCCATAACTCTAGTTGTTTGTTTATTATAAGGGCTTAGTAACAGTTGAATTCTTAAAATACGCTATATTTTATACTTATGTTTTGCAGGCTGAGTACTTGATACACTGTGGGGTGAAGGAGAACAGAAATGGAGCTTGGGTGCGCTCTACTAGACACAAAGTAGTGAAAATGGCCTTTGGTTGTAATGATGACTATGATACTGTGAGGGACAGACTTGTAAAAGAATTCAAAATCGATGATAGTGTAGTCCTTCTAGATATGGAAGATAATTTGGTGGATCACAAAAACTTTTCAATTTATCAATATGTTCAAAATCATAAAAAATACTGTGGAGCCACCAGAATATACATTGGCATATTATTATGCTTACGTGTCAATGACAAAAGTGGCTTGGATGAAAATCAATCCCGTTCTGGTTCAGTTGAAGAGGCTACTCAGAAAAGTGCCGCGAATGAAAATCAATCCCGTCCTGGTTCAGTTGAAGAGGCTACTCAGAAAAGTGCCGCGAATGAAAATCAATCCCGTCCTGGTTCAGTTGAAGAGGCTAGTCAGAAAAGTGCCGCGAATGAAAATCAATTCCGTCCTGGTTCAGTTGAAGAGGCTACTCAGAAAAGTGCCGCGAATGAAAATCAATCCCGTCCTGGTTCAGTTGAAGAGGCTACTCAGAAAAGTGCCGCGAATGAAAATCAATCCCGTCCTGGTTCAGTTGAAGAGGCTAGTCAGAAAAGTGCCGCGATTGGAAATCAATTCCGTCTTGGTACAGTTGAAGAGGCTACTCAGAAAAGTGCCGCGAATGAAAATCAATCCCGTCCTGGTTCAGTTGAAGAGGCTACTCAGAAAAGTGCCGCGAATGAAAATCAATCCTGTCCTGGTTCAGTTGAAGAGGCTACTCAGAAAAGTGCCGCGAATGAAAATCAATCCCATCCTGGTTCAGTTGAAGAGGCTACTCAGAAAAGTGCCGCAGATAATAATCAACCTGGTCCTTGTTCAGTTGAAGAGGCTATTGAATGTATCAGAAAAGAGGTGAAAGAATTGAAAAATCGAAGTGCTGATCTTGATTCAGAGGGCTTAGAAAACATAGATACTGAAAAGTTTTGCCCAGTATTTGCCGATCCGAAGATTTTGTGCTTTGAAAAGGAGATGAACAAAACCTATTCTCATGTATTATGCGGATATGGCAATTTCATTATTGTTCCAAAGGATGAGATGGACATATTTGAAACATGGAAAACAAAAAACAAAAACCTGTTCTTTGTTGATGAAGCAATACTGTATTTCTTATCGTATGTATATAATGATGAAGAAGTTGTTAATGTCAAAGAAGTTGCAACAAACGTATGGCAACTTGATGCTGAGGTTGCAGATAAATTTCGAACATGGAAAGAGGCAATGGTAGCCGCTTACTGTAAAGATACGTGCAACATGTAATTGTTCTAAGGTGGGCAATACAGGGTGTCCCAAAAAATGGAACCCAACTCTGAACTTTGATTACTCAAAAATACTCAACATAAATATACAATATTAACACGTTTGGATAGGCAATTTAGTACTTCATAGGTGTGTGAAATTTCAAGAAGATTGCTTTGGTGAATTTTTAGATATTGCACAAAAACTATAGAGTATAGACACTCTATTTTTCGTTTTTCCAGAAATAGGATTTTGCTTGTGACACTGTGATCAATGTAACTAAAATAATTAAGTTGCTAGTTTATTTGTATGATACATTGAACACTTGTGAATTGTTTAAATTTGCTTTTTATGCCCCCGGTGGATAGATCTCATTAAGGAGGTGTCAACTTATGCAGAGGCACTGTCTGTCAGTTTGTCTGCCCAAGTTAACATATGTTACATGTATCTCCACACTCTTATAACCACTATAACATTTGTGTACGATGGTGGTTCATTATATTTTGTCACTTTTCTCGCATTTTTTAACTCGTATACGTAACTTCTGAGTCCTACCATAAACCAATCCGAATAATTTGAAAAGCGAACACATTCAGCATGAGACACATGCAAAATATGGATAAAGTCCTATCTATAGCAACCGTACATCTTTAAAACATTTTTGTCCAATTTTAGTATCATTCTAAAGCTGAATCATTACTGTAAATCATGCAAAAGACCGTTTTCAAAAATATCCATTGGTTGCAGAATAATGAGCAAAATAACAAAATAATAATGAATCACCCTCGTGCAATTCTTGAATGAATATAATAATAAATGTAGCTGTATTCTTTGGTAATTATTTCTCCCCCCCCCCATGAAATGGGGAGACATATTGTTTTTAGCTCCGTTGTCTGTCCGTCCGTCTGTCTGTCCGTCCGTCCGTCTGTCCGTCACACTTTCGTGTCCGCTCTATATCTTTTGAACCCCTGGTGGGATTTACAAATTACTTTGCACAAATGTCAAGTATGATGAGACGATGTGCAGTGCCTATGTTTGACCAAGGTCGGTTCAAGGTCAAGGTCACAATCAAAGATTGAACATTGTATGACTGCATTTTGTGTCCGCTCTATATCTTTGAACCCCTGGTGGGATTTACAAATAACTTTGCACCAATGTCAAGTATGATGAGATGATGTGCAGTGCCTATGCTTGACCAAGGTCGGTTCAAGGTCAAGGTCACAATGTAAGATTAAACATTTAACCATTGTATGGCTGTATTTCATTTCTGCTCTATATCATTTGAACCCCTGGTGAGATTTACAAATAACTTTGCACAAATGGCAAGTATGATGAGATGATGTGTAGTGCCTATGTTTGACCAAGGTCGGTTCAAGGTCAAGGTCATAATGTAGGATTAAACATTGTATGGCTGTATTTTGTGTCCGCTCTATATCTTTTGACCCCTGGTGGGATTTACAAATAACTTTGCACAAATGTCAAGTATTATGACACAATGTGCAGTGCCTATGTTTGACCAAGGTTGGTTCTAGGTCAAGGTCACAATCTAAGATTAAACATTGTATGACTGTATTTCGTTTCTGCTCTTTATATGTATAGAGTTCAAGATTTCGACTTCCTCCACACAAAATTTCATGCCATCCAGTGACGTATGGGGGTAGACATAATTGCTTTCGTTTCAAAAGCGCCCGTCTAGTTTTACTTTTATTAGCACCACCCAAACTTTGTTTGACCTTGACCTAGTTATGAAACTAGGACTTTTTTTCCAAGATAACCAAATTTCACTCATACAAACTATTGTACCCGGTATTACAGTGCTTTAAACGTTTTATGAAATTTCATACTATGTATATGTCTATTGTTATGCCCCCCTTCGAAGAAGCAGGGGTATATTGCTTTGCCCATGTCGTCGGTCGGTCTGTCGGTCCGTAGACCACATGTTGTCCGATCAATAACTAGACAACACTTTGTGATACAGTCCTCATATTTGGTATGGAGGTTGGTCATGACCAATACAAGAACCCTATTGATTTTGGGGTCAGTAGGTTAAAGGTCAAGGTCACAGTGACCTTGATGACAAAAACCTTGTCCTATCAATAACCAGACAACGCATTGTGACACAGTCCTCAAATATGGACATTGTTCATGACCAGTACAAGACTCCTATTGATTTTGGGGTCAGTAGGTCAAAGGCCAAGGTCACAGTGACCTTGGTGACAAAAACCTTGTCCGATCAATAACTAGACAGCCATTTGTGGTACAGTCCTCATATTTGGTGTAGAGGTTGGTCATGACCAGTACAAGAACCCTATTGATTTTGGGGTCAGTAGATTAAAGGTCAAGGTCACAGTGACCTTGACGACAAAAACCTTGTCCGATCAATAACTAAACAACACATAGTGACACAGTCCTCATATTTGGTGTCGACATTGTTCATGACCAGTACAAGGCCCCTATTGGTTTTGGGGTCACTTGGTCAAAGGTCAAGGTCAATCGACCTTGATGACAAAAACCTTGTCTGATCAATAACTAGACAATGCTTTGTGATACAGTCCTCATATTTGGTGTGGAGGTTGATAATGACCAGTACTAGAACCCTATTGATTTTGGGGTCAGTAGGTTAAAGGTCAAGGTCAGTGATCTTGACAACAAAAACCTTGTCCGATCAATAACTTGACAACGCATTGTGACACAGTCCTCATATTTGATGTGGACATTGTTCATGACCAGTACAAGACCCCTATTGATTTTGGGGTCAGTAGGTCAATGGTCAAGGTGTCATGTAAATTGCTTTCATGACTAGTACCTTTCATTGCTTAAGCTGACCAATGACTTGTTTGGGCCAAAAGACTCTAAATTTCCAAATAATATAATTCAGAGCTTAAAGACATTATCACTTGCAAGTTGGGGGGCATTTGTGTTTGACCAACACCTCTTGTTTATGTTTACTTTACATCCATTAACACAAATGTAACGCAGTTTGACCTTTATCTTACACATTTATGAGTTATTGACAAGGCTTTCACCAGAGGCAAAGGTGCTTTGAGAACAGTACTTGGTTCAATTAAAGATTCACTTTAAGTTTATTCATAAATGATACGCAAACTCTTATGTAATAAACTTAATTTTAATGTGTCGACCTTTGTCTTTCATTTATTAGCTCGATTTTTCGAAAAAAAAGTCGAGTTTATGTTGTCACCCTGGCGTCTGCGTCAGTTAAGTTTTTATGAATGTATCGGAAAGTACAGTCCGCCCAACAAAATTTGTCATAGACGTCATAATGATAACAAAACTAACAAGAAATGTCTTTAAAAAAGACAATCAGCGGAGTGTGTAAAGGGCGTTTTGATTTCTACTCTAATCCGATTCAAACTTGTATCATACATGTCTGAAGTAGGCTTATCTCACAGAAAGCAACGTTTAAATTACTATATTATAAAAAAATGATTATCTATGTTGGGGTTCCAGTCCGAATTTTGTGATGCATTTACCTGACAATTATATCAGTTTACCAAATTCCGTAGATCTATCTTACACTTCACAAACTTTTGAAAAAATATCAGTAAAGGAATAACCTGGTACATAATTGAAAAACCGTCCAGACCAGACCACCAATACAACATTCTGAGCACCAACCATCTGTTCAATGATTTAAAGCTTATTTAAAATGAAGTACTTGCCACAGAAGAAACAAGAAATGTCTTTAAAAAAGACAATCGGCGAAGTGTGTTAAGGGCATTTTAATTTCTTTCTTACTTTAGATCTACGCAAAAATGTAGATGTATTGAATGTATGGTTTGATATGCGTTTGTTAGTGTGACCCAAAGCCCAGTGGAAGTCAAGCATGTAAAAAATAATAATTCATCTTAAGTTTAAAAGCTAGATCTATTACATACATGTGTAGATGAAATTTGTAATGCAGTGTACATGTACTGTATGAGATGTTTCGCCGCTGTCTGGAATCGACCTCCGTCCGCAACGTCACACACTCTACTTCCCAACTGTTAGACCCACTGCGCTATCTCGCTAAGGCCAAAACAAATATTGTTTATTTATTTATTTATTTTTTGGAAAACCAAAATCTGAATATGGAAAAGTATATAAATAAATGTTAAAATTGTGTTGCTAGTACATATAATTCCATGCAATTAACTAGTTGCATATACATATCAGATTAAAGATGTATCCAGAACACATGTAAATTGGGCATTTTATGAAAAAAAATTCAGAATGGAAAAAATAAAACTTTAGGGTCGGCAGGTTTTTCTAGGTAGGGTCCGGTAACCCTAAACAAACAAGTTTTTTTAGGCCTAAACGATACGCGCCTAAAACGATTGATTTAAACTCAGTAACTGTTACTTCAAGTAAACCAGCAACCGGTCAAAGGCAACTGGTAATGCCGAACAAGTCATTTATGGCCACATACTTACTGACAAGGAGAGGTTGTAAGATTTTTCTTATATAACTCAATGTAAAACTGATCACCAGTTCAATATTCCTCTTCTCAAATTTTATGTGAATAAAGTAGAGCTATCACTAAAAGAAAATTTGTCAGTATTGCTATGTACAATATCCAAGCAAGGTTAACTCCACATAAAAACAGGTCACGGGGTTACCCCCTTGTTACTATGAACCCCCTTGTGAGGGTGAATTACTTAGCTCAAAGTGGATCATTTGAAAGTCTTCGAGAAAATGACATGCAAAAATTAAGTTTGACAATACGGGACATTGCGTGACATGACTGGCGTGGTTCCTATAATAAAGGCCCCTTCGGGGTAATAATTATGGTCAAATAACATACAATGTACATGTATAGCAAATGAGTTAATAATTCATGTATATATGGTTATATATTTCAAAGCTATTCACTATTCACTTGCATATATTTCTAAAATCAAATTCGAAAACAGTTCAAATGCCCCATCAAGATTAGTTGGCATCTGCCATCTGAATTGTTCAATGACAGAAACAGCCCAGTCGGAAAAGACATTTTGGCAGCCGTACTGATTACGTTCGCAATAGTTTATTTGCAGGCAATGAGCAACCTCTATCTCATCAGCAACCTTGCCCTGCTCATTACAGCCATATAATTCAGGAGTAGTGTACATCAAGTTTGGTATCCCAGAAGGAGATCTTACATTCTTCATTTTTCGCACACGATGTTTATTCCAATGATGCGCATGAAGTTGAACTTCATTGCGAATTACAGGCATGAAACAGAACTTCAAGCACTCTATGTGAAGAATGTTGTCTGTTTGCAAAACGCCACTGACTTCCAGGTCCTTAAATAAATCCATGTATGACTGTAGCAGGGATTGCCTCAAATATTGCCAAAACCTTTCGATCCTTTGGTTGTGATTCGAAGAACCATACATGACAGCACATCTTGTGAACCTATCATTGTGGTGAGAACGAAGAAGCATTTGGACATCAGCTATATTAACATTTTCCGTACCCCGATCCATACGAACTATTAACGGAACTTTCTTAAGCTCGCGAACTGAGTTTAAAAAGTGGGTGCAAGTCAAACGTGGATTTTTATTTGTTTCGTCTACTTCGAGCCAAATCAACCTTCTGCTCCAGCCATCTATAGCCCCATGGATACAAATCCCAAATCTCTTTAGTTTGTCATTTCCGTCCACATGCCACATATGGTTTGGACCTTTAACCACATATTGCCTTCTCTGTAATCGTCTGTTTCTCATTGCAGCAGCTCTTTGTGGATCGATACAGTGTATTACATCCCTTACAGTTGACCTACAATGTACAGTTGATTTACAAAATAAACATGAATACACATTTTTAATATAACTCGGGCTGGCAAATATATGGATAAATATTTGCACGAAAAATTGGTCTGGTGCAGCTGGGGATTGAACCCAGACCACCAGACCGATTTTTCGTGCTATTATTTATCCGTATAATTGCCGGCCCGAGTGTTTCCTTGAATATACATGAATGGTGTGAAAAAATAGACATGTATGTGCATTTAGAAAGAAAACTATAATTACAACACCCATACTCGGATCTAGTAACTATAATAATTATGAAAATATTTTTTTCACAATATATTCGTTTACATAAAATGTACAGGCGTTGGTGGTGTTAATTTTTGTTATAGTCAGCATTACTGTGTATAGCTAGTATATTATAGTGTTTCATTCATTAAAATTCATTCAACCAAGAATGTAATGGTTAAAATTGCGTCTTAATTTGGATTAAAGTAGCGCAGTCCAGGGGCCGTATTCTGAAGATGTCTTGGATTAAAATTTATCTAAGTTATTTTTAAAAGAACATAATTAACACATTTTCAACGTAAGTTTACACTTTATTTCACATGTGTGTCTTTTCAGTGATTCAAATTCAAGTATGGGTAGTATATGACATAAATAAATCTCGTGGAAATGATGGTTTTACTTACCTGAAATCTGTGCTTAGACAAAATTTTAATCTTAGAAAATTTCAGAATAACGGCTCCAGGCCATATTCATAGTACATCTAGAATCAAGTTTATAGCAAGCCAAAGACAAACCATTAAAATACATGAGGATCATACCGTTTTACAAGCAAACCATGCTCCCTTCTTAATCGTTGCCATATCTGATCAGCCCCAAGGCGCCTTCCTGTGTCTACAAGTTCAGACTGGATCGCTGTGATAATATTTTCAATAGGTGATTCAAACTGTTGTTTCGATATACCCAATTCATTGCGATACCTTTGTACTGTCCGCTCACTGTAAATATATGCATATTATATATATGAAATACTAGTACTAGTTTCCAATTTACATGAACACTATGCTAGTAATATATTGTAAATAGATCTATATAATTATAAATTGGAACATTTCATTGAATGTAATTTTTCAAGCTTGTTTTATTCAGCCAAAATACTTGCTTTTTACAAATGTATTCCAACACTATAGATGCTCGGAAGGATCATGGATGTTCCTTAATTATTACCTTCTCCATACACCAGTTTTGATACCAATTGCAGCTGCAGTTTCATATGCGTTGTAGTTCTCCCTGTCAAATAGGCGTACATATTGCTTGTCTGTTGATGAGTTAAGGCCATTGTTTTGCAAGTGAAATCACAAAAAAATGCAATAAGATGAACATTAAAGGCATGAATATAATCCTCTGTCCGTCAATCGTCCGATGTGCCATGAAGACAATAGGATAACAAGATGTCTACTAGCGAAATGTAGATTATACTTGCCCCTAGGGTTAAGTCTTTAAAAAATTGTGCTTGGTTTGCCGCCTTCATAATATAGAAAAATAAATGATATAAAATAACATACTAATGTTATATAATATCAAAGAAAAAAGATACATTCTTCAATTTGCCGGTCATCCATTTTAGTAGTACACAGTATGTCATTTAGCATTTTAAAATCGCATTTGCCATTTAGCATTTTGCATTTTTTCAAATCGCAATCGGCATTTAGCATTTCGCAAATAGCAACTGGCATGGCAGAATGGCTTTCCATA
>Ga0224511_10005418_pt1 | contig 10005 bp, 6 predicted proteins | sample SF_May12_sed_USG_2_FD_169988 | JGI IMG/M metagenome (GOLD analysis project Ga0224511, IMG submission 169988) | Sediment microbial communities from San Francisco Bay, California, United States - SF_May12_sed_USGS_8_1 | ecosystem: Environmental > Aquatic > Marine > Sediment | place: USA... | reverse complement strand
GAACCGTGTATATTTCAGTCACATGACGGGCCCCACGGCGCTAGTGGCCGACCTGCTAATCCAGGGAGCCACCAAAGACCACGGTCTGCTATAGAACGCTCACGTAACAAGCAGGAACGAAGACATGTGCTCTCCTCGGCTAACCCGAGTTTTCACGGCTCTAATTCTTATGCAGAAGACGCACAATGCGCTCGGTCTGACTCTCTCTGCAATACAAGACTGCAATACATTATTGGTATACAACACTGCAATACATTATTGGAATACAACACTGCAATACATTATTGGAATACAAGATTGCAATACATTATTGCAATACATGACTGGAATATGTGTCTGCCTTACAAATCTGCAATATTTGACTTGATTTACATGACAGCAATTACATACATGACGATCCTTGTGATAACCGCATCTGGCTTTATCTGTCGGCAGCAGCTTGATGAACAACATTGGAACAGCATTATGTACAACGGTCGTGTGTTATATCTTCTCAGGCAGTGGGAAACGTACCCACTGAGCAGAACATACAGGCCGATAATACCCTGTTGAAAGCTTAACTACCTAGTTTTGTTGTGGGTTTTTGATGGTTTATATTGCCTTCAATAATGTGCAAATGTGTACTTTTCTAAGTTAAACTGGTATGATAAACATTATATACCAGAAAATCATTTATATTACCAGTGTTGTTTTGTTTACATTTTCTTACAAAGGTATTCAGTTCAAATTACGCGTACATTGTAGCTTCATTGTGTAAAGAGGTTGTAAAATATTTGAGAGAAAAAACAACAACAACAACCAATCCATGTCCTTGTTAATTAAATGACTGATCTTCGTTATGTTCATGTGCGTAACTTTGTTTCACTGTATGGACGTTGTGTTAAAGCCATTTGTAGGTGGGTTTGTGTTTAAGAGTGTCGTGACGGATCGTGATGCCGTCGAAATGATTCAGCGATATTGGTTCACCATTTTCTGTTTTTTCCTGGCGATTTCGAGCGGATAATCTTCCGAAATTACACAGACTGTTATATATGTTGCGTCACTCGATCGGACCCCGCGGAAATAGAACCTTTGCACGCGGTCTCATGTCTGACACCGAGTCTAGTCTTATACCCGACATTGGGTCTAGTTGACAATGTCTTCTTACATCTGAAATACGCTCGTACATGTACATGACAGAAACTTCTGCGTTACTTACATTTTCAAACTTAAAGATAATTTTTTTTTTAAATTGTACATACAATCAAATCTCGGTGAACAGTGTGAATACCATGTAACTTGTAAGTATATGTTAGCATTCACCAAAGCTCAATCTGAGGTTGCAGAAAACAAATAAAGGCAAGTGAAGCTCAAGGCAGCCAGACATTGATACGGGAACCTGTCAACAGGCCCGTGTTTGCTGCCAGATTGAGCTAAACAGAGTTCAGAGTCCGTGCGAGGCCATGTCGTCTGGTGGATGTTCACTCATTCATTGGGATCTAGTTCATTCAGGTTTTACTGTATAACCTTTGTTGATTATTTTTTCCATTAAATTCGACTGACGGGTAGAGTAATGGTCCGAATTTGGGCGCACCGGCATCATTGGAGTCCTTATAATGTTGGAAACGTGTATGCAAGTTTTGGTTAACTCGATATGTGCCTGCTATATTTGCAAGCTTTTACCGAGAAGAAAGTCCTGTTGTTAAAAGTACTTTACATATCGGCAGCTTTGACAGACTGCTGATTGTGCAATATAGATCTCCTTCTGAGTACTTTGTTACAATAGTCAAAGAATCTAATCTTAAATTGTAGTGTTTGTTTCATTGTTTGTAAAAATCACTATCATGGGACATAAATGGCAAAACAGAACGTCCCAATACCCCATGTATATGTTTTTAAATGCGTTTTTTTGGCATAATGTTTATTTCAGAAGAAATAAAATAGAAAAAAAATAATTTCAACGCTTAAGGCTTTTAGAAGATCGCATAGAACCAGAAGAAATAATTTCAACGCTCAAGGCTTTTAGAAGATCGTATAGATGTTTAACCAGCTCAGTCGTCGTGTTGCACATATGTATACAAAAGAAGGAAGGCCTTCTGGACCACACTGATATGATTTGCATTTACAAATGCGTTTAAGATTTCCATCACACATGTAACAGCTAGCCATCCAAAATAATGTTTGTTAATTACTTCAGATTTTTTATAAGATCATTATTTCAGAGATATATGCATTCAAATCTAGCTTTAACTTATCATCAACAACAATGATACTTGCAGTTTGCCCCACTTTTGAAGCCAATAATGAATCAGAATAGTTCATTCAGTAGAAAAACAACAACAAAAGTTTTCCCTAGTTCAGTTGTGCGCTGATAATATGAACCTCGATCTAGCGAGAAAGAAGAGGTCAGCACTGTGTACGTGACATAGGCGAACTGTAAATAAATAAGTTATCGTTTATAAGTGTGTCGCATGCGATATAAATTATCTACTTTTTTTCCAAATATAAACGGTATCTAAAACCGGAACATTATATTGTCGTACTCCTGTTAAAATATAACAGCAACGTGTGACATGATTCTTGAAAGAACATACCAAATGAATATAATATACGTGTACATATTATATTCGGCTTGGAAATATAATCAGACAGTAACACATGCTAAGACAGGACATGGCACATCTTGTAAAGGTTAATGGGTTAGGCTACTCGTCCTGCCAGTTGCCGGCTTTCAGGATTTGTATATAAAAGATGTTATGTTATTAGCATTAATTAATATAGGGAGCTTATAATAATGCATAGTGAACAAAGTGCCGGGTGTACGCAATATTCTTGTGCTTTGATTGGAATTAAAATTGAGAATTCTGACCACAAAAACAATTAAGAATACGCATGCAGTACGCAAGGGGGAAGTGGGTTTCACTATCATTATTATTAACATTCGAGCAAGGCCTTATTGCTTTTCTACATAATTATATTCATACAATCCAATTATATGAGCCTTATGAGGTATACTTTCAAATACAAGTGTAGTAAAATCGTCGTATTTCAGTTAAAACATGGTTTGTCGATTACGGTAGTAAAACGTTAGAAGTTTGACGTCAATGTCAGACGTACCATGCCGTCGTGGTGTTTGAAATGTTGCGACGATCGAACGCAACCTGAATTAACACACAACATTGGCGAACCGACAGATGGTGAAAGCTGATCCTCGTGTTCCAGATCCGCCGTTTACAGCAGCTGACTGTAAGCTGGCAGTGCGCGAGAGAGAACAGCCGGGTTAATATAAGCCTACGCTGCGCCATTGGATGACCTTACATAAACTCAGCGATTCACTGTAAACTCAGTTATTTGGTTGGACAAAACTAGGACAGCTCAAGTAAACAAACCGCGGTGTGTCAGCACTATGTTCAACTACAGTGTAGTGTTTGCTATACGGCTACAATGCCAAGGTGAAAATACAATACATGTACTCACAGAGGACTGTGACACATGCTGAACGATTTCTTTACTTTCAGTTATCAGTCTGAGAAAGCGTTTCTCTAAAGGATTAGTTAATAATATTTGCGGTAAATGTGCATTGCTTTTTATTTGCTCTTAGTTTAAAAGTGCATTGCCAGGACATATATAACTATTTTCTTGTACGCCGATCTACATTCTCCGTGAGCCGGTTGTGTGAACCTGTAACACAGATGGATATAGTCGAGCCCGGATGATAGACAATTCCTGGACCACCGTTAGGTCTAATGACCAACCACTAAACCAGGGACAGGGAAGTTGACCACAGTTCGGTCGTAGTGTCCGTGTCCAGGACTGACCAGTGAGGCGTCTCTAGGTGACCAGCTCTCGGGCGACTGACCAATCAGATGGCGGGCCTGGAGAAGAAGCGGCTGAAGGAGGACAAGGTGCGCGCCCGGAACTGGAAGCGCTGGGGGCCGTACCTGTCTGACCGGCAGTGGGGGACCGTGCGCGAGGACTACTCTGATAACGGCGACAGGTACGTCACGCGCATGTCAACCGTACCCGTGATGTGCGAGAATGACGTATATACGTGAATGTTATAAAGAATTTAATTTATATTGATTACATGTAGCATGTTACAGTCATAAGGTGTAAATGGCACTAGAGTTTTACTAATCATTATTTATAAATATCATTACGTAAGTTGAAAAAATATCATAGCTATAATAATGCACGTACATGACATGCTCATCTAACCCACTTAAATCAGTGGCACGTGTAAAACCTTCCGGCTCAATATGGCCATAGAAAAAAACACGACTCAAATATCGGTTAAGAGTTAATGTCATTGTCACGTGAATCTAGGTCACCTATGAATGACAGGACTGATTATATGATCTAAAATGTCGTTTATGATAAAAAAGCGATTTGTTGTGGCATTGACAGAAATTATAAAGAACTTGTCGGTATGTAAGTACATGTAAACAATTAAGTGTTTCTACAGATAGCTGCCTATCCCCGAGTTGAATGGCCACGCGTACACGGTGTATGTCGTTTGGTCTTGTGGACCATTGTGTATATAAGATAATGTATATGTTCACTTATTTCGTTTATCTACTGTCTAGTAATTTATTTAAGGCCATATAAATAGAGCTAGGTCGTTTTAACGTTAGCAAATACGCCGTATGTGGATATCACTTGTCCTCATTTCAACTTCATAAGAGTACAAAACCGTACTTCTAATTCAACCAAGAACATGTTTTGTACGAGTAGATACATCATAAATACAGGGCGTTATATAATTTGTTCATGAATGTTATAATTATGTTTGAGCAGAATACCTTAAATCGCAGTCTTGTGATGCACCGTGTGGTTGTCATTGGATTTGGAAACACTATTTCAAGTGTTTTTTTTATTTAAGACTAGTTCAAACTGCCCCAGTTTACAGCCCCTGTGCATCCCGGTTGAGACACCTGGGCTAACCGGGACCTCAACTGTAGCGATGCCGGGAAGCACCCCGATATATCGGGATAAACCGTGTTGAACCGGCAGTCACCGGGAAGTGGCACCGGTGTTTTTCTAACAATCTGGACTCCGGGGGCTAAATCAATGTCTGCTTATTCCGGGGAGATCGCCGTAGCTCTTCCGGTATGATCTTCACCATAAGACCAACGGGTAAAACCGTAGTAAACGGACATGGAACTAAGACTAGTTCATACTGTCTCGGCGTCGCTTCGGTTGTTGTCTCGTTTGTGTCCCAACCGGGACGCACCGGGACTGTATACCGTGGCAGTTTGAACTATTCTTTAATACCCAAATAAACGCGTTATATGTTAAATCATAAAAATAATAATGAGTTAAAATTAGTCAAATTAAATCCCTTACTAAGCTAAAACATCAAAGACAAAAAACGAATCATCTTTGAAGATGACAGCATTATGTAATAATCGCCTCGTGACGAAGAGATATAAAGTGTCAGATGCCATGGTAATTGGAAAGAATAACATAAACGATTAGGTAAAGTGACAGTGGCAAGCAAAAACAAAAATACAATGTAACTTATGTCAAACGCATATATTATTTCACCATTTACATGGGTAGATTCTAAATATCTTACTTATAGTGACCGAAAATAAAATACTTGTGTGTCAAAACTGGGGGAGGGTTATCACTACATCAAATATGTTCCTAATTTTTCCTCTCGAAATTGACCTGCATAACATATATTTTACTAGTAGATCTTTTTCTATCACTGTATCGGTCGCCCTGTTGTTTAGCGACTGTGTAGACATCTGAAAGGTGGCCTGCGCCTGCCAGTGTCCTTGTGGCACGCATGACGGGCAGACGGCCACTAACTACATTCATTACCGCGTCATGTGCGGACAGCACGTAAGCACGTGCCTGTGGTGACGTCGACTGATCTTGTGCTGCCATGCTGAGGTCGGTCACTCGGTGACACCATTACGGCCATGCCAGGAAGCCTCCCTCCCTGGGGACGTCCTAATATCTGGCAGTAATTGAGACAATCCGCTCTTGTTGACAACCGTAGAAGTTAAATGATCCGCCTTGATCGCGTCTTATTATTTTGCGAACTAATGGAATGGCGTGGACACAGACGAAAATAATCACCCCTCCCTCTGAAACTTGTGCTTTTTGTTAGAAGGGCCAATTGTCGACACATCTAAAATCTAAGAATGTAGTGACATAGCCATATATGTATCCATTTAAAAATCGAAAATGTATACAGAATTTGAGCTTGAAGGATGTTGGCGTGTGTGAAAAACAGTTGTCAAAGAAATCTAAATTTTTGATCTGTGTGCCAAAGAGAATTATTTGTTTGTATTATAATGTTTAGTTACGTACGGCATGGATAGTTCCACAACTGTCAAATCAGGATAAATTATAACGGTACATGGTCAATTTTAATCCAATGGCTGATAGGTTTATGGTAAAATGACAATCCGACCTAGTTTAAACAATGAAAAGCATGGTTCCTGTTTGTGATAAGCGTTATCACATATATATACAATAAATTTCGCCATTTTTTGGCGGAGATTAAGAATTTGTGGAACTATCCATTATAACCGCTACAAAAATTGTAAATGTGCTGTTGCATATACCATTATTTCAAATGCCCTTGGTGTATTCTGCATTCCCCAGTACTAGTTCGTAAGGTTTAACATGAAAACGTGTTTTATAGAATACTCACAGCTTAGAAATCCATTAAGGTCTCTTCTGACGGTGGCAATTTATACAACAGGCTTTGTTTTATGCAAAATGTTATAATCTCAGTCTAGGAAAGAACTTTTCTAAGTGCGTCTTTGATACAAAACCCATTTTACAACATCGTATATGTACAATGCACTGGTGGCGCTTGTTTCAGTTGGTCCCACTTCACGCACGACCAGGCGCGGTCGCGGGCGTACCGGTGGGGCGAGGACGGGCTGATGGGGCTTACGGACCGCCAGTGTCGCCTCTGTCTCGGCCTCGCGCTCTGGAACACGCGAGACCCCATCCTTAAGGAGCGGCTCTACGGACTCAACGGGCACCAGGTACCCGCCTATTGATATTTCGTCAAGTAATTAACTGCAATGAAATAAAATTACTAAGCCTGATACAATATGCACTGTCTGGTGTTACTGGTCACGTGTTGCAGGGCAACCACGGGGAAGACGTGAAGGAGCTGTACTACTACCTGGACAACACGCCCAGCCACTCCTACATGAAGGCCCTCTACAAGTACCCGCAGGCAGAGTTCCCCTACGCCCAACTAGAGCAAGAGAACGCGCGCAGGAGCGTCAACGATCCCGAATTCGAAATTCTCGACACGGGCGTCTTCAAGGAGGGACGCTATTTTGACGTGACGGCGGAGTACTGCAAGGCCGGGCCTAACGACATCCTGGGACGCTACACAGTGGCCAACCGCGGACCGGAACGCGCCACAGTGCACGTGCTGCCACAGCTCTGGTACCGCAACGTCTGGGATTGGGGCGAAGAATGCGAGGTGAGAATAGTTTTTATATGTACCAATGGAAGTAAGTTATTTTCGGAGCAGCTGTTCAGGCTAGCTTTTGACCCAGGGGTTATACATGTATTGTGTTTTGGATAATTACAAACGTTGTAGACGAAACTCATTATGAATAGTATAAACTCCATATTTTAGAATAAGCTCTGCGATTGTTACAATTTACGTTCATAGTAGATGTAGCATACATGTATATCCCGATTTGTTGTGGTTTATATAACTTTGAGTTGTGTAACTCCATACCATGTAGCGGAGTCGTTAAAGTCTCGGCCTACTAATCCAGGGATGGAGCGTTCGTTCCCGGGCCCGAACTCTTGTAGGGTAATTTGGTCATAAAACAGTTCCGCTTTGTCAGCAACAGAATGAAGTAGTTTGTCAATTACTGCTACCGTGTGGTCTGCCTACTGAACGCTTATGTCGACTTGTTAAGAAGTATTTCAGAAGAAGTGTAAACAACTGACCACCGTCATGTGACAACATTATAGTCAACAGTCATACCATTGACATGACTGGAGGGTACTTTGTACACGCCCTCCGAAAAATTGCTATACTTTAATAAAATAATCTTTTGGGTCGTGTCTGGGTACACGTGGCAACGAATGTCTGAGTACATACTATGTCACGATAATTCTTTCATTACTGAAGGGATTGTGAGAATTTCGAAATAGGTGGCCCGGCGCCATGTTAAATAGACAAACATATACATCGCGTGGTTTGGCTAAAGTTTGGGTTCTATTTGGTTGTGTCCCATGTCTATGTTGATTCCAGTTATAGGACATTGTTCATTCAAATGCCTCTGCAATTGTATTCAATTTTTTATTTTTAAAGTTAATACTGGCCTGTGTTGGTTTACAGGCCTACCTCGACGTGAAGCCCATACTACAGAAGGAGAAGTCCGGCAAGATTCGGTGTGAACATCCAACCCTGGGTAAGTCGGTGAGATCCACAGACCCTTGTTAATTTCGTGTTCACGGCATCAAATGGTAGTTGTGCAATGAAAATGGTTTTGTATCCGCAATAATGTTGTAAATCCTGCAAAACCTCTGATACTGTGTAAAGAAATTTTGTCTGACAGTTCTTTACCGCATTTTTGGCATTACTTTTACACCAAGGAAAGTGTAATAAATATGTTTTGTCAAATTTTACGCAGTAATTCACAATGTGTTTCTGTTTACTTGAAGTAGTGTGATGCAATATCCACCACGATTTATCGTAGTGGATATATTTGATTGCCAACGTTATGTTCCACGTCTAGAGTTTAGAATGAAACACCATTTGTAACATTGATAACTGAGCCATGTACATCATCGTATTACAAGTACATGTTTAAATAGCTGCTCATTTGGATGGCGCACGTATCTATATAACAGCAACTAAATGTGAGGTAGTAGATCATAAACCCACTATTGTGCGCATGCATACCAGGGTCGGTGCAGGAGCGGTGCCGCCTCAACTCCATGGACCGATACGTGGAGGAGATGGAGCCGCACTCGGCACGTGACGGACCCCTGCTCTACCAGCACCAGCCGTCCGTCAACGGCCATGAGGAGGGTGAGTGCCGCCGGTGAAGCGTGCTATCCATTGTCTCAGAGTATAAGTGCATTTTCTTATTTTCTGTAAACTGTATGGCTTTATACTAGCTTTAAAAAATAAGTTCAGTGTCAACATGGACAGATTCTAATTTATTGAAAGTTTCTATCTTCTTTTAACTGGTTTGGAATGGCTGGAGTTTGAAAATAAATTGGTTCCACTTTCCTAGGCGTGTTCTGGTTCGAGTTCGGGCCGTGTGCGGATGGGACGGAGGTTCCGGTACTCTTTACGGAGAACTCGACCAACTTCGAGAAGCTGTACGGCGTGAAGAACAAGACACGTTATGTCAAGGACGCCTTCCACGACTATGTCGTTCACGGTACAAGATCCTCAAGAAATATTACTACATGTAGTATACTACACCGTATTGGTTATTAAAATACTATGAAACATGTTCTTCTCTGTTTCTGCGTATCGGACGCTTATTAGTAATGTATTTATTCTGTGCATTATAAAAACATTATAAAACCCACACATTTTATCTCGGGTAGCTTATGAGTTTCGCTAATCTTAATCAAAGGTGAGCAGAAAAAGGTGAACCGGAAGTACGGCACGAAGATGGCGGGCCACTACGTGCTGGAGTTGGGACCGGGCGAGGAGGCCGTGGTAAAGGTCCGCCTCTACCACGCCGCCGAGGCGCCGCACGGGGGCGCCTTCTCCCAGGAGTTTGACGAGATGTTCGAGCAGAGAATCCTCGAGGCCGATATGTTCTATGACCAGGTACACGGCTAGACGCATGACGTGTCACAGGCGAGAGGTGACGTCTGCAGGCTTTATTATTTTTAAGCAGATAGAACATCAAGTTCGATCCCCTCTCACTCCATCTAAAATTACTAAAAAAGGAGATATGTACTGGTTCTTCCCAGGAAAAATGCTCCCGTGTATCAGTGCTTTACACTGGGCACGTTAAAGAACCTGGTTTGTCATGTGTGGTGGGCGCTCCAGTATCT
>Ga0224511_10005417_pt1 | contig 10006 bp, 8 predicted proteins | sample SF_May12_sed_USG_2_FD_169988 | JGI IMG/M metagenome (GOLD analysis project Ga0224511, IMG submission 169988) | Sediment microbial communities from San Francisco Bay, California, United States - SF_May12_sed_USGS_8_1 | ecosystem: Environmental > Aquatic > Marine > Sediment | place: USA... | reverse complement strand
CTAACATCAATTTTTGTTCCGTGAGACTTAATTTCCCAGTACGATGATCAATGTCAATCGTTTTGCTGTATCAACAGACATTTCTGTGATTGGACGAACGGCCTAGTCAGTTTCTATAATTATGCTTTCAGGGGGTTGGCTCGTGGGCTGAGGTAACACAGAGGTCTCGTCACACATCGCGGTCCTATTCTGAGTGTAGTGGGGAGGATCAGTGGCCCCAACCAGCTGAGTCACAAAGATTTAGCACGCAGGTATTCAATTTAATTCTTTTTCCTTTAAATGGATTACTTGATAAAATCGTATCTTCGTGGAATGACCTATGGCAGAATTGTCATCTACCAATAACCGGTAATATTATAAAATTATTCGCTGTGGTAAGTTTCTGTAAGTGGGTACCTGTAGTAGGAATAAGCAGGTATAACAACTCCAAATAACTACCAATATAACCACTGCATATTGCTGGTACATGTAATATAGACCAAAAGGTATTAGGACCCAGATAAGTGACATGTTCGGCAATATGGTCAAATGTTACATACTCTTTGTAAAGTTTGTTATACCTTCATATTTTTCATATCCTGACCAGGGTGAGCGGTAATGAGTCTGAGAAATCGTTGACTCAGCGCTTCCAGAGTGCGTTATTGGGAAAATTTCACTCACAGTTCATTGTTGCATTTATATCAGTAGACATAAGCCAACTATCGGAACAGCATAACCAATGGAAAATTCATAACTATACTCTATATGAGCCGAGCCCTGCCTCGATGCGCCAAATGTTGGAGTTATGTGTCCCTGCTACTAGCCAGTCTTGGGTATTGCAATCTTGAGGATGGGGGACGCAAGCAATGCCATACAGGTCCTAATGCAAGTTTATAGATAGTGGGGTGGCTCCGTGGCTAGAGTGCGCAGCTAGGGATTGTGAGGTTCCGAGTTTGAGCTCAGGCGATGCCAGGCTTCCGCTCTTACGATGGGCTCTTTACACAATTTCCAGTGTTCACCACAACAGAACCAACCTCAAACTTAGGAGACCTGTTTGCTAAATGGGTGTCATATGCCAGGGCAGAACAATGAGAAAGTTCCAGTTCCAGAAAGTTCCAATCTGTGATCAGTGCATTTGTATTTGATTATCTCGTTTTTTGACCAGGTTAGTACTGAGACATCACAATCGACAGAGAATGAGCTCTCGGATGGCATCGAGGATGCGGAATCCCCCAGCAGAACATCGTCAATCTCCGAATTCACTCCCGACACTTCATCAGTCATGGACCTGTTATCGGATATGTTCCCGGCTCGATGCTCATTGGATATAGAGAAAGCCTTCGCGGGGGCTAGTGGAGATCTTGAGATGGCTATAATGACATTACTGGAAGAATCCCAGCCAGAGATTGTGGTGCCGTCTACTCAAAGATATCAGAAAACTGCTGTAATAAAGGGGAACGCGAAAGTTGCGACTCGGGGCAAGAGACGGAAAAAGACGTCACAATCGGAGGATTGTGTTCCGGACGATTCACATATGGCGGTTAAGGATATAAAGGATAAAATACTCAACAAGTGAGTAGGGATACCTGTGTAATTAGTCAGCTCGATACGCACTATACTGAATAACCTGAATGACATTACCGGTCAATAAACAGAGGTGGTATGAGAGGACAACTCCATGTATGTTAAGTGTGACTAGTGTAGTGCATGTAGAGTAGTACTGTGTGGTATTGTGTAATTTAATGTGGTATGGGGTGTATGGTATAGTACCGTATAGTAAGGTAGGACAGGGTGGTGTTATGTTTTTAGTGTAGGGTAGTAATGTGTGGTATTGTGTAATTTAATGTGGTATGGGGTGTATGGTATAGTACCGTATAGTAAGGGGTAACATCACCAGTTCTCGTCTACCTTGGACTATAAATATGTGTTCCATTTACTTGATCTGAGAATTTCAATTGTAACCTAAACACCAGTCATAGAAATCTAATCCACCCGCCTGTTAAGATTTATCTCCTCACGCTTCTCACCGTTATTCATTTATGTTAGCATTGCTCGTCGGAATCTATGCTGCTAGTCAGTCATAACTCATATCGACTCCATACTGATTGCAGATACTCCTACATGCCAACAGACGCTGACTCAAAGACACATGCACCAAAGCTCAGTACCAATGTAAGTAACTAGCTCGCTGTCACTCGTAATAGTAGTTCCCCCTGCTGTCTGCATAATCATCTAGGTGAGTGTATAGCGTACTGGACCTAAGGCTGAATTTCCAGTTTGGGTGCCACTCCACTTTTCGCTCTCCTTGAATTTGAGTAGTTGGACAAAAGTTCCCAGTTCTATAAAAGCCTCTTCTACTGGCCACATATAGACCACCGCGACAACAAGCCGATGGTGTAGTGATACCACCTACATAACATGAAATTACCATGTCTTACAACCGTAATAAGAAGCTTTGTTATTAGGTGCATTCGCGTGCTTGGGTTTTCGCGACCGAAATGGATTTCGGTCACGAAATCTGCTAAATTGCGCAAGAGCGCGACCGAAACGCGCGATCCAAAAAAGCATCTTTCACTTTCGGTCGCGATCTGCGTCCGAAACACGCGAACAGAATTCCGCGACCGAAAGTAGTGTAGCCTAGTAGTTCAGGCGAATGTCAAGGTTACCGCAAAGAGGCTTGATTACTACGTTCTAACCGGGGAGTTAAAATTTGGAGAGGACAACTCTGATCCGATCAAAGTCCATCCTGAACTCAACAGCATTTCCTCGTCGCGACCGAGTGTTCGCGTGCTCGCGACTGAAATTTAACCCAAAATTTCGGTCGTGAGCACGCGAATGCACCACCTATTACTAGAGCTGACACGGCATGAGTGATCCATTGATCACTATATTTGTGGTGTTTTAAAGAGTCTTGTCTGAAGTTGGCAGGTTTGTACCGAGTTCAAGCTTCACTCCACTCACTCTTTGAGTCTCGGTAGAATTAACGCGAGGAGTCCGCCATGACTTTGGTTTGCATTCAGGTCGTCCTGGTCATGAATCCATTGCTCTGCCACTGACCTGTCTTTCAGTCTGTCTCATTGGCATCGTATAGGATCAGAAGAAGATGGTGAGATATAGAGAGGGTCAGATCGTCTCCACTAAGGGAGAAAGATTCTCTCAAGTGAAGGAACCAATGACTGAGGAAATGAAAAAAACATATGTAAATCTGAAACCTGCTCGGAAGTACAGGTTCCACTAAATAGCAGTCGGTTATGGAGTTATTCCATCTTTCTACAGAGCCGAGGGAATGTCAAGTTTAACCCGGTGCAGGCTTAATAGCAGGGGAAGACCAACTCAATGCAAGTCCTTCTGCTGTAACTGAGGCCTAATGAAGAATCTGACATATGCAAATCCGAAACCTACTCTGAACTACGGTTTTCATGAGCACCCTTTTAGGGAGCTATCCCATCTTTCTACAGTGGCGGCAGGAACAAGTTAAGACAGGCTGCAGGTTTTATAACACGGTGAAGGGCCAGTTCAACTTAGCCGTCCTAATACAAGTCTTCCAATTGTAATGGAGGTATAACAATTACCAGATCGTATATCAATGCCATCAAACCAAATGCCGTCGCCCACACTCTTACATGCTGTAGAGACTAACTGTAAAATGTTCGGTGATTCTTGAGTTGACTGTTTTTGAGTCATTCCTCAGCTAGTTCATGTGGACCCAGTCTTTGCATTATTATACGGTATTTCTCTAACTACACAATGAACTATTTTAAATAAATGTTTTTCAAATTTTTATTCCACTGTAGAACACATCTATGTGTTGATACCCAATCTGGGTAAATTTGGTGAGTAAAAGCTATGAAAAAACCAAAAATATACGTATTTACAGAAATTCTATGTACAGTTTGTACACTTCTAGCAGTAAAATCGGCAAGTAATTTTGAGCAGCAATGTGGCGCAATCAACGCGACCGTAATCAATAGAGGGCACAAACCAGGCCCAAATAATGAGAGAATAAACTTATATAGTGGCTCTACCAGACTGTCCCAAACAGAAAAACTCTTAAGTGTGTAGAAAAGGAGGCACATTGCAATTAATACCCTGACTATCTCTCTCCAAACTATTCTTGGAATGTTTCATCATCCTATAGGCAGAGAGCTGTATAAGGATTTATGATATGGTATGGCAGGTAGTGATTTCTATACAAAAGCAGCGCTGTGATGATGACTGTCAACACAGTTAACTCTAGTTGGCAGATTAGGAGGATGAGAATAGTCTGTTTGAGTCAGTGGCCCGTTGGGTCCTTGAGTTTGACTAAGTGACCGCTCGTACATCGCTCTGGAAAATAAAACACTGGTATTCAGAAAAAGTGAAGTTGTCTTCCCATGCGTGTACTTAGGTCATCTCTTGGCCCATTTTTCGTCAGTTTGGACCAGCTGGTTCCCTGCTTCATCAGAGCTGAGCCGGGTCCCAGGAGACAGACACAGAAGCCATAAAACTGATGACTCAGAGCAACGATACAATCACACAGACGTGCAGTCAACTCTCAGGGGACCAGAAAACATGATGCATAGGACGCCCATCAATCAACTCTCATTAACTAGACCACACACACTAAGTCATACCCACCTATAGTGTTGCTTCTTAAGTCGTTTCTTGAGTCTCCATCTGTGTTGCCAGAAAATAATACCCGCCACAATGAGTATTATAAAGGATGTGCAGCCAATCACTATCAGTATTATTGTCTTCTCCATGAATGTATCCTGGCACTGGGAGTGACTCGGATCAAATTCTGCCAACGGTGTATCTCGGAGCTCTGCTGGAGAGTAGCAGACGTAACGTCCTGGACTGGTGTAACCAGCTGCCTCCACTGAAGCGGACTCGAGCCAGTTTTTAACCGCGGCGAGCTCACAGTCACAGCGCCAGTATGTACGAGAGAGATCGATCCGTTCCAAACTAAAAGAGAATAATGCGAAAGGTATGAGCTCATGGGTGCTACTGTACCACTGGAGAATCTACAAGGTTTCTGGTTATTCATTGGTTTGGACGTTGAGCGGGAAAGGGCACCAAAGTCAGTTGTGATCGGCTCTGATTCCACCCCAAACCAAAACCAATGCTTTATCAGGAAACTAGGACATTTCATCACTACACTGTTGGGTACAACTTTACCAGTTCACCTCAGTTCCCTGAACTGGTTTGATATCTGACAAAGTGAACAGACGAACTCTCCTTACCTGACTAGGGCGGACACGGTAGACGTATCAAACGCAGTGAGGTTATTATAGCTTAGGTCGAGCTCCTGTAACATACTCAGACCATGGAGTTGCTTCGCAGTTATCTCGTCTAGACTATTATAAGCCAAATCGAGTGATCTTAGTCTCGTCAAATTCGTAAAGAAATTATCGGCGATGGTTTCCAGTTTATTGTCTCTCAGACTCAGATACTCTATATTGATCCGAATATCGGCGGCAAACAGAGACTTTGCCTCGGGGTTCGCTACAAATAATAAACTGAAAAGTCAGCACTTCCGAGGGATACCGTCCATCAAACATCAGTATCTGCTCATACCATCCAGTGAAAGATCATTCGGTATACAAGCTTAGTTGTCTCTGTCAAGTAGCGCGTACGGCGCGGGAGGACAATGGGATGAGCACAAAACTGCCCAAGCGCTCGACTTCATCTCAGATGTAAGATGCTAGTTCGGACTTACCAAGTAGATACTCTCCCAGCTCATTGTGGGCCAGGTTCAGAGAAGAGAGCTGTGTGAGTTGGCTGAACATGTTCCTTGGTAAAGTGGTCAGTTTGTTATGACTAAGATCCAGTCTCTCCACCCACTGTAGATCGGCCAGAGCATTGGAGCTAATGTGCTCAATCTGATTCCACTGTAGGTTGATGGTTTTAGCAAGAGACCAAGAGTAGTCATCCAACTCTCTTAGACTGTTATAGGACAAATCGATTTGACTCGGTGTCCATTGGCTGAATGTGGATCTGTGAAAAGTAGACATGGTTTGAATTAATTTCAGCTATTCAGTAAAGGTTAGTGTACGAAAGAGAAGTAAAATTAAAAAAAAGAGTATTAGCAATCCCATCGGTGTCAAAACACCATGAAAATAAAAACCGAAAGCACTAACAACACAAGACGTTTGATCATGCCGCATGAACAGTTTTTGTGTCGACACGCACGATTTACTATTTATTATGTTGAAGGCACTTGATGTTATCTCAGATGTGGCACGTATCAGGATGGGCTGAGTACAGGTGAAGGACCTACCGATCAATCGAGGATATCTTATTGTGGGTGAGGTTGAGAGACGTTAAATCGATGACTCCCGGAAACAGGTCGCTTGGTAGCTCCGCAATCTGATTATAACCCAAATCCATTTCAGTAACACTGATGAGATAGAAAAGGTTTCTCGGATCCGTTATCTTATTACCCCTGATCTTCAGCTTTTTCAGATACTACCAAATAAAATACCGCGTTATTCAAATGCTTCAATGAAGAGAGAACAATAGCTAAACAGGATACAATCACGGCGTGGATTCGTCTGCTGATTAGCAGGAGAGGAAACAAGCCTCTTACCTCCAGGTGTGCTACTGGGTAGATAGTACTGATGTAATTGTAAGACACATCCAGCGTATCCAGCTTCGTGTTCCTCGAAAACGACTCAGACGTGAACTCGGTTAGCTGGTTGTTGGACAAATCCAGGTATACTAGATCAGCGGTATCTAAAAGACGGCAGAAAGCATATACATTAAGTATCACAGACAAGTATGTGTTGAAAGATGGCTCTTCTAAAGGGATACTTACTGAAATAAGACCCACCTCATTAATATTGTTACCAGTGTTAAGTTTTCACGGCCCATTAGCTGTGGCGGCGTTTTCATTAACCGTTAATTCTTTGAGCAAATGGTATCCAGCGATCAGAGAGTTTTAATGAGGAGGGCTGTTGGCTGCCGCCGCGACTGCTGAGTCCACTCCGCTCACTAGCGAGCAGTCGATATTTACCTTCAAAGTGTTCCAACGATATCTTTGTGATGCTGTTGTAGGCCAGATCGAGACGCTGGAGTTGAGGTAAAGAGAGGCCAGGAAGCTCAACAATTCTGTTCTCCCGTAGGCTCAGATTTTCTAACTTACGAGCCGGTTTTAGATCGGAAGCGTTGAGCACGCGAAGATGGTTCCTGCTGAGGTCGAGATCTCTGATGTCTGCAAACAGCAGTGAAAGAGATGAGCATAACTAGACAATACAGTAATGAGCTGCTATGAAAATAAAACCACCATCACAGCCAACACCTGGGCTCATAGCTCAAAGTTCACAATCCTTTTCATGTCTGCTGATCTTAGCCGGTTTATGCTCTTTATGCTCGGGAACTGCAGGAAAGGCATAAATCCACAATCTGGCAGGCCTCACAAACACCATCACTACCCAACCCCAGACAGAACAGCTACTGAATATCATGCAATACATTTCCTGTCTGTTGGTGAGATAACTGCTGGGCTGTGGTTGAATGGTTAGAGTGCTGGCCACTGAAGGCCCCCCCCCTTACGATTCTTCAAAAGCTCTGTTCACCCAGCAGGGAATGGGTACCCAGATCTCTCCAGATCCAGGGAAGGTGAAGGTGTTGAGGAAGAGGAGTGGCACCCCGCCTCAGGCACGCCCTAGCCGGTACAAGGTGATTCTCATCGGCTATGGCACATCCTTCACATTCACAGTTCCAGGCTGTAGGATGCAGGCGATGCATTGGAAACTCGGATCATAAGAGCGTACCCATACAATCCGAACAGCGTGAAAACAGCGGAGAAATAGCGAACAGCGTACCAGTATCGCGGAGGGAGTTGAGAAGACCAGCCAAAGAGGTTATATTGGTGTTAGCCAGACGAAGAGATCGCAGCTCGGCTGATTGGCAGATTTCAGTAATCGTCACATTCAGCTCATCTCTTCTCAGCTGAGGATTGTCGCTCAGGTCCACCTCCTGGAGTTGTCTCATGCTAGCAAACACACCTACATGAACAGAAAGTAATAATAGAAAGATTGTGCAAGCAGGAGCTTACTAAGCCGGCCGACCGAACCACGGTTCCGATCGCTGTGTCAGCCAACAAGTCATATACCTGTGTCAGCCAACGAGTCCCATCGCCCTGTCAGTCAGCGAGTTCCATCGCTGTGTCAGCGAGTCATGTGCCAGACCTCTGACATTATAAACCCACTTATTTGATGAGCCTTGTTACACGAAGCAGTTGCTGGTTGAATCTATATGAAAGATCCATAGCAATTTACCTATCTGACATTTTAGTCAGTTTAAGTTTTGCATAATCTGACGGTTTTTCACCGTTGGCTGTCTCGTGGGAGTCTAGACCGTAATTTTAGTATGGGGATATCGCCTTCGCAGATTTGTGATCAAAAACTATACATTGGGTGTAAGCGGTGTGTAATCTCACCCGTCAGTTGACCGGCTGCCCCAAAATTATAACTTAGATAGCAGGTTTCAGACAACAGCATGGCGACTCAATTATGCGATAAACAGGCCACTGACCCTAGGCATGATTGTTATGAGTGAAGAGTTATCCCATGGTTATGAGATATTGGTAGTGATTGGATTGGCAGTGAATAGGAGGGCCACCCACTCTGAATGTCGGGCATCGCGTGAGTTATGTTCTTGCGAAAACTCTCTTTACACTGGCAGGTAGTTTAGGATTACGGGAAATGGGTGCCCATGAGTAGGGATTAACCCGATAGAGATCTGAACCGAAATCGGATAACGTGTCCTGATAAATGCGCCGTCGCATTCCGCAGGCACGAAAGGATGGCTTACTGCGCAACAGGTGCCACCCAAAAACGTTACTGGCATCTGCTTGACTAAAACCAGACAAAGTGAGTCCCATTTTAATCCCGATCGATAGAATGACAGTTCCATATTTTATTAGCTTTGTAAAGATGCTGGGAAATATGAATTACTTAGATTGATTGGAGAATGATTAGGAACCGTAAATCATAATTTCGAGGCTCCGGTATTCGGCACCCGCAGCCAGTCAGTTACAAATGAGCCCTAGTTCAGACAATGAAGGCTTCTGTATCCATTTATTACCCGCATAGCGACCAGTTTTGGTTTTCTGAAGAAGTGTTATTACTGGTTGTGGTGAGCTCAACAGTAAAGTTGCGATCATCGCAAACCTCAAAAACTAAAAACAAACATCATCCTCTAGCAGTGATTAGCCGACCAGCATAGTGGTCTATAGTCTGGCCACACTACTCAAATTAGGAAGGCTTTTCCACCAACCCGAGATGAGATCGCAATGGGTTCTGTGACTAGTAAAACAGCTTGTGATTCCTCCAATAATACAGGTGCGCTTTTAATAATCTTTCGTGGTTGAGCCCTGAGTAGAAATAAATGCCTTTCAAAAGGAATCGACTCAAATCTTAAAAGTCTGTGAAATGACTGGTTTTCTCCGGAACGTCATATTTAAATTTATTTTAGTTCCCGCCACGAGTAACATACCCGAGTCGATTCTCCGTATGCGACAGTTTGACAGATTGATGGTTTTCACTTTTTGGTTTTGTTTTATGATTTGAAACGTTTGCTCGGGAACTTCGGAGAATAAATTCCCACTCATGTCTATATACTCCAGCACCTAAAAAGCAAAGAAGACCCTCATTTAACCCCTGAATCAATTTTTATGATAAACAATGGCCCTTAGCTATATATTACTACCAACTGCAGGCAGCTGTAGTATTTTATGTCACACATGTGTTGAAATATCAAGAAATTTCCTGGAAGAGATAACGTTGAGATGGGTGGCTGATAACAGTACCCCAATGCTCTCCAAGACACTAATGATACTTTTCTGTCCTCGCCATCATATGAGAGGCCAACAAACACCAAACACTAGGGAGACTTACATCGAGTGAGCGAAAGTCTGGGCCGAGCACTACGTTTCTCATCTGGTTATACTGAATATGAAGACGCGTCAAGCTGGTTAGAATCTTTATACCAACAGGAATAGACTCCAGGCGATTGTAACTAAGATCGAGCTCAGCCACTGACC
>Ga0224511_10005416_pt1 | contig 10006 bp, 3 predicted proteins | sample SF_May12_sed_USG_2_FD_169988 | JGI IMG/M metagenome (GOLD analysis project Ga0224511, IMG submission 169988) | Sediment microbial communities from San Francisco Bay, California, United States - SF_May12_sed_USGS_8_1 | ecosystem: Environmental > Aquatic > Marine > Sediment | place: USA... | reverse complement strand
TAAAGCGCTACGCAGTACGCAAGAGGGAGGGGGTGTCACCCTCAGCACTTTCCATAACGCTTCATGTATTTGCATATCACACCAAGCTTCAACATAGACCGTCTCTGTAAAACAGCCTCTGTTTTACTTTTTCTTGTTTTTCTTAGTTAGTTTTCGTGAAATTACATTCATTAATTTTCTTTTAAACATTTGTGATGATCCAGATACACGAAATGTCTTAAAACAAGTTAATATAAAAGATATGTTAATAAAATTATTTTCAAGTCCTATTTTACGTAATACATTAAATAAATGACTATATCTAAATAACATATAAAATGTTTTGAATACAGGCAAGAGCAAAATCGTTTATATATAAAATTTCTTAAAAATATACTAGAAAATTAGGTTATTCTTTAAGAAATATAATATTAAACTAGAATCTCGTTGCTCAACATTGATACGGAAAATATCCTCGCCAATTGAATTGAAAAGGAATTTTAATATGCCCTATTATATACCCCTTACCTTACAAAAGAATAATATGCATTTTAATGCAGTGCATTTGAACATTATTCCAAGCGTGGTCAGTCGTTAATATTGTTTTTAATGTGTTGATGGTTTTCAGTGTGTTGTTAAGGTTACATAATTAACGCGATATAATTATTTTCAATACCTTTCTCAAACAATACAACATGTACCTCAAATGCGGCTTTCTTATTTTGGTCACTGTCAAAGTAACCGATGATAATTGCGATCTTTAAATGGCATAGTCACGCTTCATGTCGAAAGACATTTATTTTCACATGTTAAACGGTTTCTCCGATGGGTGAAGCAAACTGTGGAATATGTTGTTTTATGCTCTAAATTGTTCGGTGGTAATTAAGAAATAACTTCTATATTATTCAGATACGCCCCGCATCACCATACACGGGTCCCGTAAACCAAGATCCGCGGCATATTTCTTTCAAATTATCCTTCTCTGTGTCATCAAATTTCGTAAGTGCATTTTTGTTTCCTTTGTTTTTCATAACTGCAGTTAAATAATGAACGTCTGGGACTTAATCACAAACAGTATTCTCCATCATAGCCGTTAATCTGTTTAATAAGGGGCAATAAATCGCGCGACTGTATCAATGCGCTGATTACCCCGTAGGCGCCCCTCGTACTGAGTGACTGCGATTCCCAATATGGCAACGCGGCGAAAACGAAAGTAGAAACACTCTATGCGTTGAATCAAATGGCGCTTTTTATGCAACTTCTACTTATCATATCTGCATGCAAATGGTATCAATACGCAGATAACAGAATTGTCTTTTAACTTATGTTAAAAACATTAAAAATGCATTTTTATAGCCTCCAAATATAGATAGACGCCTTAAGCTTATTGTCATCATATTATTTAATTGTCCGCATCGTACTTGACTTTTCGAAAGGATTATATTAATCAAACATTTATGGTTATTAAACGCTTTAACTAAAACAAATGCTGTATAGTATCATTATGCTCTCATATTGTATGAATGCTTCAACATTCATTCAGATTGCAGGTCCCAAACGATATTTGCGATATTGGAATAAAGAAGATTTAGGACGCGCAAACGAAGCAGAAAATATCATCTGCAACTGCATCCATCCAGGAACACATTCGTCTTGCGCAGGTTGAACACGAGGTATATCTATAATCCATATTTTGGAGAAAACAACAAAAGATTGTCACAGTAAACTAAAACCCATAAACAATAACAAATTCATGATCAACCGTAAATTATTATTTCAGGCATATGTACGCTCAGTAAGAAGAAGCGGTGAGTCTGACAGCGACCCGTTGCTGCCCCACGTCCACTTAATCTTTTACTTCGCCCAGAGCGTGTCTCTGCCGCATTACATCCTCCAAATGGGACCGCTGTATTTCCTTTCTGGAAGGTATTGTATTGCGAAAATGTTTAATACCTATTAATAGTTGTGTTATTTGTTAAAAGCAAGGAACTATTTATTAATTGCCATGCGATTTAGTGAAATGTTAATAACACTATTTCAGAATAATTTTATCATAGAGAATTGATTAATGTCTTTGCTCTAACGATGTTTTGGTCAAGGAAAGTATAGATATGACGGCAAAGGTCTTCAGTACAACTACATCATTGATGAGGCGGAGACACCGAAGCTCGATGGCCATGGCGCGCAGGGACCGGATGCCGTTTTATCAATGCTACATCACTCCTTGGACCAGTTTGAGCACAAAGACAGCTCTATTACGCTCCAGGCCGACACTTTGAACAAGCGTTATCCATACTACTAAAATGTAGTTTTATCAATGGGTAATGTTTGTATGCCCGGACCTTTCTCCGGTGATCCCCAAATCTGGCCTAACGTTGGCGCGACAGTCTTCTTGCGAACAAGATAAGATCCGTCCTGTGTGATAGGAACATAGACATAACTTGACCAATGTCGTGATAGAAAAATAAGCGAGCTCATTCTGCTTAGTAATACGTTAGAATGCGGAATTTTGTCATGTTTTTCTCATGTTAAAGTTTATTATGTTTCAAATTATTGTCTGTTTGCTTTCCAGACGACACGTCTATTTAATGATGTTTATTATAATTTATTAGTATGTTATTTGCTTAACATTCGGAACTTACTATGATTTTCTAATAAGGATATGGTTGTTCTATGACTGCCAAAATATTTGTGAGTAGATGTATGTTACATGCATAGTTTTATCAGAATATATAACATTTACAAACATAAATTAGTTTGTTTATTTTGTTTTGTTAAATTGCAAAAATAATCTTTTAGATGTATACAAGAAAATGACAGATAATCGTATCGTAAGTACTTGACACAAAGCGTCAAACAACAATTCAGACTGCACTAGGTATAAACTATTTGCTTATTATCCCAATAGCAAATTATCAGAGCCTTTAGGTTTCATATGTAAATTGCTCTTGACGGGACATGTCCCCTATTGCATAGAGTAACCTATGCCACATTTTCAAATTCCCATACAATGTTTGTACGTTGTGTAACATCCCATTTCCATAACATGAACGTTTTCATTACAGGTTCCCTGTAGCCATTAATTTCCAGTCCCTATAACAATTCTTTTTCAACAATGGAAGCCAGTGAGTGGCATATGTATTGTAGGTTATATCTTGTTTTTCTTTGATTGTTTTTATTTATTTTGACTAAGCTTTAAATGAAAGATCCTTTAGTGAACCCCCCAACAGTTGTTTACAATTGGTTGCATAAACAGGCCACAGGGTCAAAATACAGTTTCTGTGTCGCCTGACTATGCGACATATAGGGACAATTTTAGTTAGCGGCGAACCTCGCGGCGTCTAGATTTTCTTGTCCGGAGAGTAACCTCGTCATCGTACGTTCAAATGTCTCCAAACTTGGTATGCATGTTTCTGTCCATAATTCAAAGTGCAGTGCTGAAGAACCATTACTCTATCTTGTTTCGTTTTATTTGATTTATATAGAGCATATCTTGTGCAAAGTGTAACTTTGTCAACATATGTTAAAACGACTCCAATATGGGCATGCATGTTTCTTGCAATAACTTGAGGTGCAGTGCACAAGAACCGTAACTCGACCTTTCTCGATTTTTGAATTCAACCCCTTTGTATTTTATAGAGCATTTCTAATCCGGATCGTAACATTGTCACCATATGTTGAAATGACTTCAAACTTGGTACGCATATTTGAATTATTTCTTGCAATGACTTGAAGGGCTGTGCACAAGAACTATAACTCTACCTGGTTCCGTTTTTTAATTATTCCCATTTAAAGTTTTTGATAAAGCATTGTTGTCAATCTTTTAAATGATTCACCTCTAATCTAAGAGACACTCCAGCAATTGTTAAAATGGATCCGTCTGCTTGCATTATGAGTAGGTTACGGGATAAAATGTTTTAAAACTGCATTTTGTATAATCCTACTTGTCAGTAACCACACTGCCCAGGGCTTTCTTTTTATACACCCTAAGGGACCTTTGGTCGTATTATGTTATGGCGTATGTCGTCCGTCTGTCCGCCCGAATCTCCGTCCTTCCACCCTATGTCCGGCGTTCTTGTCTCATTAACCTATATCACCTAGATTAACATTTCTTTCTATCTTGGATGACCATGATCCGTAGATTATACCTACTAATTCTGAAGTGAGTATGTCAAAGGTCAAGGTCACATTGACCTGGAACATAAAATCATTGTCTGCTAACTAACTTGAAACTATTGAGCTAAGGGACACCATATTTGGTGTTTAGTTCGTCATGGCCGACAGATGATCCCTATGGATTTTGGGGTCAGACGGTTAAAGATCAAGGTCAAGTAGACCTGGAGCATAAAATGATTGTAAGCTCAATATTTTAAAACTTATTTAGCTTAGCAAACACCAACATTGGTGTCATGTTGGCCATGATCAATAGATGACCCATATTGATTTTGGGGTCAGTGGATTAAAGGTCAAGGTCACATTGACCTGGAGCATAGAAAACGTGTTTGCTCAAAATTCTTAAATCTGTTACGAACCCCATCATTGGTATTATAATTGGCTAGGCTTATAGATGATACGTATTGTTTTGGGGGGGTCATTAGGTCATGGTCACAATAACATGGAGCATAACACCCTTGTCTGCTCAATAATTTAAATAAAGTTTTGAGATATCATAACTGGTGTCTTTGTTGGTCATGGCAGATAGATGATCCAGTTTGATGGCTTATACTTCGGATGTACTCCAAAACCTTATCAAATGATTGGACCTCTTTGATAATACTTCACATGAATGATTCTACACAAATTGTTGAATTGGTTCTTATTATGTTGATGGAATCAGACAATAAGTATGAACATGCAAGTATCAGATTTTTTTTGTCTCAAACCACAATACTCAGACCTTTCATATTTGTCATATAACATCATCTACAGGTCATTCATTACTACTGTAGCAGCTTCAATAAAACCGAGGCTGCTGTTTTCTCTTGCAGGCTATGCTTCCTGAGGGCTTTCCCTTTCATCAGTTTTCTATAAAAATGTATGAATAATATATTTAAACTTCACAAGGAACGATCATTACCTGTACCTCTTGTAACGATATTTTAGCTTAAATAATAGGTCAATGGGACTTCATCCGTTGTGTCAAATAAGGCGCTCTTATGTACAGTTGTTGTTTTTGTGTTTGTGAAATCTCACATCTATTAAAAATTTTAACGATTCATGCCAATAAGGTTTACGACGCAACATGTATGTCTTTATAGAAGGCTTTTTATATAATGATTTAAAGTCTTAACCAACACTTTCCAAACAACTGTTTAAAATATATTTAAATTTTATTAAGAAAATCTTTAATGCAGTCGAAAGAAAAATTATTGTCAAAATACATTACATGTTTTTGATACAATCGATTGCAGTAGAATGTACCTTGTATAAATACCATTACATACTAAAACACAAAATTCGCAAAATGTTAAGTTTTCAATGGCGTTTATAGAAAGCACTTAACACTGTACCAATTACCTACGTGGTGAATATTTACATGCAAAAATGGCAAAACTAACTTATTGTAATTATGTATTCTGATATACCTAAGTAGGCAAACATGTTTTCAAGATGCAACACGACTTTGCAGAGATTTAAGTAAGTCTAAGTTGTTGATTTGAAATTGTGAAACTTTCATAATTAGAACAATGTTGTCACACACACAAACATGCTTGGATCAACTAGCTTTTTGCAGAGATGATATGTGTTGTCACTTCATCCGTTTAATTTTAACGATTACTTAATTAAATCGTAAAGGCGACGTCATAAAAACCATGTGATATTTGACATATCATAACAAATGTGCGTTATTCTCGATGAACAACTTCAATAAAACCGAGACTGCTATTTTCCCATGCAGGCTTTGCTTCATGAGAGTTTTCCTTTTTCTCAGTTGAATTGTGATATTGCAACTAAATATAAATGGAAATCGCAAACCATCGTAACTAGTTGCATGATATCATTTCATGCAATACTCTGGTTAACAACAAATAATATAACTGGTTGATAACAACAATTGATAACCGTTTTAAACTGAATACAGGGACTTTAGCGGGTCCAGGGGGGGGGTGCCGCCCGTAACGGCCACGGACCTATATATTTGTGTATGCCCCCAACGCTAAAATATTTCAATTTGTTTTCGTTCACTTCGCTCGCGATTCATATTAAGTCTGATTAAAAAAGAAATAGGACCAAACATGCTAAAATGACTTATACTTAAAACGTCAACACTTTCAATGATCTTTACCCCACTCCCCAACGCCGTTGACAAAGTCCACGCCCCTCCCCTAAGGTCAAATCCTGGATCCGCCACGGACGGACACCTTCCTTTTTTAAATGAAATTAAATAAGTCCTTACATTATATAACTGTTACACAGCGGTCATTCTTATCTTTAAGATATTGATCAAAAGTCTCTAGCATTCCATCACCGTTTAACAAATTGTGCTGTTTCAAAAGCGTCCTGCTTTCAGTGCTGTCATTAGCCATAATTTGATTGTATTAGGGCTATGGTTGCCCAAGTGAGAATCTGACCTACTTAATACGACAGGAAACATTCATCCTGTTTGTGATCGATTTATTACAAGATCTAAAAACGGGAAAGAGCATTGAAGTTTTTGTGAAAGGGTGTTCTGTCACAAACAATTTACGCCTCCTAGGGCTATATAACTCATATGTGTTACGCCCGATTCTGGTACGAGTCATGTCTGCGTAACCATAGATACATATTAAAGTACAGATCCGTAATTTTACATGTGTGTTACTGTTACTCATTTATTTAAAGTTTACTGCGAACTGATATTAATATGTCTTAGTTTAATTAGTTTCACCCAATTTTTATTAAACAATATATATACATTGCAATAATAAAACAGGTTGCACAGTTCATAAAACAAATGATAACAGGATTTGACAGTAACATAATTGACAAATGTAATATACAACAGTAATTACTTAGAATTGAAAAGGAAGATCAAAGCTTATACTATGTCTTGCTTCTATCTGAAACTCAGGCTGCAATGTCGGTGTGATCGCTGTCTTGAACGAGTAGAAAAAAATGGTTGCGCTATACGAGGTAACGAATGCGCTATTATATGAAATTCTCATGTTAATATACAGTTTCACCTGTGCATAGATATAAGATAAATAATCAATCTAAAATTAAGGAAATGATAGGAAAACAGTTGGAAGATAAAAGTAAGGGTTGAGGGTAGAAGGGAAGAAAAAAGGAAGAACGTGGACTGACATTATCAGAGTAGAGGTTTGGTTTGTTCAAGCTTATGAATGAAAATGCCTTGTATGTCGAAGATAGTTGTGAACACACTTAAAGATATGTAAGTTGGACGTATCAGTTAAAAGTGACGACCCAAACAAAAGCAGTGGGACAGTCAATGGTCTATAGGCAAATAGCTGATTGTATAGTTCAAAACGGGATCGCGTGTAAAGGGGACAATATAGGAAGAAGTGGTAAGTGTCTTCAATATCACCACAGGTACAAAGGGGACTATTGACTATGTTTTTTGTAAAGAGATGTTCGTTGAGATTGCTGCAGTGGGTACGAAGTCTAGCATGATAGACACATGTCTGACGATCAGCTTCGTAATAGAACAACGGTACGTCCTTGCGACCTCTGCTTAGCAAACTTTTGAAAGAGTTTAGAGATGGGGCTGGCCCAACCTCGTCAGTAAGAGAGTTCCAAGAGTTGATTGTTGATGGAAGGAAGGATTGTGACAAGAGTTGAGATCTACACGAAATGTTCCGTAGGTTTGATGAGTTTCGGAGGTTATATGAAGTGATACATGTATTTCCTACTTGGTTAAGAATGAGGCTAGAAAGGTATCTTAGAGCAAGAGCATGGAACATTTTGTAGAACAGAATAAGTCTGTGAGTTCTCCTCCTGATAGACAATGGTTCAAGGCCTGTTTCAGAATAGAGACTAGTGATGGACACTAACTTTGTTGCACCACAAATAATTCTCGCAGCTTCGAGTTGTATCTGTTCCAGGTCATCCTCCTCTGACTTGGTTGTTAGAGAAGACAACACCAAGATGTTTGTGCGAAGATACCTCTTGAATGGGAGTGTTGTTGAAGTTTAAGTTGGGAAGGGCTGGTGGGTTAGTCTTGCGGGAAAACAACAGTGATTCTGTTTTTAAAGGATTGAAAGTCACTAACCAGGAGTTAGCCCATGATTGAAATTTGGCAAAATCAGCATTGATAGAGTCCACTGCGTCCGTCTTGACCGCTCTTCTAGATGTTGTCTCATGTTTTGGTTTACTTTCATTCAAGGTTTGAGAGGAAAGATGCCAGACCGTTTCTTATATGCTGAGCACTAAGCAAGGAAGCATCTGACACCATTGTTTAAACATTTTAACCTGAGCCCCGCTCAAGCGGCGAATGCTCTATTAAAGAGCCGCCGGTGCGATGTTTATGTCATACCATCTACAACTAGATATCCCTTATCTGGATTCTGGAGTTTAAGTTTAGATGCACATTTGTTTGAAGTTAAAAGTATTCCAATCAGTGTATTATTTGTACTTTTTTAGATGCAAGTATGTATATAATTTGTATATTCATCTCTGAAATCAGATATCAAAGCTAACTAAACAACTATTGGCCAAATAACATGTTATATCAGAGGGGGAGTACCCGGATAATGGTGAGATGAGCTTCAGGCTATATATGAGCTACATGAATATAGAAAATATGTTTATACGCCTTTAATTATTGCACACACTAACATAAATTTGTTTCAACTGATTCGGGAATATCAATTATGCGTATTATTATAGCACGACTCTCGTTCAAGAAGGTCTGTGAAAGTTGATATATATCACCCATCAACACGCATATACAGGACGTTTATCAGAGCACCAGTAGAAACATACAACTATGGACACAAGGATGGTTTATGGTGTCGATTTCTGAGATAAAGATGGCCAGATAAATAAAACCGATTTTATTTACGCACAAACTTTAAAGTGGTCGGAAATAAACTGCGAGTGATATACATCCAAATGCACAAACGTATTTCTACATCAAGCTGTAACTACTTATTTATTCTAAACTTGAAAGCGTATAGCTCTTTCAAGTGTTTAATCATATTGTTTACTTTTCCATTTCAATTCGATTGCACCATTTTGGTAAAAAATGTTCATTTGATGAGGTTTTTGTGTGGGCTTTTAGGCAGTCTAACAAGCGTGATATTATTCGCACCCATGAAATCGCCAAACTCGCACGCACGCCAGCCGCATGTACGCACCCATAATGAACATAATATAACATAAACTAGCGTTCTTTATCAGCATGCCTGTACTTGATAAGCTTTGTAATATTAAACATTTATATGGATCACAGACCTCTACCGACTACCTCAACTAAAAAGGCCGAAACTGTGTTGGTTAATTTAATGACATTGTCAAATTGACTCATTTTATTCATCAGCACTTTGTTTACCATAAAACGTTTAATACATTTTAGTCTGAAACATATATGAGTGTCACCCCCATTTGTTACGCAGAATTCGGGAGCGGGCAAATTTTATCAAGAAACACAACAAGCGTGACATACAAAGTCTAACAACCTAAAACTTGGTCGGGGTCATTTTAGTATTTATAAACTTTAACATTAATTTGGGGAGGTCGAAAACTAGGAAATATAACAAGCAAACACATTAAAGCTAACGTTTGCAGAAAATATTGCACATGTTCATGCAACATACTGTAAATTTATTCTTTTGAAGTAAATGAAAACGCCAAAATTAGTTGTTTTTCTTGTCAATCAGTATGCAGTATGCTGGACCAAAATCTGGCGGTACACAGTACGTTAGGCTAATATAGGACGGTACGCAGTATGCAAGGGGGGAGGGGATGTCACCCTCATATATTGACAGTTCCGCATCGTGGAAAAGCAGATACTGATTTCTGAGTAGGTACAACTAAATAACTGAAACGAATGTAACTGCAGAAAAGCCCGAAACCCCTGATTACTGCA
>Ga0224511_10005415_pt1 | contig 10006 bp, 2 predicted proteins | sample SF_May12_sed_USG_2_FD_169988 | JGI IMG/M metagenome (GOLD analysis project Ga0224511, IMG submission 169988) | Sediment microbial communities from San Francisco Bay, California, United States - SF_May12_sed_USGS_8_1 | ecosystem: Environmental > Aquatic > Marine > Sediment | place: USA... | reverse complement strand
ATTAGGAACGCCTATATTTTGCATCCAAAACTACCAAAAACTCCCATATTTCTTGCAAACATAATATAATATTTCTCCTATATTTGGGGAAAGACCTGGCTGGCAGCCTGAAGTGTGGATTTGTTTACCTGATTTGTCGATATTAACGTACAAAAAAGCCCTACTATCCCTACTTTTGAGCAGCAAAATCCCTACTATCGCCCTACGTTTTAAAATTGTTGAGCCCTACTTTTGCCCTACTTTTTCATAGAAAGTCACTTGTCAGCCTGCACTGATGAACATCTTAAAGTATCGAAATATTTATTTCTAGCTTACCACAGCAGACTCATGGTTAACTTTTGGGAGTTCCCTCGGTCGGTCGCGTGTCGTCTGCACCAATTGGTTGCCCACCCCACGAAAACTACGCAAACTAAGTCCTAATACCTAAAAAGGGCTGTTCTCCAATTAATTTGACTAAATATAACAAACCTTAAAACTAATTAGAATGTATCTGGTCGATCCTCTATCATAATCCTTTAGTTGCATAATTAGTAAACTAGGCAAAAATGCCCTTTAAAATAGTTTTTTTTCAAATCACAAGGATCAGACCATATATTTAGCAAATAGCACCATCATCTATTAAAGTTGTACACATAACACCCTTTTGGTCAACAATGGCCGCGCTCATGTGGTCACAATATTTCGGGTTCAGTAATTTGATATGGGATTGATTAATTTTAGAAATAGATCTGGTTGATAGCATTAGCACTTTTCAAAAACAAATGTCTTGTCTGAAGTTAATAGGTCCATTCTTTCAATTTTAGTATACAGTTAAAACCGCTTATAAAGGACTCATCAGGACTATGAAAATGTGTTACCTACAACAGGAGTTCCTTATAAAGATATAGTGGACTAGCTCCTAAGTAAAAGCTGGAGAACGTAAGTCAGTTCCTTATAACTTAAAGGTCCTTATAAGCATGTGCCTTTTAAGCGGACTTAACTGTACACCATTAAAATAAAGGTCCTCTACAAAGTTGTTAAATTTTGGCTTCGCGATCAAAAAGTCGTAAATCTACAAACAACAGATATAGGATTTTGAAATGACTTCTGTTCCTGAATGATTTTGCCTAATATGATACTGATAATACTACTAAACTTCACAGGCTTGATCTTTTGATGATCCTCTTAAAGAAATGTGAATTTGGACCAAACTGTAAGGTGGTTTTAAGATTAAAACATGACGAATCATATCTAAAAACCTAACTTCTGGGTGTCCCTCTCAACAAATAATGTTTTGCTGAATAGCTAGACCACGACGCGTTGATGTTTTCTTGTTAAATTTGCTTCTCTGATAATGTTCAAATTATCTTTTTGTCACACCCAATGTTGTCCATTGAAGTATTTTCCTTAAAAATGTTTTGTAGAATGTTTTTTGTTTTGAGTTAGTGTGTCGAAAGCAGAGTAAAATTCATCAAACAAACATGTACTAAACAGGTTTTGTGAAATAGATGAGTGACTAATCAGAACCCTTGTATTTCAGACCACCCCTGTGTCATCAGTGGAGACCGGCTTCTGTTAATTGACCCCCATAAGAGTAACCCTGAACAAATCTTCACAACATTCCATCTAAACAAATTGAACAAACTAAAAGGGCAGCACAAAATCAAACCAGAGACTATCTTAAGAGCATTAGATGGGGTGTTTGGTTTCAGTAAAAATATTTTTAATTCTGGTCAGTTTGATGGAACTCTGTTTTGGTTTGGACTTAGAACAGAACCCAGTGAACTTTCAGAAAATATTTGCGATGCAAATCAAGTGTTTCATCTGATGCAGGCATTTATGAATGAATCAAAGAGAAGTCTTATTTTTCTGCAAACCATATGCAGAGTTCAGATGTTTGCATGTACATCTGGATCGTGCAATGACTTTAAAATGAAAAACTTATGTCTAGGCCTGCAGAAACCATTTTGTTCAGTAAGCATAGATAATGAGTCTGGAACCCTGAAAGAAGAAAGGAAATCCCTTCTTAATGAAGTCAAAAGAATTGGACGCTCATTACCAAAGGAAAACACGATGTGGTTCCACAGAGTATGTGTGAAATCAAATGTGATGGGTGCTACATGCACCACTTGGTGGATTATTGTAAATTACATGAAAGGCCCAGACGTTTCTGAAAGGTTTAAAGAATTGCTTAGAGATAATGACATATGTAACCCCCATCTTGTGGGCGTGGCAGCGTGTATATCTGATGGTCATGATGACAGTTCCACACATGGCCACGTGTTTGTATATCAACCCCTGCCTCAGGAGCCCAGCTCTGTAACAGGACTACCAGTTCACATCAATGCCTTTTTCGTTTTGGACCAAAATCGCAGACACATTCGCTGGCCAGACTCCGGTAAAGAAATGAGTCAAATTGACAAAAAGATGGAATGGAATTTGAGACTTTTGTCAGAGATTCTACCGGAAGCCTACACTGCAGTTGTAATGAGATTTGTTGATTTATGTAAGGAACATGATAATGATACACGGTTAATTGCCAAATTATATCATGCTATTCCAAATATGAACAGTGTGACAGAACGATGGGTTTTGTTTTCTCAGAGAACATTGAAACTATTGTGGAAGAAAGCAATATTAAAAACAAAAACTGGCAAGTGGATAGAACCCAAAAAGGCAGTTTTTATGAAAAAGTCAATGTGGAAGAAAGTTCCTGATATAGTATGGGAACATGTTGCAAGTGTTTTCGTGGAAGACAAGGACGAATTGGTTGAAGTAAGTGATCATGTTACTGAATCATTTGAGCAGGAATTCCCAATTCCCTATTTCACTCCATCCGTTTTGCGAAATCTTCTGATGGCTTACAATTCTTACAAATCGAAAGATGAGAAAGTGAAACATAGCTTATACACCTTCCTTACTGTGGACGATGATACACAGATACTGGCATCACTACATTTGCTGCCTCTTCAAGATTCATCATTTATTGCTTTTGATAAGTCATCCCCACCAGTCTTCAATGAAGATAAGTCTGTTGTCGAGATATTCTCACATCAGAAAAGAAGGTTTATCTCACTTCAAATTGAAGTCACGTTCAGCTCAAAACTTGATAAGGCAAAAGGTCAGTGATAATTTTGGAAAATTTTGGAAAATATAATAATACTAGAAATTCTGCTTAAATGTTTATGTTGAGATACGTCCAGATTATATGAACATGGAAACGTTAAGATAGTGTTTAAGTGACTCAAGTGTTTTGTTTTTCTGTCATTATTATATCGATATCGTTTGTGTTTCTGTTCCAGGGCAATACCAACTGTCTCCCCTGAGCAAGCAGTGTGCTAGGGAGCTTATCATTACAGAGATGGCGCTTCGACGTGTTACAGCCTACTCAGGAAGCATCAGTAGATCGGCCGCTGAGTGGATAGTGAACATTTGGACGAAATTCATTCTCCATAGGTTCTCACCGGAAGACTTTAAAGATATGGAAATATTTCCAGCATGCGCTGCAAATGGACAAATGAGGCTAGTAAGTTTGAACAGTATATTAATGTCTGCTGTAGATTGTAAAGATAAAGATTTAGTCAATCAGACGTTTGAGCAGCTAGGAGTGACAGTGTTGTATATGTATCATATGCCAGGCTGGTGTAAACAGTCTTTAATAATGAAGTATGTAACTCCGTCTTCAGCTGAAGGCATTATACGTGTGTTGTCTTCCGTTAAAGAATGCGACGTAAATAATTACAATAGCAAGGCAACGGTTAATCACAGAAACAGTTTGAGAAAATTCCTTACACATCTACTCAAAGGCAAAACACTTAATCAAACTTGCAGAAATGCTATTTTGAAACTTAAAATCTTCCCTAGTATAGAGTCGTCTTGCAGTGGTTGTGACTTTGTGACTGCAGACATACTCGACTGTTATTTTCTGAATACCACGTTTCCAATCAAGTTTCCATTTCCAGTTATTCGGGTGGATGATAAAATTGGAAAACATTTTTTGTCTAATCTGGGCATGCGGGTGTTTGATGATAGTGACATGGTCAGGATGTGCTTGCAGCGGTCTTCTTTTTACATGATTCAAGATGTACGAAAATTAATGTACTGGCTAATGCAGTCTGACAATAAGACATATTTAAAAGATACGTCTATCCTGAACCTTGCTACAAACATCAAATTTCTTTTGAACCGTCAAGAAGATAATTGCTTGGCAAGAGAACTATTTGATCCATATGACAGACAGCTAAGCGGTATCTTCATTGGCGATGCGGTGTTTCCCATCTTACCAAATGGTAGCAACATTCAAAAAAGTCTACACAGACTCGGGTTAAAGCGCCTGGATGACATAAATCAAGATGATATTCACCAAGCTATTAAAACCACTGAACAGTTGTCCCAAACAGATATACACACAGCAAAAGAAAAATCCAAAAACCTTATGTCATTCTTGAACAAGAGGCCAGAACTTATCCCAGTGGATAAAAGCAAGGCCTTACGTTGGATATGTCTAGAATTCGACGACAGATTTTACCCGCTATGCATTCCTTTGCAAAATAGAGTAACTACAGAGTCTCTGGTTGCACCGCGTCAGATCTACAACTCTGAGCAAGCCAACCTGGTAGGGTCAGTGGCTTATCTCCAAAACTGTAGAAACGTTAAGGAGCTTGCAAAAGCGTATCAGTGGAACCGACATCCTGCAATTAAGGAGGTAGTAACCCATTTGGCAAATGTTGTGCACACATTTAAAACACATTTCAAGACAGATTGCCTTAAGATGATTACTGATATATACCAATTTCTTAATGAAAACTACAAACAACATCAAGACACAGTCATCACTGATATTTGGGCTCGATTGTTTGATGGGAAAAAACTGCCTTCAATATGGAATGGCAATGGGTTTTCGGCAATTAGAAATATATATATTGAGTCCAGAACTGATGATGTTTTTTTGTATAGTTATATGAGGTATCTGCCAACAGAAATGTCAAATGTGAAGGAGCTTTGTCGATTTCTAGGGTGCCAGGAAAACTTGGATTCTGACACATATTTAAGAGTTTTAGAACAAATCAAACTAGAATGTGACACCTGTTCACCTACAAATGTCAATAAAACAGTTAAACTTGTTATAGATATATTGAACAAAATAAGTGAAGATGACAATTTTAACAATGCTGATGAAAGCCAAATCAACAGAATATATATTCCAATCGAAACTGAATCACCCGAAATAGTGCAACTAAAATGTATAACAAGTTGTGCACTAAACGATTTGACAGGTCAGTTTGGGGACCAAGCATTTGATGAGGAAGACAGAGTCTATATTATTCACTCCAAGGTTCCAGAGTCAACAGCTAAAAGGTTGGGTGTGCGATCAGCGCTACAGCAAATGCTAACAGAAGGTGAGCCTTTCGAAGAATTTGGCCAGAATGAACCGCTAACACGGCGTATAAAAGTGCTTCTTAAGGAAGGCTATGTCGATGGGTTCTCTGTCGCGAAGGAGTTGCTCCAAAATGCTGACGATGCCGGAGCAACAGAGATATGCTTTCTTTACGACGAAAGACAAAATAAAAACTTGCGGAAAGACTTGCTTTGTAAAGAAATGAGTGAGTTTCAAGGGCCTGCATTGTGGGCTTATAATAATGCAACGTTTACAGAAGAAGACCTGGTAAACATAACGAAGCTAAATGGTGGTACAAAAGCTTATGACACAACAAAGATAGGGAAGTTCGGATTAGGCTTTTGTTCAGTGTATAATGTGACGGATCTACCTAGCTTTATATCTGGAAACAATTATGTTGTATTTGATCCTCATGCAACTCATCTCAAATCAGTTTTTGGTGATCAAACTAAATCGCCAGGATTGCGTATTGATTTTGCAAAAGAAAAAAATCGTCGGGTTTTGGATCGAATGAAGCACCAATTTCAGATATATGACGGGGTTTTTGAATGTAAGCTGACAACCGATCGAGGACATGTTCCATTTTTCAATGGAACACTTTTTCGATTACCTTTGAGAACACACCCAAGTGAAATATCTGACAAGGTGTATGATAAGCGGGAAATCGACGATCTTATTAAGAAAATAATTCAGTGTGCACCTTCAATGTTTATTTTTAACCAGCATGTTAAACAATTAAATATTTATCATCAAGATGATAGTAAAACACTTACTCCAAGATGCCTATATACTGTTCAGAAAAGTAGTACAATAATCGGCAAACCAGATTTCCATGTTGTTGAGTTTGCTGCGCAGTTAAAGAAAGAAAAGAATCTTCAAGCAAATCCTTTGAAATTACTAGAAAAGGTCAACATTTTGATAAAGAATGGAAGCAAACAAACGGTTAAGGGAAAGAAAAACAAACAGAAGAAGAAAAAACGATATGGTGCAGAAAATGAGAAAACAGCCTGGCTTGTTTCATGGGCATCAGGAACGGATAAAGAAACATTTGAGATTGCTAAACGGGAAAAGGGTGTCCTTCCACTTGGCGCAGTAGCGGTACCTCTTAGTACCACTGAATTAGAAGAAAACACGGAAGGAAGACTTTTTATAAATTGTGACGCTTTTCAGGGGCAGTATTTTTACTATTTGCCCCTTCCAATTTATAACAAACTTAAATTCCATATGCATGCACAGTTTAGTGTAACTTCAGACAGGCGCCACCTAAACCTTCGCACTGACGACGACAAAGAATCTTCATTCACAGACTGGAATCGAAGACTTATGGAAGATGTTATTGTTAATGCTTTTACCTTTCTTCTCGGGAAGATACACACTACATGTACGCTCATATATGAGCTTTGGCCTCCTGTGGGAAATAATGTAACTGAAAAATGGTTTCAAAAATCATTTTACAAATATATTACAAATGAACACAGCGATTTAAAGGTGTATAAGGGTAGAGCAGGATACGTTTCATTTCAACGGGCATTGTTTCTCGACCCCAAACTGCGAAAACATAGTGACATTGGGGACATAGCCTTTGAGCTTTTGACATTTGTACTGACTGCCGAAGACAAATGTTTAGTGGATATAACAGACATTTGTTATACTGAACTACAAAATGCTAATGTCAAAGCTGTTAAAAGTCGCACCATTACGGCAAAAGAGTTTTACATTCAATATTTTTTTCAAAATATAGTCAAGTTTGAAAATCATTATGCTGAGAAACGAAACGTAGTAACTTGTCATATTCTTACGACACAGGTAGATAAAGATGTTTTAAAAGCATTGAAAGAGACGCAATGTATACCGACAAAACCAAACAATATTCTCCGCATGCCAAGAGAACTTGTCGACATGTCTGGCGTAAATTTTGGAACATCTATTCAAAAACTGTTCCCATTGGCAGGTCTTTTCAACGAAAGCGATGAAAGATTTCCGATTAAAGAATTTTCTGACTATATAGTTTTGGAAAATCTAAGGAAATTGGGGATGATGCATGAAGTGCTGCCCAATGACATTGTAATAGATAGAGCAAAATCAATTATAAGACTGTTTAGCACTTGTTCAGAATGTACATTGAATCGGTACAGACATTTTATGAAGTATCTGGAACATGCCCTATCCAAGGATAAAGACAGTCCAAGCCTTATTCAACAACAACTGCAAAATATCCCATTTGCTGTTCTTTTGAACAGGCCAAAACACTGGGTTGGTCCTTGGGCCTCTGAGAGCAATGATTCGTGTGACAAACATTGTAAAAAACATAGAAAACTATTGCAAACCATGCAAATGGAATCTGTCAGTTTAGCAGTACCGTGCCAAGTGTTTTCATATGCATCCCAAAATCTTGTGGGCTGTCATGCAAAGGTTTTGTCTGAGACTTTTACAATTTCTTGTTTTGGTAGCAAAGGATATAAGGTAGAACTATTTCTAGGAATTCGCCATGTTTCTCTCAGTAATATAGATGTCGATAGTGTACATCTTGTGTGTGAACAACTGGAAATGATATCAAAATCGACCAATAAAGCAGAACATTCGATCAAGATTGTACTTAAAGACGTGTATACTGTTTTGGATGAAGCTTGTAAACTTAAAGGTATGGCGGAAATCATGTATAGTATACTCACCCATGCAAGTGTTTTTGAAAAAGATCGATTCGTAACAAGTGCAGTTATTGCAAAGTCATTGTATGGACAGTGCAAACCGTATCTTTACAAACTTGAGGACACTATGATTAAGGATTATAAAAACATGGTAAACATGTTGGAAATAACAGAAACATTTAGTTTGTCAACATTTGTTAAAATACTGACAACGATCTACACTGACAAATGTGGAGCAAAACTCACCGAAGAGGAATTTGAGGTATGTAAAAGTCTTTTAGTGAATGTAAGCAACACAATTTCGGAGAAGTCTATACGCGTTGAGGATAAAGAAATGGTTATTTACGCACCTAATGTAAACAATAAATTATTTCCAAGCACTGAATTGTGTTTTAATGATTTCGATAATGTAAAAGAGAGTGAATCGATGAATTTTATTAGTGATAGACTTGACATAAGAGTCTGTAAAGCATTAGGAGTAAAGAAAAAGAAAACTGTTTTCATTGATGAGCATTCAGAATACATTGAAGATTATTATCAAGATGAACCTCTGGTTATTAGAATAAAACGACTGATTGATGGCTATCCCTTGGACACGGGGTTGTTCAAAGAGCTGTAAAATGCTGATGACGCAGGTGCTAGTGAAATAGTATTTATATTGGACAACAATAATTACGCAGACACAGGATTAATGTCCAAGTCGATGAAACGACACCAAGGACCAGCCTTATGTGTTTACAATAATAAAGGATTTACACAACACGATCTTGATGGAATTAAAAGATTAGGACAAGGCAGCAAAGATGGTGATCATTCAAAGACGGGTAGATATGGTGTGGGTTTCAATGTAGTCTACAATGTTACTGATATTCCTTCCTTCTATACAAAAGGTGGGGAAATAATAGGAGGAGAAACTCTTTGTTATTTTGATCCCCTTGCAAACACATTTCCAGGAGTAAGTATAAAGAAACCAGGCAAGCGCATCTGGAACGTATCTGAAATAAGAAAAGGATTTCCATCTTCCATGCTTGGCTATCACGAAAACCTTTTCTTTGAAAGTGATCAGGAAGGTACTATGTTTCGGTTTCCACTAAGGACACAGGACTCGGATATAAGTAAAAGATGCATAGATGTTAAACAGATATATGCTTTGTTTGAAGATTTTTCCAAAGACTTGTCATCTATTTTGATTTTCTTGAAACATATTTGCAAAATTACTATCGGAGAATTACAAAACGAAAAGTTACACCCAATAGCATGTGTAGAAATGCACATAAATGAAAGATATACTAAAATTAAAAATGGTTTTACTTCATCATACCTTAGCTTGTGCTCAGATGTTAAAGTTAATAGGTTAGCTGTATTGAACACAAGACCTGTTTCGGTAGTATACAGGGCAAACGTCTGCATGAAAAAGCGCAAATTAAAACCAATCGTTAAAGAGCTTGTTATATCCCAGACACTTGGATTTAGCAGGACACCACATGACCTTGTTGTTCAGACTATACGGGCGCGCGACATTGGCTATTTGCCTATAGCAGGCGCAGCTATAGAACTAGATCATTGCAGGGAACGGCGAGGTTATGTATCCTGTTTTTTACCATTGCCTTTGGAATCAGGTGTACCGGCTCATGTACATGGATACTTTGCTCTTGATCATGAGAATAGAAGATCCCTGTGGCATGATAAAGAATCCAAGGTATGTTATCGATCCCAGTGGAATTTCAATTTGATTGAAGATGTGTTGACAAATGCGTATGTAAATTTGTTTGAAGAAGTCAGAAATGAATACTCCAAAGAGTTCCTGCAGGACGAACATGCGTTCCAAGAAACGCAAAAGATGGTCGACAACGTTCTGCAGCTAGTTCCGCGACGAGAAAACGTTAAGGGTGCATACTGGGAACATTTGGCTAAAACAGTTATACAAAATCTTGTTGGCAATAGAATTTTGTTTTTACCATCCTTTGAAAACAGAATTGTC
>Ga0224511_10005414_pt1 | contig 10007 bp, 11 predicted proteins | sample SF_May12_sed_USG_2_FD_169988 | JGI IMG/M metagenome (GOLD analysis project Ga0224511, IMG submission 169988) | Sediment microbial communities from San Francisco Bay, California, United States - SF_May12_sed_USGS_8_1 | ecosystem: Environmental > Aquatic > Marine > Sediment | place: USA... | reverse complement strand
TGATGCTGGGGGCTCAGGCACTTGAGATGCTGGGGGCCCAGGCACTTGTGATGCTGGGGGCTCAGGCACTTGGGATGCTGGGGGCTCAGGCGATTCTATCTAGTGATACAAAGCAGGTGCATGTCCGAAACAGATTGCAGGTCAAAAATCCAGGGTAACAAGAAAACTGTCAAAAATATGTGCGGCAGTCACCAAAATTTTGCTTAAAACCATTTCAAAGTTGGGGCTATTACGCTGACGGCCGAATCTCCAGTATGATAGATTCTTCTGGGGCCACCAAGAGGGTTTCTCATAGTCCGGATTGTCTAATCAATATTAAGACAAACCAGGTGTTAAAAGCAGCCAAATTGAAATGAAGCTCATCATTTGTTGTTTTAGGGTTGTCCGAATTCAAGAATGTACCAAGATCATCAGTGTACACATGACCCTCAGAATACCTCACAGTTTTGGGCATGCAGGTCATTTATGTATAAGATGAAAGAAAGAAGGCTGTAACAGCCATTAAAGCATTTGCCTAGATTGCTGTTTTTTCTCAGAAGCCATAACTTTTCAGACGTGTTTACATTCCCAGATTTAACAGATGACGAGTTGACAACACAGCTGTGTATCGGAAGATACGCAGTCGTCTACCGTTGATCGTAAGTATGCATGTCCTGAAAACTAAATCACTATAGTGGCTACACGTTCATTGACTAGTCAATTATGACAAAAATACAGTTAAAATATTTTAATTAAATCCAGGGTACCGACAGGTTAGACCTCGAAGCAGCTCCACTTCGGGAGAGTGGCTATTTGGGCCAGAAAAGGCTGGGTCACTGTGATCAAGCTTTGGATAACTTTTTCGGACATGTGTCGATGGTGGTAACCAGGTCAGAGCAGATTGGCCCTTGATTTATGATTAAAGACTGTTGGTGCAAAAGCAGAAATAATAAGAAGTAACGCGCAACAGCTATCGAGATTTTACAAACAAAAATGGTGTGGCCTCGTCTTGAAGGGTGAAAAGCCTGGCCTAGTGCTGTCCTCGACACAGCTGGCTTTGTCCCATGTAACTTGTAACCCACAGTCTCGAGCCTTCCCTTCAGTAAATCACTAACTGAGACTAACTAAGTGTAACTCATCCAAGTCACATACACTATCACTGTAACTGTGTAAGTGTAGCTACCTACTAACCTTGCTCGTAACTAACTCAGTCAGTGAGTTACCCAATTAGAACTTACCACTGTGACATTTAACCTGGATTTAGACTGAAGTGGAGAGTAGTCAGTAGAGTAGACTTGTCGATTCAGTTGGTATGTCTTGATTATTTATCCTTCTATGAACACTGTTTGAACAGAACTGACTGGGCAGCACTCGCAATCAGTTTCACATAGTACCTATGCCGACTGCACGAGTACTAAACATATTTCGGATATGGATTATAAATCTTTGTGACAGTTATTATTATCAGTATCATCATTATTTCAGTACATGTATGAGTCTGCTCCATGTAGCCTTTTCTTGCACTATGGTGGTGATTATTTTTAACAAAAATCCTATAGTCTAAATTTAGTTCAGAGGAGAATATTATGTTAAGCATTAATGTCTTTGTTAGATCTCCTATTTTCATTTGATCGGTTTTCCACTAAAAATTTTAAATTTTTGGTACAATTTCAGTATCATTATTTTGTGATGAATTAAGTAAGATTTTGCCATTTTCATAAACTGTGATTGCCCATTCATGATGACCTTTTAGTAAAGTTCTGGTACAAAACATCAAACGATGTCCCAAACGTACCATCAAAGAACTCTTCTACTGCTTCGCCGGCCCCGCTACCCCGCCCGAAGAGCCAGTCAACTGGCTAGGTGAAGCCCCCAGACCACCCTCCCTTGCCCGGGTTCCATTCCTGGACACCCTTGGAACCCTGGCCTCTTGCTTCATCATGTTTAAATGCCTGTCACTGTGCCAAACCCAATTGATTTGGCTAAATAAGGGTGTGGAATTGTCTCACCTTCATACCAAGCACGCCTGGACTCCTTTATCTGGAGTTGCCCCTACTCGACGAGTTCTGCTTTCGGGCGGGGCACCTGCGCAACCCATAGAGTTATCCTAACTACATAATGGATCGATTAAGACTTCTATTTCTTCGTCACATCATTTCCCGTGTTTCTGTCTCTTGCATCTTTTGGAACGATCCAGCTATGTTTGACATCGGAGTTCAGACTGTAGAGTGTAGGCGTGTAGTGGTGTAGAGACGCCCTGAGCTCGTGTAACAATAAAGCTCAGTTTATGCACGCTCTCAGTTGCCGGGCAAAGTCAATGGATCTCTGTAATAGTGCCCAGCAACGAGGGTAGAAGTAATACAACCGCACGTGATAATACGACCACTGGGAAGCAGTTACCAGATTTCAGCGCACATGCAGTGCAAATCAGTATTCAGTGGGCTAGCTGTCAACTCTCAAGCTGTAGAAAAGAACGGTTTTACGGACTATACTACCCAGGAGCTATGGTGAGTTTCCCTTATCGTTAGTTGTAGCCTTTGTGTCAAAGTGAAACTGACAAGAAAGATCTTTTGGGCAAGTTCGTGAGAGGCTGTGACTGTGACTGTGAGTTAATTTGCCCGCCCCACCGCTCGTAGTTCGATGATACCCAGTGACGGCTGTGTTACAGTTCCATACCTCGTGCAGCTTAGAGGCCTCATAGCTAAGTAGACCATGGAGTTAAAATCCAGGCTACCTTGAACTGGTTATCTATCTCTCCTTACAACGACCAGTCGAGCGCCTGCGCTCCATGCCATCAATCAAGTGTATAGGAATCTCTTGCTACCAGTGTCATCTTTTCATATAACAAGCACCCGGGTATGTGGGTGTGACTGTGGCTAGTCATCATAAGTATAAACATCGAACGCCCCAGAGGCAGTCAGTCAGCCGCAGACATTCTAGGCGCATTCATCATAATTCATGATGATTTTATTGCGCCGGAGCGTACCCGAGAAATCTCTTTTTATCCATTCGTGTAGGCATGCACTTATATGAACTGTTTTTTTAGTTTTCTGAGAAGCAAATAAAGCCATCATCATCATGGTACCTCTGTCACTTTCCCAACTACACCTCATGTAATCATATTTTTTAGGAATCTCTTCCTATTGATGATGTGAAGCACCTGCCTAAGGAGAAGTTATCACGGTTGTTGAGTGAGCTACGCGACTACAGTTTATGCCATGGTAGGGGACAGATGTTTAGATGAAACGCTGTCTGTATGCCATAATACAGATAAGACTTTTGCCATGAGGTGTCAGTTAGTAGGTCAGAATTGGAGTTCTCTTCCCGGTCAGTTGTCTACTCTCTACACTCTTCGAGAGAATAACATGGTGTCTCATGGGCCCTTTTTCACTCAGTGGATAACACCCAGGGGAGGGGGCTTAAAACCCAAAGTTCTCAATCAGTGTTGTTACTTTGTTCCATCACCCTCGTCGGCTCCACCCATAGTGACCTTGAGAATCATGTAAGAATTAAGCCGTCGGCGTACTGACGCTATGCTCACCAACAAAGATAATCTTCTCGCTGTTATCTTCGCGGGGTGATGGCAGGTTTTCAAACTACATGGGTGTTGCATTGAGTTTCTTGAGAGCAATCTGAATTAAAAAAGCCATTAGAGCAGCGAGTTAATTTTGCCACTTGAGAAGAAAATCTTATATATTGGGAGGCTGATAGCGGGTTTCTGCAGCCGACTAGCATCATGTGAATTATATTTTGCCCTGGCTGTCTTTATCTATTTGGGCCTCCCTCATTGGTATACCAGGTAGGCTCCCTGTTGGGTTTCCTTATGGACCGTTTCAATAGGTGCATTCGCGCGCTTGGGTTTTTCGCGACCGAAATGGATTTCGATCGCGAAATCTGCTAAACCGCTCAAGAGCGCGACCGAAAGGCGCGATCCAAGAAGCATCTTTCACTTTTGGTCGCAATTGCGTTTCCTCACCGCGAATGCACCTAATAACAGACCAAACATCATCTTTTATTCTACTAAGTACTCCACTACTCCACTTCTCCCATAAGGATACCACCAAGAACCAATGGGATGAAAACAGCGATAAAAAAGTCCGGTCGCAGGAGGTAGTCTATGAAAAAATTTCAATTGATTGGTTATGGCAGTGGGGACCGCGGGGATGCTGGAAATTGAAGTTATCCTTCGGGGTCAATGGAGGTTCTTTTTATGAAGCTTCAGTTGTTGCTGTCTTTTACGCATCGCATCGTGTTGGGATAGGACTCTCCTCTAGTCCTTCGCAATTCATCACTTATTGGTGAGCATTTTTCTTCAGTTTGAAATGCTTTTCTGTTCAGGAATATTTAATTTGAAGCTGTTCCTCAGCCTAAAGCTTGATGTGGGGTGCTATGGGTACAAGGAATGATATTTATTCATTTTTTTTATTTTGCTGTTTTTCATTTCCTGATTCAGTCGATCTGAGTATGAGGGTCATCCAGTAGCCGATAATAGGTGCATTCGCGTGCTCGCGGCTGAAATTTTTGGAAATGTTTTGGTCGTAAGCACGCGAACACACAATCGCTGCGAGGAAACGCAGTTGAGTTCGGGATGGACTTTGATCGGTTCAGATTTGTCCTCTCCCAACTCTAACTTTTAGAGGCGAACGATCGTTTGCGACTCGTTCTTCCAATGTAGTAATCATCTTTATCTCAACATAGTAATCAAGCCTTTTTGCGGTAACCTTGACATTTACCTAAACTACTAGGCTAACACCTACTTTGGGTTGCGGAATTCTGTTCGCGTGCTTTCGGTCACAAATCTCGACCGAAAGTGAAAGATGTTTTTTGGATCACGCTTTTGGGTCGGCTCTAGAGCAGTTTAGCAAATTTCGCGACTGAAATGGATTTTGGTCGCGGAAAAGCCGAGCACGCGAATTCACCTAATAATCAACTGATAATTATAGTAGAAACCCTGCATGATTAGGACCTGATCTCCGCATCTAACAATCTCGTGCCAATCGCTATAGTCATTGCACTATCCCCCCCCATCAAGCCTCTATGGGAGGGAGCACTATACTTGATCAGGGTCCCATTTACAGGTATGTATGTCAGTCTTATGATTGGCTGTCTTATGGTTTCTGTAGGTAACATGATGAAGATTCATACTGATCCTGTGAAAGAAGAATATATGGGACACGTTAGCAGTACAACCCTAGTACCAACAAAGTTCCCTAAGGCAGCGTATGTGAAGGCTTTAGCCATACAACCATTAGTCAACAAACTCTATCATATGATTGCTATGGATCAAGAATTTCTTATCGCATCACTCAAGAAGTAAGCCACTTGTTTTGAATATTTAGTAAGTTTGGTATACCTCTCCTTAGATGTAACAACCTTATGGAGAAGTCTTGTTTGCTTACCCAGCAATGATAAGATCATCAGAACAGCGACCAGCCGAAATTCCTAGAACCCTCATTTCCAACCGCGCATGTGCAGTTGGATAATAAACGAGTATGTGCAGTTGGATAATAAAAAAGGATCAGCTAATGAATAATCATCCCCTGGTCATTTTTTATTATCCTGCAGCTGAGCCTAAACTTAAAATGCGACTTAAGTTTTTAACATCCCCTTATATATTAGTCCCTTACGTATTAGTCCCTTATATATTAGTCTCTTATATATTAGTCCCTTAGATGACACCTGTGAAATCATTTTACAATCAGACCACTCATTCAATAGTTATGATCAAAAATCCGAATGCTCTATATATGTGTATCATTGGATGAGGCTTATTAGGTTCGGTATGAAAACCTTAGCAGCCTCTGACATGGAATCTGATTACGGAATACACTGCACTTGGGTGTTGTCACTCCACCTGTACAGTGGAGAACAGTGCATGTATAACAGGACTCCAGAAAGAGACCAATATATGCGGGCGTGTTAAAAACTTAAGTAGCACTTTAAATAGGCTTGAATATTTTATTATCCTAGCTGCTATGTATCCGAACAGCCCCTATATCTCTAGTCTTGTACCTGCTTCAAACGGTCCAAATTGAAGGGGCACCTTGCAGCACGGTGTGCTGAACTTCAAAAGCGGTGTGCCAGCAGACGAAGTTCGCGCTTTGATCAAGCTAAGTGAAACCGCTACACTAACTGGCACGGAAGAACAACTCCGTAGAAATAGCTCATGATCTTAGCCAGGTGACCTCACTCTTAGGGCGGGGTAATGAGGCGGGCAAAGCAGTAGAAGACCCAGGATCGAGCCGACATTGTTCTTTGATGGTACATTCGGGACATGGTTTGCTGTTTTGTACCAGAACTTCACTTATGGGTCATCATGAGTGGACAATTACTGTTTATGAAATTGGTAAGTTTGTAATTAACTTATCACTGATATTGAAAATATAAAAAAATTAAAAATTTTAGAAAAATGATCGATTGTCAGAAAGATTCCTCGTTTGTATCTAACTATATTTTGAGTGCTCACGCAGTCGACATAGGTACTGTGTGAAATTAATTGCAAGTGCTGCCTAGTCAATAATCGTTACTGTTCAAACAGTGTTCATGGAAAGATGGTTAATCAAGATAACATACCAAATGAATCGACAAGTCTACTCTATTGACTACTCTTTACTCTAGTCTAACTCTAGACTAAATGACTCAGTGGTAGATTCTACCTGAGTGATTTAGAGACTGAGTTGATGCCTTAGTTACTAGTCAGTAGATACACAGTTACGGTGAGCGAGTTACACTAGTGAGTGTCACTTGGTGACTTACTGAAGTAAAGGTTATTGATATTATATCATATATTGTTCGCGACTGTAAATTACAAGTTACATTTGGTAAGTCTAAGTGGTTAGCATGTGTACATGCTGCGATGTGAGTCACAGTAAATCTCATTCTGAATGTACTGGATAAACTGTAACTTGTAAATGTAATTTGTAAATCTAACTCTTACTCTACTCTCTAGTCTAAATCTAATGTAATGAAGCTAGTACGTGTGCTACTAAACATGATTGTGATTTATCTATTGAGCACTTAGTTCTGTACTACTAGTACTGCTACTGATAGCTGAGGAATCCGTAACCTCTTATTGTTCATAGTGGCCCATATAGAGCGACAAAATCATTAAAAGGGCAAAGATGCTTAGCAGTACTAAAATTAAGAAACACAATGAACTGCAGTGTACGGGGCAGGCCGTTTCAGGGACAAATGCCAGCTGTGTTGGGGACAGCACAAGGTTAGGGTTTTTCATGGCACCCATTGCCTACAACTGCCTTTACTATTACTTTTGTTGCAAAGATGTATACAGCAAAGGTGGAACCATGTAGTGCTATTGGCGTCATTCAATAACAACCCCAACCACGTCATTGCTTGTGAGAAATTAAGATTTGGTTGTTTTTACCTCATACATAGGAGGTTTTATTTAAATGCTTTTCTGACACATGTGGCTATATTGTATACGTACCAGTTTTGTTGTTTTGTTAAGTTTTTTTTTATTTTCAAGAACTATAAAGGTGTAATAGGTGCTTACTCAGTGACACTGACCATGCTAGTTCTAGTTAAACAAAATTAAGATTAAAATCAAAAGTTGAATAAAATTCACTTTGTGGCCATGAAAAGAATATTATTTGTGTTCAGCAGTATCTAGGGAATGTACATGGGCAGAGCGATAGAAATATTAGTGTACACTCTATACAATTATTATGTTCAGTATTGTTTTATAAAAGTGTATCAGAAGTTGCGAGTCAAACTCTTTATAATCTCGGGCCGAAAAGTTGTTGAGTTAGCAAACTAGCGATATTTTCTACCACTTACGGGCGGGCATTCATGATGCCTGGTCGCTAGGGCGATGATATTCCTGTGGTTACTTAGTCAGTTTATTGATAATACCTACTCATGACCGTTTGTACACAAGAGCCCTTTCTAACGGCAAAAGCTTGTCTTACCAGGTGCTTTGCTTACCGAGATCAATCAACGGCCATGCTGGCTCCACATTATTTTTTCATATTTTATGTTTTCATCAAAAATTCACAAAAAATAGCTTATATCATAAATTCATTGTACATTGAGTGGATTTTCGACCAAATTGCTAAAACAGCATAACCTTTTTTTGTTTAGGTCATCATATAAGCCTATATATAAGTCAGCCGCCTGACCATCGTATTGTGTCATGCTCTTATCAGGCATTTGAGGCAGCAGGTTTTGAGCAAGATCTTCTAAGAAAAATGATTAACGGTAGATTGTGAGACCAAATTGTTATCAGATTCCAATAAAACACCATTCCTAGCGCGCGCTAGGCTGAATAGCACGGCATCAGTACCAAGCTGTCCGCGCTGACCTGCGCTGGACACCGCCTTTGATGTTGACACGGCGTGCTGAGATCAAAGGCCGTGCCCTAGCGCGAGCCAGAGCGTGCTGAAAGCTGCGCCTTCAAATTCAATCGTTTGAAGCAGGTATTAGTTTCCAGCACTATCTGAACAAAAGCTGCTCTCTTTCCCATCACCCTTTTATCACCCAGTATATGAATGGTGCTTTATAAGTTCAGCCAACAGTTGACATATGGCCTGTTGAGAGGCGCACCTCACAGACTTTCTTGTATTGAGCATAATCTGGAACAATAGATATATAATCGTAGGTATATTTCATGTTCATGTATAGGTCCAAATCGGAAGCCAGATACCAAGACATCAATAATAGGTGCATTCGTGTGCTCACAACCAAAATTTCCGCAGATAGATAGACTTATGTTCAGATGTTCATCGTTGGACTTTCAGTTTGGGAGACCACTTGTGATTTACCCTTGTTGATTTCGAAGCAGGATGTATCGCCTTCTGTATTAAAATGATCTTATCATCATTTTAGCTTAATTTTAATCTGTTACAGTGTACGGTCACAGGACGAGTTTCTAAACAGACATATAGAAATATATGAGAGGTTACTCTGCGGTAGCCTTACACAGGTATCTATTGGCTTTCCTTCTGTTTATCCTTCTCAGTATTAATCCCTATGCGGTGTTGTGTCCGGTTAACGCAGATATTTGCTCAGGAGCGAATTAAAGCCGGATCCCTTCTTGCCTTCACCATTGATTTTCGGGGATTTGACCAGTAATCGCCTCAGCTCCGGTTTTCACTTTAAACTCTTTTTTTTTACTTTTCCTCACCACCTCAGAAGTAAGCAACTTGATGCGTTTGGCTGAATCCTTCCCCAGGAGGCCTATTAGAACTGCCGATAACGGTTTTTAATATGGACCGTTCTCACACACGTCAAATACTTCACACCTGTCAAGCCACATATGGTTTTACTTAGCCATTCAGCCGAATGGTGTACAGCAAAACTGCCGCCAGTTTTCCTATCTTTAGAAAACCCATCCCAGTGCCACTAATGCGAATCCCTAATAGAACACACCCGTATAACCATAAAATGGCTAGCTAATATCGCCATTTGAAATCAGTTGGAATAGCTCTACTGAGCTTTCTGTAGAGGCTGTCAGCCAAATAAAACAGGTAAAACCGTTCAATAAATCATTGAGGAAAGGTGGAGTTAACATTACTTTCTGGTTTCATGTATGGAGTGTCACTGCTGCATACCTCGCATACCTATGTTTTCATGCAAGTGCAGGTAGAAGTACCAGGGCTTATGCTTGTACATTGAAACCTTTCACATAAACTTGCAGCTTATGATGACAAAGCATAATTATATCTATGATGATTTTCTGCTCAATTCATTCCGGCACCTGCCGTCCTGTTTAGTAGACCTTCTCAGGCAGAGGCTTGTTTTGAAGCAGTAGGAGTTAGAATTTATGCGAGGAGCTCATACTCACAGTGGGAGCTGGTAAGACTATAGAGGTTAAGCACAGAATCTTTGATCTTGAGCCAAAGGCAGAGTTATCCCTCCACTTCATATATAATCTCCACGTTTCTTCCAAAGCCCTCTAGCTTTGGTTTCTTCTGTCACACAGTTTAACCAGCTTATATCCGGCTAAACCTACACTTATCACACATGTACATATGTACATTATTGGTTTTTTTTACGCGCAGCCGATAAGT
>Ga0224511_10005413_pt1 | contig 10007 bp, 3 predicted proteins | sample SF_May12_sed_USG_2_FD_169988 | JGI IMG/M metagenome (GOLD analysis project Ga0224511, IMG submission 169988) | Sediment microbial communities from San Francisco Bay, California, United States - SF_May12_sed_USGS_8_1 | ecosystem: Environmental > Aquatic > Marine > Sediment | place: USA... | reverse complement strand
CTAAAACTTTGTAACATTCACATGGCCTTATATTTTATGAACACTTAACTTGCAGCTAACACAGACACCAAGAGTTCATGTTATTGCATTCAAATGTTGCACATGTATTTGGGTTCAATATCTTACATCCTTATCAAGTTCAATATTGCTCACTACCATTAAATAAAATAACCCTCTTTCCCATATTGCACATGGGGTATTCATCTCCTTCTGCGATTGCTCAAGTTCACGATTTCACCTTCCTCCACAATTTTTTTCCATTCCATCCGGTGACGTACGGGGGGAGACATGATTGCTTTCGTTTCCGAAAGCACCCATATAGTTCATTTCTAAAGGAAAAGTAACAGTGAATAGTTATAACCAGCTAGAGTACGTCACGCGAGATACTACCACGTTATTGAGTCACGCGTGTCAATTAACCTGTAGAACAAGACTTCGCCGTGCGCTTTACTCCAGGAACAGTGTTTAAAATTAACGATGGATGAATATATGATTGTAGATATTTTTTAAATATTGTAAATTTAAAGTTAAAAGTAGAAAAAAAACATATCGATAAACGCTGGAAAATGTAAATAGAAGGATTGATTGCTATTTGTATGCATTTATTCGGTAAAAAGGCTCAAATGGAGGTTTGAAAATTTACCGAGATGTGCTAACGCGCCATACGTAATTTCCAAATCTCCCGCTGAGCGTTTATATGCTCCGAACAAAGGAATTGTAAATGAACAGCTTTTAACAAATTTAACATATTTATAATAAAATTGGTATTGCACAACATGCCTATTGTTGATGCGTGCATGCATTTAATTGATGTATTCATAGAATTATAATGCAGAATAATTCACTAACAGTTTCTCTCAGAATATCGCTGTGCATGTGATTTAAGAAGACAGCATATGCCATTTCTGTGGTTTCATACAAGTAAAAGTTCATATTTTGTTATTAACATTAGGAAAAAGAATATTCCTATACATTTTAGTCATCGACCAAATTGCCTGCGCATTTGAAGTTAGAAGAAGGGAAAAGGGTAGACAAAATAGTTTCGCACACGAATCACGCCAGACGGAATAATGTCATTACTTATTGGACATATTGCATTAATGTTTATGACAATAAATCTATGCACTGCAACGATTGAAAGTGTAATGACAAGGTTTACTGAGAAAAAATGTGTGGCAACAAGCCATACAACACTCCAGAAGATTTCAAAAATAAAATGCGTGGAACGATGTAACAAAGAAAGACAGAACGGCAGATGCACTCTGGCAGGATATAACAAGGCCACGAAAACGTGTTATCTGAGCGTTGATGACCCGCAAGACGCCCAGGATACCCAGGATGAAATGGCGGGAGTCTTCTTCTATGAACCGGACCCAAGTGGTAAAGCATCGAATTTTAATTTGTGTATGATATATAATGGTTTATAATAGAAGTAAATCACAATTAAAACCTCCAATTCAACAACATAATTAAAAAATAAAATCTTTATCTGTTTGAATAGTTTAAGAAAGTCCTGGTCTGTCTTTTTGATGAAATGGAATTTATGCCAAGACAATGATGCATGTCTTTACCACCATATGTTAAGCTGACTTTTTTCCAAGTATGTGTGACACTAGGCTTACATCTTATACAGTTTCATTATTGATAAATGTTGCATTTTGCGGTATTGAGGAATTGAATGTGTTAAGTTACTTTTCGTCAAAGACTTTTATTTATGTTTGCATTTAAAATTGGTTACGGACGGACAAACTGTGGGACGGAAATGGTTAACTGGTTGTGGTGGCTTGGCAAGTTGGATTTTCTTCATGGGAGTCAGTATACCTAAAACCCATGGTTGGGTCTTGGTCCAAATATAACACCATTTCGATACATTTACTATGTTATGAGGAACTTGTTATGTAGACGGATAAACATTGTACGACGAAAAATAAATAACGAAATATAAAGGACCACAACAACAAATTTCAAACTTCCAATGGCATACCACTATTTTGGTCAGCTTTTCGATCAACCACTTAGTATTTCAGCTACGTTGTACATTTTGTTTCATGCAATTTTATAAGCTGAATGGAAGATAGCCCAAGAGTGGGGTACATTTTGCATTTTATTTTATTGAAGAAAACTGTATAAACAAGCTGTCATTGTTTTGGAAGGACCTAATGTCATACACCGTCAGAAACTAGAAGCAATATGGAAACTGAAAATATGATATTATAAATGTTTATGAGATGAACACTTAATTTTCTTTCCATTAACATTTACACTATATAAAAGAAGTTACTTTTATTTAAAGAAAAAGTGGTATATTTTGGAAGATAAATGCTCCCAGCGGGACTATTTAACATAGCAGGCTCGTCAATTTTACTTTACATATTTTTTTTAAGCAAGGGTAAAAACAAGACCCTTGCCTTCACAGAAAAACAAATTTGATTTTGTGGGAAGGTAAGATTGAAGGTCAGTTGTTTTGGTGCCGTGCATTGTGAACACGCTGTTTTTTCTCTCCATCTTTACTAACTGTTATATAATGGTTTATGTTGTATTTACTTTTTATGTAATTGTTTAATAACTATCTTTGATTTTTAAGTACATTTTTATTCAATAATACAATTGAACTAAACAGTGCGCATGGAAAGCATCAACAAAGAAGAACAATATTTCAGTCGCTCTACCAGTGTAATGCGCTGAGTTCGCTTTAGTCACAGTCATTAGCCAGACTGATGATCAGCTTGTCCATGCTGATTTCAACGAAGCGGTCGTTCCTCGTGGCCTTCTCTTCCATTGGATCCACGTGTCGGCATGCGTTGCTCCACAGCTTATGTCATATAGCTGCAAACGCTTTATGTGCATGCCTATGCACATCATCGTATCTGGAAAATACCAGCAACAGTTTTACATTATATTATTATTTTTTAAAAAAAGAGACATTCTATTATTACACATACGCAAACGTTCACACACTTGCTAAGCTGAATGTCACGTTGTTACGTCTGACGAAATCTTTTACATGACTCCATATCAGCTCGATGGCAGTGAACTCGGGATGACATGGAGGCAAGCGTAAGACCTCGTGGCCATGACTTCTTCAGAGTTCGTCAATTTTGTAAACAGGTGCAGGTCGATGTTGACGAGCCAATTCCAGCAGCTGTGGAACAGAAACGTTGATTCAAAGGCCACTCCGTGTTTACGCAACCATTCCTTCAATCATCTTGAAGTGTAACCAGCATATTATTTAAAATAAAAAATTTAAGCATAAATTATGTTTATAAATACTTGAATATTAGCTTTATATAGTGTTTGATGTGGATGCTCTGTCCGTTTTCACAGAGTGATAGGAGGCATTGTCCATCACAATGGCACACGGTTGATCAAGGTTTGGAAGTAGCATTTCCTCTAATCATTTACCAAAATTGACGGCGTAAATTTCACTGTGGTAATCGCAGGTTCTTGATTTGGACTTGTAGGTAAGAAGTGCTTCGGGGACAAATCTATCCTTGCTTCCGGCGTATACAACAATAACTCGTTGTCCTCTGTTGTACGGCGCAGTGACCCCAGGTTCTGCTGGATGTTGCCAACAACATCTGGACGTTTAAAGAAAAGTCAATCTATATTTCGTCTTCAAATTCCCTTCGTCTCTGGTAGAAGTCCGGTCTTTGTGTTACAACGCTTTGGCGCTCGATAAGCACGAGGTGGTTGTCTTCTGTCCTTTTCAACTTGAAGTCAAGTCTATAGTCTTGTTAATAGTTAATAAGTTAAAAGAGTAGCCGATGTCGACTCGCAGCACAGAGTGAAGAGCTAGGTAGTTTATTGTAATAATTAATGTCATTATTTTCATTATTGTTATACTATTATATTATTATATCTCTTTAAAATGTATATTAAATAAATATAAAAACTGTTTGTATAGAAGTTTATGTTTATCACCACATAATACCTTTATTAAAAGCTAATTTTACGTCTATTCCTATATAAGTGTCGGCAGCTGTTTGCGTACGGTATACATTTCGTGTATATTGTTTCTGATGACGTACTCGTAAAAGTTGTCCATGCTCATGTTGTCTACGCGCTTCTGCCGTGTTGGTGACTGTAGTTTTCCAGTTTGTGTTTTCTCCCGGAAAATATGATGGAATATATATAATAAGTATATATAATTCGATCATATTTGTTTAGAATTATACTATATAGCAAATTATTCGACGAAATTTAATATTTACCTGCTAATCTATGAGAACAAACGGATACGTTTAGGATGACGCATGGCCATCCGTAATCATACCGCAGCTGTGTAATAGCGGCCTAATTTGATCAATTCGCAAATATGTGTAGACTGTCCAATGTTACGCATCAGTTGCTTTATAAACAAATATTTACATTATGTAGGGAAAGAGATTTTGTTCCAAACTTCTAAAACACAAAAGTACATTTGGATATTGCGACTATAAACAAGTTAGGGATATATTTTCAGCAATTGTCAAATATTCAAACTGTACAATTAGTCTATGAGCTTGTTTTTTTATAGTTGTGCGTTGTCATGATTGTTTTAAGAATTACGAATATAGAATGATAATCAATGCAAAAATGCAAAAGATTTTATTACTTACTTGGAACAACAAACAAAAAAATTGTTTAAAATTTACTTAACATTTTAGCCATACAGTTTTAGAATCACTGTTATTGAAATGTATATCTTAAAAAGTATAAAGAAAGGTATTATTTCATATTTTAACCTCACCTACATATCAAAAGCATTCATACTGTATACTCATGTTGAATTATATTTTAAAACATGGTCGAAAAGTCGCATGGCGATTTATTCTAATATGTCATAATCGTTGATCCAGCTAAGTTTAGGGTTTTGTGTATTGCTTTAAATTGTGTTTAATCACAGCTCGTTACCCTTAAGTTACCCTTTGTTTTACAGTCGTCGACCCAATCCCCGCACCTGTCGCCGACCCAATAGAACAATGGGCAACAAGCGTCGTCAGTTTCTCATCCCAATATACTACAACCAGGTAATTTTGACTAAGTTTATACTATTTTGTTTTTTAGCCCACTTGAGGTAAATTCGACACATCCGTCACTTTTTGGTTCGGTGTTTGTGTCTCCGTACGTGCGTCCGGATTAAGCTTACCTGGGCTGTAACTTCGTAATAAGTGGACATATTTTATTATTTCTTAGCACAACTGTTAACCGTAATAAGGCGGTGTGTCTAGAAAGATATTTTACTCGAAAGGCGATTTTTATTTTTATTCTTTTATTTTTGCCAAAAATAAAAAATCTAGCATCTTTAATATGTAGTTTTGTATATTCCATTTAATAGTGGTCTATTAAAATCACGAGTTTGTACATTTAGCACCTGTTAGGACGATTATGTTTAATTGTGGAGAGCGTGGGTTTGTGAACATACCATAATAGGAATATGATCTACCGGTACGTCAAAAGGCGTAATCTAACAAAACAACATATTTCTAAGATTCCCTTTTTGAAATCTATTGATGTTGCATTTCAGTTGGAACGCTAGTCAGATCTTAGGAGCCCCCGATGTCTACCCAGCTTACGGTGACAACTCATTGGCCTGGGCCCCGGCTTCCTTGTCTGGGGATGAATATATTGAGGTGAGATGAACGTTTGAATGTTTTACAAAACAGTCCATCCACTCTTGTATTGTTATTGAACGTCGACTATTATAAGAAACTTTAGATGTATATGCAATACCTTTAGTTATTATTTATAACAATGCATGCCTCGCCGGTCAGTTCTCGTATAGGTAGTAGTTTGCCTGCACGTTTCTGAGAACATGTATATGAAATAAGGTTTGCCATGAGACAGCCGCAGTTATTATCATCTGATGTTACAATAAACACAAAAATACTTGAAAAGGAACTTGCAAAAGGATCAAAACCGACGACACATCAATATCCTAATCGTAAATGGTGACAATTATTTCCTATTAAGACATCGTAGACAATGTTGATAATACTACTCAATCTTGTTTCAGGTTATGTTCGCCCAGAATGTTTCGATAACAGGAGTCGGAATATATGAAACTGATGTTGCTGGCAGGATCATCCGAATACAATGTGTCCAGAATGGAGCCTATATCACCTTGTATGAAACTGCGACCACCGAAACACTCCTGGCCTCTAGAATATTCAGCCCCCCTCTGGTATGGTCACTTTCCGATGTTATATGATTTGTAGCTTAATACGATAACTTTTTATTGCATTTCAAGTGAAAACTAAAGTTTGTTCAGTTTAAACCTATAACAGGAATAGGTTGTCGCCATAACTACATACTTCAGTTACACAATACTCTATATAAGAGTACTATAACACATTTGCCGACAACAGTACAGTAGATTTTTTAAAGTACAGTAGCCCTCAACATAAGTATCAGTTGCCTAAGAAATAAGAAAATTATTAATACCCTGCATAAAAACATGCGTTCCTATACACGTATTTAAAGTATATAACTTTTTGTGAGTACTCAATATACGCATATATTGTATATTGAAAATATTGCTAGGATGTGAAACTCTCTTTAAAAATCATATACTAGTAGTTACTTAAATGACAGACATATACTGTTCGATCGGTTGTCGTCTGCTTTAACTAACATTCTATTATTTTAAGTAATCATTGTAGGCACAGCCATGCGTTTCCAACCGTATCAGATTCGATCTTAGTGGTGACGGAATCAGTTGGTCGGAATACGACGCCGTAAAGCTGACGGGAACGCCGATTTAACGCGTCATTATTTTATTGAACCTGCATGACTGGCTTGGGACAAAGGGGGCAGAAAATGACGTTTTTATTTTATTTATTTGAAATATAGTTCTAAAAACCAAATGCATACACTGACATCACTACGTATTTATTTTTTCTACCGTTTATGAAATGAATCATCATTGACTGTGTTAGTGATATATTCATCAAATAATAAATGTGAATCTAAAGCAAACTTCAATAACGTGATACTTAATACTTTGGAAGTTCTGAAGATTAATATTCCTGTAAGTGGTTTTATTTAAACGGTTCGAAGTACACTATTATTATAATGTAAAAAACAACACTTATATTACGTGTCAAACGTCTATTTTGTCTGTAAGAATATATTTTATCATATCCTGAATTACTTCTTTCTTTACCTGGTGCGGTGTATGTCTGAGCTGCTAGGAATTTACGGATATGATATGCATGTCGATTTCCACAATATTGTTTTAGTTGTTTTGCATAATATTGCTGTCACTCAATTTTATTTGTTGATCATTAAACGCATTTGTATTTGATGGAATATGAATGTAGTCATATCTTATTTATATGAGTTGTTAAATAGTATTTGTTACACATGGCTGTATATGCCCATTGTAAATAATAAACGTTATTCTATGATTACAAATGTTAAGAAACAATTTTCATTTTGATGATAATTCATATCGACCATATAACGAACATTTATTATTTTACTAACTGTCTTCTACTTGTCGTCTTAATGTTGATAATATATTCATTGCCAGTCGTTTATTCCAGTGGCATCTCACATGGAAAAGTTTGTATTTGTTAGAAACTGTTGTTGACTTGCATTACATTGGAATTCTTTGGAAAATGTTTTAGCCAATACCGGCAATGTTTTACAACTTGTGAGAATTCCAAGGATTTCCAAGTAATGTGGAGACAGTTACAATAAGCCATATGACTTGCATGATGATTTCCACAATATTGTAAATGAGTCTTTATTATTCTTGCACCATATTTCCCCCTCCATAATTGTATTTTGCATTTGATCTATCGTAAGTTACACGTGCTGAGAAACTATTCATTATATGTATTGATGTTTTGTATGATGATATAATATGCGTGTTGTCGCTTTCGAACCAAATACTCGCAACTTCACCTTTTATAATTTAACAGGAGAAACAAAAATATGTATTCCAATTTTATCTGTTGAATTGTAGTCACCGTTTTTATTTGCAATCATAATGTGCGAAACTACTCTTGGTACAAATAGATATTGTTTGAACAGCAAACAAGCTTACTACACGTGGAAAACCCTAGTAGTCATATTTCCTGGACGAATTGTCAAAAACGGAAGTTAAATATGTTTGTCTCTCAAAATATCGCGTTACAATGGTATACCAGGTTTTGAAATTTGATTAATGCCTTTAGACTAGTTCTGATTGGCTTAGGAGTACGATATGTTGACACAATACGCGCAACAGCGTATCGTTCTGTACGCTATCAAAAGCCATTTGGCTACTATTGAAGTGACAGGTTTCGACAGCGACGATACATTGTTTTAAGATGTTGTAAGAGTTTTTGTGTCGTTCCTTGTGTTAGTTTTTGTACGGGCATTTTGTCATGGTGCCCTTAAACATGACATATCTACATTGTTTACAACATTCTTTGTTTGAACATCTCTTCAATTTATATTATTATATACATATAAATGATCTGTATACAATACGAGCTCACCAATACAACAGGCCAGATTGAACATTCCGTAACATGCTTCCACCGCGTGCAACAGATTAAGATCCCGTATCACACTCCTGTCATGTGTAATCAATAACATGAGTGTTGTGACCTTACGGTGCTAATTTTAGAATGGAGAGTAAAGTTCTGTAGAAATCAGCTGTTTTTAGATTGAAACTATTAGAAAAGTTAGAAAAAGTATATAATAAAAGGAACAGTACTTTAGCATATTGATCCGTCGGTTTGTATCACCTTCGGTCTCGCGTGATACGACTTTACAAAAGCAACGAAAAGTGATACAAACCAACGGATCGACATGCTAACATAATATTCCGTTTTTATAAGTGTTGTAGAGCAGTTGAAATTACTTTAAATGCAAAGTTGTCTTGATTATATGATGTATGTATTGCATGACTTGTAGTATTAGCAACAGCCAAGGATGCATCAATGTCGGGAACATTACAATAATCTTGAAGCTTTCGATGTTTTATGTTATGTCGTAACATGAACACTAATCTGTTGAATTAACACAATGCACAACATTACAAGTTCTTTACCCCGGCCATTGATTTTTAAATTTGTAAATCATTAAGCTCACCTGCGCACGAAGTTGTAATGGCTAACGTTTATGACCGGTCTTTGTCCGTTGTTCGTCCTTGTGCGGTGCGAGGTCCGTCGTGCGTCATCAATTTTTCATCAACAAGCTCTGCTCCTATAATACTGTTATCTAGTTGTTGACTTTGATAAAATGATGCTTGGGTGGTCCCCTTCCACAATGTATAAAGGTTGCATTGGTCGTTCCCCGTAAAACGGATGTGTCCAATATGTTAGAATTTAAAAGTCAGAAAATCACATTTGGTCAAAACTATTCTGGCATTGCCCTTTTGTAACTTAATCCCAACTGAATGTATGTGAGTGACCAGGACTATTAGGTTCTTGTGCATTTATAACTCCTGTCATTACAATGAAGTCACTTTGTTCAAACTGTTGCACTAGCACTTGCATAGTTGTTTTCATGTACGAGTGGAATATATTTTTTGGCACCTACTGTTGTCTTATTAGATTAATGAGATTTACACCACATCTTCTACTTAAAGTTCCGAGAACTAGATAAATATTATTATTTATTTGTTTATATGTGTAAAGTTCTACATTTTAAAGACATATGATCAAAAGACTACAATGAGAAAACATGCCTTTAACATCGCATTACATAGACATTCAGCAGAGTTTTGTATGCCTACAAAAACTTAAGTTACTAAAAAACTATTTGACGTGCACAGGTGTGTAGATTTAACTAAAGACTCAGATGTATGGATAGGTTTCCAGCACTTTAACATGACCTATATACACATTTTATAATAACAACTCATGCTTAACTTATTCATTTAAGAATTTGTAGCGCCTGCCTCTACTTTTCTGATGTAAAGTTGAACGTTTTTGATGGGTGTTTTAACATCTATTATTACTGTTTTAACTTACATGAATCCCTCGCCATTATAGTGATCAAATTCTACTACAGCCACGAACAAGAACTCG
>Ga0224511_10005410_pt1 | contig 10008 bp, 6 predicted proteins | sample SF_May12_sed_USG_2_FD_169988 | JGI IMG/M metagenome (GOLD analysis project Ga0224511, IMG submission 169988) | Sediment microbial communities from San Francisco Bay, California, United States - SF_May12_sed_USGS_8_1 | ecosystem: Environmental > Aquatic > Marine > Sediment | place: USA... | reverse complement strand
GCCACCACCATTATAACCAGAACCGCCATTCTCAGGACACTCTCTGCTGAAGTGACCCCTACGCCCACAGCGATAACAGTCATCTCGGAAGTTGCCCCTCATCTGGAACAAAATTAGTGGTAAAGCAAAATAATTATATACAAGTCATTAGTACGAGGAAAGCCACAAAGGCATCTTGGAATACAGAGCAATTCACAAAGGCCTAAAGGTTATAAAGAATCCAATGGCATCATTCAACAGTTCGCCACCACATGTAGGAGCAGGAGCTTAGACACTCACCGCTCCTCCTCGGAAGCCGCCGCCACCACGACCACCGCGATCCCGGTCTCCAAAACCTCCTCGTTCTGTACGTCTTCCTTTCGAGAACTCCACTACCATGGTGGCTCCGCACAGCTTTCGACCATTCTCGGCTTTTAATGCATCCTAGAATACGAGCGCGTAATAGTTAGCATGCTATTAAATGGTCACAGGTCGAACGGGAAGAAAGCTCATTGTTACCGAAATATTTAGCCAACCTTAAGGAGAACCGAGTCATGGGTGAAAATTATGATGAGGCAATGGACAGCAAGATTCATAAGAGGGATGGAATTTGCGGTGACCAAAAGTTGAGTTCTCGTTGAGGTTGTTTAAAGCAGCGCACAATCCAAAACACAAAATAGGGAACGCCATCGGATATGAATGAAGCTCTTGTCTTTAGTAGATCGGACATCTTGCAGGACTGCAAATCTAAAATTTACTCACCTGTGCTTACACTGAGCACTCATCTGCCTGGCTACACTAGGTATGTGAGAACGTGCATGGTCAACAGTGGACAGCAGCGGCTTTAGGGCTCGCCTAGCACGTCTGAGACAGGCTCACTGGCTTGAACTCGGATGTCGAACCGTGTACTGAGAAACCGTCACGCTATGTGACACCCGGGAACTGAGGCTTAACTATGTTCGGAGAACAGGGACAGTCATTGGCGACTGCACGTGGCACACCTAGGAATGGCAACACAATATTAACCAATCGTTAACATGAAAATACTGTTGGAGCAAAACCTAAAAGGACCAGAGCAAACCATTACAGATGTAGCAATTGAACAGTTATTTAGGCAAGCAAATGGAAATTATCATGTTTTGGATACCCCAAATGCACTTAACAACTGCACTAGGAAACTATTTAGGTAAGCATGATCTCATCTTACTCACCTCTGCATCTCGGTCATCCTCAAATTCCACAAAAGCATACGCTGAAAGGGAGAGAGCAACCCGTATAATCTTGGTTTATGGCACTATGATCTGAAAATTTAAGAATGAGCACAAGTACTGCCACTCTAATGCCCAGAATATCAATTTACAAAGCCACAATAAAGGTTTTTTTTAATGCAGAACATTCAATAACCATGATCATAATCACTCGGATGTAACCAACAATGCCGCAACACAGCCGCAGTCTCCTTTCAGATCTCGTCCACTGATTCAGAGAACGGTGAAAATCTTTTCAGCAACGATGTGGAGAAGTCTTACCCAATTCTGTGCCTGCAAGTGCAATAAAAAACAGATTTCGTAAACTCTGCATCCAGTCACATCACCAACCAGCCAGCCAGTCAGTACATAGACTGAGAGAATAGCAACTCAAGTCTTAACCCACCCACTGACCCAGCAATATTATTTACGAATGTTCATTTCAATTTTCATGAATTCATTTCGATTTTATCATTCGTGAATAATGAACGAAGTTGGAACGTACCGTATTTGACTTCGCATCTGTTAAGTCGACCATAACTCTCGAACACTTCCTCTACATCTTTTGTTCTCGTAGACTTGTCGAGCCGTCCAACAAAAAGCCGCTTCATGGTTGCTAAAGATTGGTGAAAGTTGTGCAAAAAAAGGCAACTGTCCTCAAATCGTAAACAAAATGGCCGTGTGGGCGATCGGGTGGCTATAAACAGAAAACTTGCGTGGAGTCATAGAAGTGCGTGGGGTATTCTATTAGCATATATAGCTATTTCGCGCAAAAAATGAATTAAAGAAAATATGATTCTTATGCTGTGACCTTATCCAGATTTCGTTACCTATTGAAGAGAAACCCCTGTGTGTGGATCTTTGAGAAAAATCCTCGCGGAACATTTTATTTGCAGTTTTAGCTTGTTGTCCCTCTGTATGGAATACAGCTTCGGTCAAGGTCACAATCGTGAAGAGAGCATCTTTAGCGACACATGCTAATTTTTTTCTACCGTTGTGAAGCGAAATTTACATAATTTAATAATTTAGTTAGTAGTTAGTTAGTAACTACGGCTTTTGCAGAATTGTACCTGCAGTTGTTGCTGTAACCCTCTAGAACCTGCCTTTTTGAAGTAACCAGAACTCTTACTATCCTGCCTAAAGGTACGGTTCTGGTTAAACTGAAACTTAGTTAAAAGTTAAACTTAAAAGTTAAAGTTAAACTTAAAGTTAAAAGTTAAACTTAAACTAGTTAAAGCTAAAATCCGCCCCACTAACTGAGTAACTCAGTAACTGACTAAGACTAACTCTGACTGAGGTGAGTGAGTACACTGTACAGTAATGAGTAATCAGTAATGTACCATATTATCATTTATGAGTCGGACTCGGAGGATGACTATCACTACTATGTGAGTATGTCACTACTATGTGACGGACTGGGCACGATTTGAACTTGAGTTGAAGTATTAGTATGACTATGACCAGTAGAGTAGTAGTATACGACTAGGAGTATCAGTTATTTAGTGAGTATGACTATGAGTATCAGTATGACATTGATTGAGTTAAGCGTAACACACTACACAGTCCTCACTAGTCACTGACTCAAGTCAGCCTTCATTGAGCAAACTCTGCAAGACTGAATGACTCACTAGTCACTTGTTTACTGGAATTAACCATTTTCTGTCGTGCCAGTCGGATCTTTATTTAAGATGAGATATTTTCTCTGATTTCATCCAATGACTATGCAGTTCTCTCAGGGAGACATTCCACTTCCCTCAATATGCAGTTTTTAATAGGAAATCAAACAAATAGGGTACTATTGATGATAGTTGATAGAAAAACCTCGTCGGCACTTTCCACTAAAGTAAATCCTGTTGCTTTCATTTTCAGATGTCGGCTAGCTTGACAACAGCGCGCCGGGCCCTTCTTATAGTTGGATCTTTACGGATTCCTATGATGGGATTACGAACTGCTCTAGTAAGGTCTTGTGTCCTAATGAATTCGCATATAGATACCTTCCTTTACTCAACCTTTTGACCAATCACTTTTTTATTGAATATCTTTGATTTATTGATTTAGGTATGTTTTTATTTCAGAGGGTTCTCCCGCCACGTAAAAACATCAGGCCTAGATGGCAGTCTAGAACTTTATCTTCTCAGTCTCAACCTAACCAGCGACCCCCAGGAGTCACATGGTTCAGCCTAGCTGGCACTGGCTGTGTACTAGGAGCAGCTTATGGTGTCTATCAATATTTGGAGAAGGAGAAAACCCTCGGTATGGCTACTGTTTTTTGAGTCTGTGCGATATTTAGATCTTCATATGATAACTTGTGTACAAGCGTGTATCTTATCTGTTCATATCAACAGATTTTTCTTTGTCGAAGGGATAATTTTAAGGTTTATTTATAATATCAAATTTGGTAATTTCACCGTTGACACGCAGAATTCAGACTCAGTAGTTCGGACTACTTATGGCGCTTTTTCACTCCCATCGGATGTCTGGTCCGCCTCGGACGGGACACTCGGACCGTACCCCCCAGAAATGGAGTGAAAAGGCCTCGGACGTCCGACTCATCAACCAATCAAATGGTCTTCCATGGAGTACATAACAACATTCAGTCGTTTCCGGTCCCACACTAAGACTGTTAGAATAGAAAATTTGTTTGATTTCGCAACCATTTTCACTCAACTAACAGCACGAACTTGCACTGGAAAGAGAGGCAACCTGTAGTGAAAGAATTGAACAACGAGTTGACTTTCGTTTGAAGTTATGAGCAAAGAATGGTTGCCATTTCCGGAAAAGCAGCTTCGACGCCATTGATTGGTTCCAAAGTAATTCGGGATCGCGTCCAGCGGATCTGTCTGAACACTTCTTCAATACAACTTATAGAGGACACACAAACGCTTGCGGTTCTCGTCAGCATTCTTAGAAGTGGATGTGCGATTTGATTAACATATCATTTTGTGTCTTTGCAGAGCAGTCTCTTGCTAGAATCAATGCCTTCACTGAGGCTGGCATTGGCAGAGGAGACTGGAAACTCACAGACCAATCTGGCAAATTGCGAGCGTACTCAGAGTTTCGAGGAAAATGGCTTATGCTCTACTTTGGCTTCTGTCATTGTCCCGACATCTGCCCCGAAGAGTTAGAAAAGCTTATCGCCGTGGTGAAGGGCATTGGTAAGTGAAAGCAAAATGTTGAACCAATGTGAGATTCTGGAATTATGTATGAGGAAACTGCGATCATGAAATATCCGATGGTTCCACTCCAGTTCCTGCGCAAGTCATTATGCTTCATGCATTGCAGATCAAGCTCCAGAAACGCCATCTATTCAACCAATTTTTATAACGTTAGATCCAGACAGAGATACAGTATCTTTTATGAAAAAATACTGTCAAGGTAGGCATACTGATTGTTTTAAGCTCACGCACGTACATGGGTGGTTTAAACCACGGCAATGGGTGCTTGGTCTCTTCTGTCATCACTTATACAAGTACATTGTTTGCTAAAGGCAGGCAGTAGATCTTCCATAGATTGCTGAGAAACAAATATTTCATGGGTTGACTACTCTTTTTAGTGAGGACCGTGATAGTTTAGCAATGAATGCCGACTATAGCCAGGAAGAATAATACCAATTTGGAGTCATGTGCCCTCTGACCATCACTACAGTACACCACACCTACCGGTCAATCTGTGAAAGAAATTATTGTTTTTGTATCAACTATTTTGATACCGATACACTGTTTTTTGGTGTGTTTCAGTTATAAATACCTGATACTGTCAGAGAAACGAACGAATTTGTTCACGATACTCGATGCACAATACACCTTCAGGAGATGTGGCATAAAACGGCAAACGTACCAAGTAAAAAATGAACAAAAATGTCACTGAGTGAATCTTATTTCAATTATTTGGGAGTTATTTTCTTTAACTTAAGTGTAAAGAGAAAAAAGGTGTAGTTTTGCAACCAGTTATGCTAATAAGGATGCAAAAAGTTAATAGGTTGCACTGTTTTTACACCACTCAATATCGAGGTCAAGGTCAGCTAGTTGACTAAACTTGCCAAAACCGGAGTGTGTATGGAATCTCCATAGCTACTACTGGTACTATACTTACTAAGTTATTAGCTAGTACTAGTAACTAGCTATTTTAGTTGGGTACTAGCAAACTCCATACCCATTGAATGCAGGTGAGCTAGTTACTTAGAGAATGAGAGTACTGGATGCATTCGGATTGTAACTGGATTTATGACACATGTACTAATTTCGATGCTGAATCTTTGTCAGCTAATAATTTCCATTTTCACGGCTACCGAATTATATTCGATAATTCCAACGCTGGTGTTACCTGAATGGAACTGCCGCGCTAATCACACCTGAATGGGTGTTGTGATGGATTTCCTTACATCTTTCCATTAAGGCCTTTTATCAGAGCCTTATCTGGCTAAAAATTGGAGCTGTTTCTCTGGTCAGCAACAACGAATCTATAGTAGAATTCCAATTTGCATCTGACGAAGTGATCAAACTCCAATGCAAATGAGAATTTACTCAGTTGACGCGCAGTATTGCGTGGCAAAGCCTTCAATTTACTGGTTTTCTTTCCAGATTTCTCAGAGAATCTCATTGGTATGACTGGAACCGGAAAGGAAATTGATGATGTAGCGAAACGATTTCGAGTTTATTACAGCATAGGCGATAAAGATGAAGATGGCGACTATATTGTAAGAATAACTACTAGTCTTGAAATTTTAACCTAGTTGTAGCATCACTTTTAGTGTGGGACAGCAGATTATTCTTGCCCCAAGTTTGAAGTTTACATTATGTGATATGGATGGTTTAGACACCTTATTTTTCGTTGCCTAACAACAGAGACATGATATGGCATAGCAGGCTAGGCCACCATTTAAAATAGCGGTAACCAAACGAAGAGATTTGGAATGCACACCCCATCACTCACCAGAGTCGGTTAGTCATGAACACTGCTAGACCTGTACACGAGGGACCTATACACAAAAACAACTTGTGTCCTTCAGCAACTAAGAGGTCACAGCCCTTCTTAATTTTGCTTGCTGTAGCAAATCTCACACATAAAAGAATGCATATACATGGACGTATTCTAGATGTCATGTGTCTAATAGTGCATAAATGGAAGGCGGGTTTGTGCCCTACCTGGTTCCACAGAGTAATTTATCTACATGTATGACACTAGACGGACATAGTTGCATACACCCATCATCTGTATTTATAAAACTTCATCAAGTATTATCACTTGTAGGTTGATCACACCATATGCATGTATCTAATCAACCCCGATGGAGAGCTTGTGGATGTGTATGAACGAAGAATAAAAGAAGAAGGCATTATACAGGGAACTATAAATCATATGAGGGAACATAACAAACTGAAAGGCAGAATCAGTCAAACCAACAACTCATAGTAGAGAATGCTGTGTGATTTTATCTATTGTTCATAAAAAAAACCATGAGTCAGTACTCATTATTGATTGCTCCTTCAAGCACTGCTGCAAGCATTCGCACTCTATCTTGCAAAACCTTCTTCTGGGCAACCAACTCATTTCTATTCACTTGTGCAGATTCAATCAGGCGATCCAGAGTTTCCATGATAAAATTACATCTGTCTTCAGAAGTCCTACAACAGCAAAATATAATCAATCACAGATTGCAAAATGCCAACTGCGGAGTTTTGTTGCAAGAAACGAGTTGCCAAAACGAACCTGTGGAGAATTTTTTAACCTGAGTGCAAAAATAAAATTTTCTCCAATGAAACGTAATGAAATAGTAACGCTGGTGTGCCAATGATTTGAATTAGCTCAATTATTTCAATTTCCTGTGCAAAAGTTGGACATAGACTTCAGTGTCCTGGGCCCATACCATTGGGCTCTTTTACTGTGTACGAAAATGACCGTGTCAGTTTTAGCCATAGTAGAGCTATTCAAACTCTATGTTTCTAATTATCAAATCGTCCACCCGCTAGTGATCTGAGTAGACATGGCTCCTCAGACACTCCCAAAATGCACAAACGAATTGGACTTTATAATAGAAGTGTTCCAGCGCTACTAAATCGGGAGGCGATTCATGAGTCATGACCTACTGGTGAATTTCTTGCAGTTCCTCAATTTGGTCGTCCAAATGTTCTTGAAAATCTGTAGAATAAAAAAGACAATACTCTGACTGGCATTGACCTTCTCGACCTTCCGACGGATCCAGTGAACAGAAAGACCCAAAAAATGCTCACAATGGGATTGTACGGGCGGGCGCGTATGTGATTACTACCACGCATGTTACATAATAGGCGCTTCGGTTCATGTGTACAGAGCAGAGATGAGAAAAGGTTTTGCTTCTGTAAAAAGATTTGGATCATACCTCTGATCAGGCTGCTGAGCAGGTTATCTATCATAACATGTTCAGTGCTTGTGAATGAATCATCGTTTCCCGTCATTTTGGGGTAGAACTGTAAGGATAGCAAGCTTAGGTCTGTTTGTTGCTCAGTCAAAATATTGCACTAACAGGACAGTCTTGTGGATATTGAGTAGAGTATTGGGCTCAAGGAGTTATCTCTCTTCAGGCTTATACTCTGTATGTGCTGTGATTGTATTGTCATGAGCTCCCCACACACAACCACGTGATTGCACCTCCAAAGCAGGCTCATGAGTTTCAATCTCTGTGAAAAATGGTAACGTCATGGTTAGTAGAGGTACCCATCAACCCATGCCATGTGTCCAAACACAACAAGCTCTGGAAAAACAAAACACTCAATGAATTAAAATAATTATAATGTAACTGAATCTAGCACTTGCGCTTGCTATGATACCGAAAAAATGGTGTTCATTTCAAACAGTGTAAGCGTCTGTTTTACGGATAAGAAACAGGGTGGCTGATGGGCGGGAGATGGTAAGAGTCGTTTCACATGATTTACCCAAAAAGAGGAACCTTGGAATTGTGTGGTAACAAAGGGGTAAAAATGCCAATGTCTGAAAACTGGTACCCATAGAAGACATAAAATTGCTGAGCTGTGCAGTTAGAGCTGATTGGGGCTTGTCATGTGTAAGTAAACAAAGTCTAATTGTATCACTACATATCAGTCAATCTGGCCCTGGAAATAGTTCATTGGTGGGTTCCACCCGGAAGAGTAAAAGAGAGAGGAGACACCCAACCACAGAGACATGGGGGGAGCAAAATGCGCTTTGGATATTGGAGGAGGAGCTGGACCGAGCTCTTAGGAGTGAGGCTGTTGGGCAGCCAAGCCGTTGCAGTAGATAGTAGGCAAAAATGGAACTGAATAAATTGCCATTTTGTCATGTACTGTACTGTAGTACAATTTCTTGACTCTGGTCTAGTCTAGTCTACTTTAGTTTCAACTCTAGCCCTAGGTTCGCGAATCACCAACGTCAAACGTCTAGGTCCACCTTACTTCGACTAGTCCCCTCGTTCTCAACAGAGGGTAAAACCAAAAGGCCACCGGTGGCCCTTTCACCTTCGACCAACTTTGTGTTTTCGAGTTTTGAAAACGCGTATTGAATAATTACATGTATAAATGCGATTGTAATTGTTGTCAGTGTCTACTTAGGTACAATCTGAATCTTTCACACTAAATTTCAATATCAACCACTACCAGACAAAAACAAACACAATAGTACACAATAAACACATTAAATGATTTTTGATTTTTTTTCACTTTTGCCAGTTTTGGAGCAGCATGGACATGGCTTTTAGGTTTTTGTTCTAATAAAAATAAAGTAAACGTCTCGCTGAATGAATCATTCATATGTATATGGCCAAGGAATTATGGTGTGGCCCGGATGCCCTACATAAGATAGGCAAAAGTGGCCCTTTGAGTTTGACTTTGAAGTTTGAGTACTATACTGAATACTCTAGTCTATAGCATAGGACTACGAGTACGAATACGAGATTTGATGTAGAGAACTAGGGCTCTAGAGTACTCTAGTCTAGTCTAGTCTGATACTGCTAGCTGTGCGAGCGTCTTACACTTGGACTAATAGTTAAACGTTCATAGTAATAGTGAGTGTTGTTTATTGTTAATGCTAATAACTTACACCGAGTTACTGACTGAGTGACGGAGTGAGTGTATGTATAATCGTCCTGGAGTAAACTAGGATCACCGAACAATCGTCTGCTACGTGCACTTCCCTGACGTCAAACGCGGGCCATCAGAGCCATAGAGGTTGACCTTGTTATAGTTCACTTCGGATTGACCAACCAGGGATGGACAACCAAAGAGACAAATGCACAAAGAGCGACGTTAGACTAAGGTAGCTGCAATGTACCGGTACGTGGATAGCCAAACGATGTCGATCATGGCGGACAGTGGGCTTGAAGTTGGAACGATTATCGAATGTAAAACGCAGCATGGCCAAGAACTAAAAGGAGAAGTTGCTGCCTGGGATTTAAACCGAAAGGCGTTGGTAATAGGTATGCATTTCGTCCTTTATTTAAACGCCAATGGGCACCCACAATGTAACAATGGACCTAGATTCTAGAACTTTACTCACTCACTGGTGTTCGGACTTCGGTGTTCAAGTTCACTCAAACTCAAAGTCAAACTCAAAGTCAATGACAAGCAGTCAATGTCAGTCACTGTAACTGTTGCTGTTCATTCAATCAATCATCAAAATTACATTGATTAGTTCACAATTTACCATTTGTAAATGTAATGATTACATTTACAAGTTTACATTTTTACAATTTGAATTTAACATTACTAATTTTACTTACTCCGCGGTTACTGTACTCAGTTACTGGTTACTAGTCAGTGACTGACTGAGTGAG
>Ga0224511_10005409_pt1 | contig 10008 bp, 5 predicted proteins | sample SF_May12_sed_USG_2_FD_169988 | JGI IMG/M metagenome (GOLD analysis project Ga0224511, IMG submission 169988) | Sediment microbial communities from San Francisco Bay, California, United States - SF_May12_sed_USGS_8_1 | ecosystem: Environmental > Aquatic > Marine > Sediment | place: USA... | reverse complement strand
CAGGACTGATTAAACCAAAGCCATTAAACCCAGGAAGACACTTCAGCAATCTCTTAAACCTTTGGGATGAAAAAGGACAGCCAAAGACGGAGTCTTTCACATGGTCACAGGTGAAATGTAAAGTCTATGAGGAAGAGGCTTCTACATCAAAAACAAAAGAGAAGACTGAAAGGAGTGATAGTGGATCAAAATCATCAGAGGTTAACAAAACAAAAGAGAAGATTGAAAGAAGTGATAGTGGACTAAAATCATCAGAGGTTAACAAAACAAAAGAGAAGACTGAAAGGAGTGATAGTGGGTCAAAATCATCAGAGGTTAACAAACGTGCCATACAATTGTTTCAAGAAAAACTAAAGAACACGGTCAAGTCTATATTTCCTGACCAATTAAAACACAGGGTAAGTGTTGAGAATGATGATAGGCCTGTGAAGTCCAGGTTTGGTGTGAGTGACAGTGAGGAGGGTGCAGACATGTCTGGCGATGAGGGGGCAGGTGGGGACGATGCAGGGGACAGCGACTGCAGCACTGGCGAGGAGTCCACCACGCACACCGCTCAACCTACACCACCAACCAACATAGATGCTACCCAACCCTCCCCGCCAACCAAGCCGCACCACTCTCAACACCCGGAAAATAATGCTGCTTCATCAACACAACCAGCCAAAATGCACAGCTCCCAACCTACCAAACCTGGGGCTGTTCCATTTACACAGCCAACCAAAATGCACAACTCTCAACCTCCAGTACAAATGAAGGAGCTTTTTGTTAAGCTATTAGATATAAATAAGTGCCAACTGAAATCGAAGAACGATAGCTCATCACAAGGAGAAAATGTAGATGATGGCCATATACGAAAATTGAAAGAACGCTCAGAAAATGTAAAGCCCTCTGTAAATGCAATAACGTCAATGAAAGATAAATTAGGTCAGTTGATTCAGAAACAAAACTTAAAACATGAGCAATCAAGTTCCACAGCCCACCAAGTTGAGAGAAAGGCAAGTTTAGATATCAAACAAACAGATATTAAGGCCCCTCATACAAAGCAAGATTCTAAGCTTGTTGATAATGTTAATAAAAAACATTCCAGCTCAAGTCTTGGCTCTATGCACAAATCTACTGACAAGAAAAGTGTGAAAAAGTCTCAAGATAAAGATGAAAAACGTACAGAATTAGTCAGGACCCCTGAGAAGATGTTTTCATCTGAATCGGATGACTCAGAAAATGATTTCTCCACCGCAATAAATCACTTCTTAAAAGGAGACAGAAGGAAATCCCTTTTGAAATTCCCCATGGACACAGTTTCAAAAACATCAGCTGCTGTAGTTTCCAAACAGCAGGATCCCCACAGTAAATCTCGAGACAATAGAATCAATGCCATATTTTCCTCTGATAACATTGCAGAAAGTGATGAAGACATGGGTGTTCCAGACAAAACATGTTCTAGTGATTTGAAGGATGTGAAAGTTCACAGTGTTCAGAAAATTGCTGGATGCTTCTGGTGGAAACATTACAAACTTAAATACCCAAGAATTAGACTTAAACAGCTTAAGAAGAAAGACATTGAACTAATTAAAACAGACTTAAAACGCAGAGAAAGACACAAAACCAGATCTGAGAGTACAGAAAGTAGTCCTTCAAAGAGAAATGTTTTTGACATTTTGAGTTCTTCTTGCCAAAGTGACAGTCAATCAGACACAGGTGAAAGGACACAGGAGAATGATCCTTTAGCCACCTCACAAGATACATATGACATTGACATAACTTCTGATTCAACTTCCATATCTGAAATATCTGTATCTCCATGTAGACCAGTAAAGGATGGTCTTAAAGCTAACACTAATAGTGGAAATCAAATGAGTACGAGTGTAAAACATGAATATAAAAGAACAGACTCAAATGCAACAACACAGTCAGAGGCGTGTAGGTCCACTGAAGATGAATCAGAACTTGTGGACAGTAGTTCAATGAAAGGACCCTCTGCAGAAGACACATTGACAACTGATGACCAAGGAAATGTGTCAGAGCCAGGTGATTCATTGATGACTGATACCAATGAGAATCCTGAAAAAGAGACATTGATGACTGATACCAATGAGAATCCTGAAAAAGAGACAATGATGACTGATAACATTGGGAATCCTGAAGAAGACACATTGACATCTGATGACCAGGGTCATGTGTCAGAGACCGGTGACACCTTGACAACTGATGACTTTGGGACCTCATTGGAGTCGGGTGACACCTTGGCGACTGATGACCAGGGTCATGTGTCAGAGACCGGTGGCACCTTGACAACTGATGACTTTGGGACTTCATTGGAGTCGAGTGACACCTTGGCGACTGATCACCAGGGTCATGTGTCTGAGAACGGTGACACCTTGGCAACTGATGACGTTGGGACCTCATTGGAGTCGGGTGACACCTTGGCGACTGATGACCAGGGTCATGTGTCAGAGTCGGTTGACATATTGGCAACTGATGAACAGGGGAATTTATCTGAGCCAGGTGAGGTGAACCTAGAGGAAGGGGACTTGCATGGTCTGGAGGGAGCCCTGAGTGCCGTGTTTGGTGAAGATAACGCAGACGATGAACTCGATGACACCCTGATGACAGACGAGCAGCACATGCTCACTCAGGCCATGAAGAAACGCAACAATCAAGACTCCCCTCACACTAGTGACGATGAAACACACGGTACTGGGTCTGCTCATTGTAAGGATAAGTTGACTGAATGTGTAAAAAGTAATGACAAAGAAAAAGTGGACAAAAAGGACAATGACAAAACAGCGTCATCAGACAAACACAAAAGAAAAGAAAATAGAACAAGGAAATCCCCTTTAAGTAAAAAGCAACAGCCTAACAACGTTTCTTTCATTGATATCAGTTCAGAGTCTGGTGAGGAAGGGGATGTGGAGGACAATTTATCTGCCCTGAACCTGGACATGCCAACCACAGATGAAGATGAGTTCAGTTCCTCACAAGACCTGTTTGAGGATCACTCAGGTAGCCGAGGTCACAGCAAACCAGGCAGAATCAGTCCACCCCAAGCAGACATTGAGAGATGTCCTGTAGAAAATACATTTACCACCGATGATGAAATGGTGTTGGGTGATGCAACAGATAAAGACATGAAATTCGAGGCATTTGGTGATGATTCAATTTTAGAGACTAAGAAGAATATAAACAAATTAGATTTAATTCAAGAGACAGGTGAATGTAAAAACAAGGTGTCTGTTGAAGTTTGTAAAGAAGAAGAAATGGAAAATGAAGTAAAGAAGGAACCTGAATGGGTCTATACACAGGAGCCTGACACGGTGTTCCTGTCTGATGGCGAAGATGACATAATCATGTCTTTTTCTCAGCCTGTTATAGATCTTGTGTCAAGTGATGATGAAAATGACAAAAAGACTGGTTCTACGAAGCTGTATGCTGAAACCCAGGCATTTGATGTGCAGATAAAAGATGAGCTTGATGAGGATTATCCAGATTCTGCCCAGGTAGTGCCAGATGATGACTATGGTGATTTCTCTGATGATTGGTCAGACAGGGGCAGTGATTTTGATCCTGATGAACTTTTTGACATAAAGAGACCAGTCATCAAGCCTGCTGAATGTGGGGACTACAGGGGCAGCAGTACTGACTGGTCGTCTGATGAGGACATATTTCAACCAAACCTGGGTCTCAGTCCAGCTCAGCAGGTTAAATCTGAACATGCAGCTTTGATGGAAGATGCGGATGGCAAGGAAAATGATAAGTTCAGTCCCCTGGTCATGCCAACCACAAACAAAGATGAGATCAGTGGAGCACAGCAGGTTAAATCAGAACATCCAGAAATGATGACAGCTGAGGATAGCAAGACGAATGACCACACACAAAATGAATTCAGACAATCTACTAAAGTCAAGATAGAAGAGTTAGCTTCAAGTGATGATGAGTTTCTAGAAGCCTCCTTGTTGGAATTTGAAAAGAGCCAAGTAAACATTGATACAAAGACAGGATATGAGAACTTAAACATAAACAAGGCCCAAATAGTTGGCCATGCATCAGAAGAAAAAGTACATTCAGCAGTGACAGAAGTCTCTGGTTTAGTTGTAAGTGATATAAGTGATGACAATGGGATGGCTGAGGATGCACCTTTACCAGCTTTTGTAAAAACAGCAGATGTTTCATCATCAGCAAATAAAAAGACAACTGAATTACTGGAGAACAAGAGAAAACTGAAATTTATGATTTCACAAGGAAGAGACAAATTACAGAAACTAGTTAAAGCTTCACAAAGAGAGACTTCTTACCAACAAACCCAAGAATCAAAGCACCAACTATATGAAACAGCTACTCAAATATATTGTGACATCAGTGATGCAAGCACTGACAATGATGGATTTGATGTTATTGATGATCCTCAGCTGAAGGCATATTTCATTGAGCCAACTCAGAATTACAGTGAAAAGTATATGTCTAGGTATGTAAAGTTAAGCAGTTTTGAAAATGAAGATCAAACTGATGCATATTCTGCAAATACTCAAGTTGCAGTTGAAAAAAGGATAAATAACGAAAATAACAAAATATTTTATGATTTAACACAGACAGATAATCGCAATCAAACAGAACTAAATGCCAAGAATCGATCTAAAGTGAAGGGTCAACGTGATTCTGATTCATATGAGACACTTACTCAGGTAGGTGTCACTGATGACTTAGATAGCCAGCCAGGTTCCTCTGATGTTAAAGTGTATGAGATTGCAACCCAGGTAACCAGAGAGCCAGTAAGGCAGCGGACCAACATCAGTCACACACATCATCTCATGGAGAGTCAGCTTTTCAGTTCAGATGAGGACAGTCTGGACAGCTTGCCAGAGCTGTACCCTACCTCCTACAGAAAGGTGTCCTCTACAACTGCTGCCACTGACAAGATATGGGACACTGAAGATAAATACATGGCTCTTACACAGGTGGATTCTGTGGTAGAAAAAGCAAAGATGAACAATATTGACACTGAAGATAAATACATGGCTCTTACACAGGTGGATTCTGTGGCAGAAAAAGCAAAGATGAACAATATTGAGACTGAAGATAAATACATGGCTCTTACACAGGTGGACTCTGTAGAAGAAACAGCAGAGACAGACGATCTTGAGAGTGACATGATGCAGGACACTGAAGACGAATACATGGCTATGACACAGGTGGTAGAAGCAGCAGAGACAGACGATCTTGAGAGTGACATAATACAGAACACTGAAGATAAAAAATATCTGGCTCTCACACAGGTGGTAGAAACAGCAGAGACGGACACTTTTGTGACTGACATGGATGACATTTACATGCAAGCTACTCAGGTTGATGAGGACGTGAACACTACTGAAGCTACTGCTGACAATAACAAGTACTATGGTGTTGAGACACAGGCGGTTGTTGCCAGTAGTAGTGACAGTGACATATTTGGCGACAAATGGGAGCTTGATGTTGATGACTTGGAGCTTGACGATCTTCCTGACAAGGGAGCAATACATGCAAGTTCTGCCGCTGATCACCGTCAAAGGGTTGAAGCTGGTAGGCAGGATACACACGTTGATAACACTGTGACAAGTGGATTGAAATGCCAGACAAGTGCCCATGAGAAAGACCAGGACCTAGCTGCAAGTTCTGCCTATGATCACACTCATAGAGTTGAAGCCAGTAAGCGAGATACACTTGTTGCTAACACTGTTACAAGTGGATTGAAGCGCCAGAGAAGTGGCCATGAGAAAGATGAGGACCTTTCCACAAGTTCTAGCAGTTGTGTTGCTTCTAAGAAACCCAGATTGACGCTGACTAAACGACGGTCCCTTCTCACTGAACCACAGAAACTGAAAACTCTCACCGAGAAGCGTGCATCTGGTGTTGATGTGTCAAGACAACTCAATGTTCCCAAGACAGCATCCAAAGGCAGTGATGAGATACTGAGGTTGGATGCTACCCCAGCAGACATGTGGCTGTCAAAGAAAGGAACTGCCTCTGTTGGGGCCATGAAGAAACCTAAAGGTAAAAACAGGCTTGGTGATAAGCTGAATAATACAAAAAGTGATGCAAGCATACTCAAGGCAAAGATTGACCTTGTAAAAAGAAGACACAATCAGAAGGAAAAGCAGCCAGTTACCTCCCATCAACAGGATGGATTCAAGTCAAAGACAGCTGCAACAGGTAGGTTCTCAAAAGCCTTTCTGTTTGGTACAATGATGATAACTTGTTAACATTTTAAAAATTCAGATTTAAAAGTTTGCTTCCATTCTTTTTGGTTTTTCGCAGCATTTGCCATACATGTAGGTGTGAGTCTATTGTTTGAAAGACAACATTATCTTTGGATACAAAATACCCTACTTTCATTAAATAATTAGTTCGATGATCTGCACATAAACTGAAATTGTTAGATTTCTGCTTCAAATACAAAATATTTATTGTAGCATTATAAAATTAATTGTGCAGTGACTGCAGAAATCTCACTTTTATTTGTATACATTATGACATATTAAATCTTCAGTAGTTTGTGTTTGACCAAATATCACAGTAAATGTGTGTCCACGGTTACAGAGAATGTAGAGGATGTCGAGATGCCTTCCTGCAGTCAGATAGTCAACCTTGGGCTGCCACTCCTCAATTTTGGTATCTTTAATAGTTTGTTATTCTGATTTGTGTAAAATGGCAACAAATGTTTGGTCTATGCTATTCCTAGTTTATTTTTAATAATTTTATTTCTGTATTGACTTTTTATAAACTCATCGTTAAATTCTTTAATCTATTTTTAGTTTCAAAGGATCAAGTGAAAAGAAAATCATCTGATTTGCTACCAACAACAACAATTTCTCCAGGAACCACAGCTCCAGGGAACCAGTCCATAGGCAAAGATGACCAAGCTACAGCTCTAGAGAACAGGTCCATAGACACAGGGAACCAGTTCATAAGCAAAGATAACCAGTCTACAGCTCCAGGCAACCAGTCCAAAGACACAGGGAACAAGTCAACAGCACCAGGGAACCAGTCTAAAGGCACAGGGAACAAGTATATAGGTCCAGGGAACCAGTACATAGGCAAAGGGAACCAGTCAACAATTCCAGGAATACAGTCCTTTGGCAGAGGAAACCAGTCAACCACTCCAGGGAACCAGACCATAGGGAAAGAGAAGAAGTTGACAGCTCAAGGGAATCAGTCTTTAGGCAAAGGGAAGAATTTAACAGCTCCAGGGAACCAGTCGAAAGGCAAAGAGAACCAGTCTACAGATCCATGCAACCCATCTATAGACACAGGGAACAAATGTACAGCTCCAGAAAACCAGTTCATAGACACAGGGAACAAGTCTACAGCTCCAGGAAACCAGTCTATAGACACTGGGAACAAGTCTACAGCTTCAGGGAATAAGTCTACAGCTCCAGGGAACCAGTCTACAGTGGTAGAGAACCATCCTGTGTCTTTTGCAGCCAAGGTCAGTGCAGCGAAGGTGGGTGGAGCAGCCAGAAAGGTGTCCTTTCGCCAACCATCAACACATATCCCATCCACCGTTCTTCTACAGGTAGGGGCTTGTTCTATTTTTCATTTGACTTTTAAATTTGTAATTAATCATTATGATTTCTTAAATAAATGTACTGTTGAGTTATATTTTATATGTTTCTTCCCCTACAGAAAAAATCAGCTCAGAGCTCTAACCAGCCAACAGTGAGCTCTACAAAACCAAGTCACATGACCAGTGTTACCAAGCCACCAGGTCACATGACTGGTTTGACCAATCACCAGCCAGGACAGCGAGATCCCCGGCTGCAGCCTAGTGTGACTGGTAGTCATCCCGGTACAGTGGGAGGTGGGGGGCAGAATCCACCAGCGGCGGCCCTGGTAGACAGGAACCACCTGCTGGTCTGGCCGGACTTCCTGAAGGCCATCGTCAAGTGGAACCCGGACTGGTTCAAGGAGAAAGGTGGGTAACAAGTAACAACAATACATTTGGGCCTTTCCATGCAGACACTAGCTTCAGTTTAACTCACAAAAAAGATTTCAGTGACAATATACAGTAGGGTTTTGTTTTTGTTTTTTGTTCTATCATACTGTTATTTTATGTGTTAAAATGTTTACCTTCAATATATCAATGTACTGTTTATGGTTATTATTTTTAATTATTTTCTATCTGTAAAATGGCTTAAATCACTGTTTTGTTTCATGAATCAGATTTTTAACTGTTATAAGATTAATCTAGGTCAAGGTCACTGTAACTCAAAAAAGGAATTTGGATTCTAGTCAATATGTGAAGTTCTACATCTAATTGTTAATATACCACAAGAAAGAGTTTGACATTACGCAACGGAAAAATGGAAAGAACAAACGATGAAATGCAAAATTCTAACTTATCAAAAGAATGTAATATTTTCTAAATATTGCCTGCTTGCAAGTACTGTAACTGGTGTGTAATACATTTTTGAAACAGAGTTTTGAAACAGTGGATACAATTGACACATTTTGTTGGCCAACCTCTGTTCTTATAACTCAGGTTTATTGAGTGCTTGGTGCAAAATTATTGTAACTTGTTATATAGAATAAGTTAGTTACAATAGTTTTGCTGCAAGCCCTCAAAATGAAATTTTGCTGTGTTTGCAGACAAGATGGAGAAGAGAGGTGAGAAGCGTGTGGTGCCGCCGCCGGTGACGGCCGGCCTCGGTGGGGACCAGGGCGGGGGCCAGGGGCGGCCGGTGTTTCCCCTGGTGGAGCGGTACACCTCGTTCCAAGAGTACAGTGAGGCCTTCATGCTCCCTCTTCTGCTGCACGAGACTTGGGAGGCCGTGAGTCACAGTTGTATAATCAATGTAGTGGTTTTGAGGCTCTGAATCACTGTTGTAAAATCTATGTTGTGTTGTTTTTTTGTTGTTGTTTTTTTGGTAAAATGAAAGTGCAGTTTTTATCTAGTTTTAGAGAAGCAGGTACTAACCTGTATATTTCTTGCTAACATCGTTAAGTCATATGTACCAACTTTAACTTACAACATTATGAATAAGATCGGTATCCCAGACTTGTAAATTTATAACTATGGTTTCAGAATTTAAAGGATAACAACAAACAATTCCTTTCTGTAACAGAGAAATATTGTCTGTCCTTTAGTTATTGTAACAAATCACAGCAAAATGTTAAAGCCTCCCTCTGACCACTCTTGCTTGCAATACGTCTTCAAAACATAAGTTTGATATTTTTGTCAAAATCAATAGTTAGTTAGCATGCCTTTTGATGTCAGTGTTTGATGATGCATGTTTACCCTGAGTTGTTGTCTTGTGCAGTGTTACGTTGACTGGCGGGAGGGGCGGGCCAGTGGGAAGGCTACACACCACCAGATGATGTTGAGCCACATGGAGCAGGGTCAGGGTGTGTCTCGCAGCCTCGCCGTCTACATACTCTATGGTGAAACATTTTTGGCATTGTTCATAACATACATTATTGTTATAAACTGTTTTAGGAATTCAACGGTCTATGATGGCTTATTCAAGAAATAGCTTAACCATTGTCTTTGAATAAGTATATCTTTTCGAATTTCATTCAAAGAATAACAATCAGATTTGTCAAGAAGCTATGCAATGTGATGTTGTCATCTTGCTGCAATATAAGGGTTGTTTTGTAAAGTGGGTGTTGTGTTGTTGTTTTGTGTTGTGTAAGAATTAGTGTGCTTTGTTGCTGCTGTGTTAGGATAACCGTTCCTGTGTTGTTTTAACTGCTATGTTAGGGTTATTATGGTGCAGCAATATTATGGTTGTTTCGTGATGCTAGTCTTTTTAGCTCACCCTAGCAAAAAGTGCTCATGGTGAGCTATTGTGACCGGGCTTTGTCCGCCGTCCGTCGTCGTGCGTTGTCCGTCGTGCGTCGTCCGTCGTGCGTCGTCCGTCGTGCATCATCCGTCGTCCGTCGTGCGTAAACTTTAGATAATTAAAAGCACAGTGTCTGCTGTGCATTGATTTAACAAGTTCACTCTTTTAAAATACAAAATGACTAGCTAATGCAGGA
>Ga0224511_10005408_pt1 | contig 10008 bp, 4 predicted proteins | sample SF_May12_sed_USG_2_FD_169988 | JGI IMG/M metagenome (GOLD analysis project Ga0224511, IMG submission 169988) | Sediment microbial communities from San Francisco Bay, California, United States - SF_May12_sed_USGS_8_1 | ecosystem: Environmental > Aquatic > Marine > Sediment | place: USA... | reverse complement strand
CTCACTCACTCACTCACTCACTCACTCACTCACTCACTCACTCACTCACTCACTCACTCACTCACTCACTCACTCACTCACTCACTCACTCACTCACTCACTCACTCACTCACTCACTCACTCACTGTTACAAGAAGAATACACATACATAATAAAGAAGTAAAGTTAAAAATTAATAACGTAAAAGCAAAAGACAGTGATTATTGTTGCAGATGGCAAGTAAGGAAGATCATCGTCTTTGTCGTGAGAACGATGACACAGGAGAAGCATGCGATACTGGAGTATCATCACAGCCTACTGATTCAGCCTTTTCTACAGATAAACATACGCCATTGTCCCCTTCATCTCATGGTAAATTGATGCAACACAAACCATTAACACCAGGAGTGTCTTCATATGCAGAGAAAGACACACAACAGGAGCCATTAAGATCGAACCCGTTTTCAACTCTGGAAAATAGCGAGGAAGTTCATCAGACACCCTTAACTTCGAGGCAGGCATCACCTTCAGAGCACGACAATGACACACATAAAAGGTCGCTGAGAGCGGGGTCTTCGGCAACTACAGGCTCTTGCGAAAAAACATGTCAGAAAACATTGGATTCCTTTGCCTCTGCAGACGAAACTAATCCCAAAACTCATCTAGCGGTTTCCCATTCAATTATACAAATTGCCTCTGATGACTCTGATGACGAATCACTGCAGAAACCAAAGTACAACACTCATGTCATGTTACCAGATCGTCAAAATCTTGAGCGACACGCGGGGACACTTATCGATATTTACAACGACATTCATAGTAAGTAATCATTGTCTACACACATAAGTTGCTATAATAAAGGCATTTGATATCAATCAGCAACTATAAGAATACTTTACTTAGGAATACTTTTCTATTTCTGATTAACTATGTCGATGAATTTATCCTTACCTATATTATTAACAAGACATTTTTGATTTAATAGAAAATACACTGTTTTTCATTAAAATCTGGCTGTGTGTATAGCAATAAAGGCTAAAACGACGTTATGCTATCAAACTTAAAGAATGATCCAAAGTACGGGCGTTACACTTATCAAAGGTATGCAGCTTTTTTCATACAGCCTTGTATCAGTGTTCATGTAGACGGACTAATCTGGACCCTACATTGGTTCTGTTTCAGCGGAAAGTTTAGCAGAGCTGAGGACGTCTACAAACAAACACGTGGATGACATCACAAGACACGCCGGGAATCTACAAGAAGGCCTTCGCCGACAGGCCGAGGACATCAAAGTAGAACTGAGGCGGCCACAACAGATGGTGTTTGACGCGGAAGAAAAGCGAGGTTGATATTTTGTTGTCCTGCACTCTCTTTGGCGTGTGTGAAAAGTATTTAAATACTGCTTCTGAGCTTAATAATGGATGCAATAATAACAAGTTTACATGGCCAATAAACACATATCAACGATATTCATATTTTATCACTGCTGGTGGTCTAACACCGACCAAATACATTATATAAACATTTTTGGTGGTCGTGATGAGGCTCTAACTCATCAACAAACATTTATAATTTAGTTATATTGTGATAAGTTTGAATACACATAGGGAACGAAGTTAAATACACATTTAGTATGTAACAAAGCTATTTTCTATCAGTAAAATCACTGAAACATGACGAACGTCAAAAACGTCTGTCATTAACGTTCTGGTCACCGGAATGATGGCTTGTGTTCAAATAAACACCAAATACAATTTAGCTGTATCAAAATGCTATGAAAGGAATTCGCAACTTAACTGACTACTCTTGCATAATTAATACCAGTGTTTAAGTCAACATATAATTAAGCACATATTATATATTATGTATTTCAATATCAAACTCAAAAAGGGTTATTTGAGAGCTTCATGATCACAGTTGTAACAAATAAATTCAAAAATATAGGTTTCCATTGTTGAGGTGTTTATTGTATATGCCGCATTGTTTTCAGACCTGAAACGGCGACTGGCTGAATGGTACCAGAAGGAATACAACCACGTGCCGTTTATTCCTTCAATGCAGGAGTATGAGGTCTCGATGCGGCAGTTGTATGTGGCCCCAAAGATAGTTGAGAAAGACGATAAAAACAACAGCGAAGTAAGAATAAAAACGTTTACTGATTTTCTCATGAAGGATGGGTGTCTTTGTAAAAATATATTTCTTGTGGGTGAGCCCGGTACGGGTAAATCCACATTCACCCAAAACCTTGCCCTGCAGTGGAGTGAACTTCAGTTGCAATCTGTGTTAGTGGCAGGAGATGCTGTGGTTGAGAGTGACGACGATTTTCAAGACAAGAGCACACTTAACATGATTGACATTTTACTTCACGTCAGTTTACGAAATGCGAATGGTCTGTGTAGCTATGTTGATATAGTACGAGATCAACTACTCGTTCACATATATAGCCCATCTGAACTAGATCAGGCCACCACACTTGTTCAAAGTGTACTAGAATGCCCGACCTCATGTATTTTGTCAGATGGTCTTGACGAGTGGAGTCACCCGGAGCAGGGACGATGCTCCTGTCCCTTTAATATGAAAGGTAGGACACCAGTCATCTGTCAACCACATTCAGCCATTACTATAACAACTTCTCGCCCATGGCGAATGTCGCAATGTCCTCCTAAAGAATCCATGGTTGAAAAACGCATATACATCGAAGGAACTGGAAATGTTTACAGGCTTGGAGAAAAAGTAGTAAATATTTTAAACGAACGATCAAAAAACCATGTACTGTTTTCAGAAATAGAGTATTACGTATGGGAAAAAGATGTTTCGCACTTACTGACAATTCCCATTCTTCTTTTGCAAATTGTTTGTCTGTTTTTTGATGGCAAGGAAGTTTCCAACTCACAGAGTAAGATATATGCAAACATTTTTGATATGATTTTGGGTCGACAGCCACAAGACAGCACTGGCAAAAAAAGTAGTTTTGATCCCAAACTTCGACTGTTTGCGGACAAGAAAAATGTGATACGATACTGGACATATTTTACTGAAATTGCCAAATTAGCATTTCAACAACTGTTCCCACAACATGGACATTCATCTGTGGTGTTCAATAGCAATACATGTCACTTAAATAGCGAGGTCAAACGATTTGCCCTGAAATATGGAGTTTTATCTGAAAAGCAGACAAAATCCTTTAGCTGTCGATCTTCGAACCTGACGTTTATTCACAAATCTTTGCAGGAGTTTCTAGCGGCAGTACATATGGGTCTACATGAAGATCTTTTTGAAATTGCTGTTGAGCCCCGATATTCATTTCATAATGTGGACGACTTTTATTCTTATATAAGTGATCTCTCACAGGTGTTTATTTTTATGTGTGGTCTGAACATAGTCATGGCAGAAAAGATGTCCGAAATTATGAACAAACATGTACAATGTGGAAATGAAATTGGCAGGATATACTTTCCTCATCAATGTCATGAATGCACTCTAACTCATTTAATAAAACAAGGTTTAATGGAAGCTGACAAAAACGGATTTGAGAATTTTCGTCCCACTTTGTACTACATTAGCAGCTCTTTAGAAAACAATCAAGATCATGACATACTTTACAGATTAATGGAAGTAAACAAAACTCGGGTTATCAGTGTGACTGTACAACATAGCTTTGGAAGACAGAACAATGTTGTTTTGCGTTATCCGTCGTTGGCAAGTTATACATGTCTTACTACACTAACACTAGGAAACAATTCCATTGATGGTTTCCTCATTAGAACACCTAGTTATGTCACCGTTTCATTTGGACTAGAAGACAACGTACTGCAGCTTGACCATGGCACTGTGTCAGGGGTAGTCTCAATAGAGAACTGTGCAAGGCTTGAGAAGCTTACATTGGATAACATTGATCTTAAGGACAACATGCTGAAGCTTCCAGCATCAATCACTAACATTGGCCTCGACCATGTAACTGTACGAGGGGGAGTCGCACTGGAGAACTGTACACGGCTTGAGGAGCTTATATTGAAACACGTTGACAAAGGAGACCACAATCTGCAGCTTTCATCATCAATCACCAGTATTTATCTTGACCACGTCACTATGTCAGAAGGGGTCGTACTTAAGAACTGTACACGGCTTGAGAGTCTCACAATAATACATAGCGACATAGGAGACATCAATCAGCTTTCAACATCCGTCAAATTCATTAACTTTTACCATGTCACAGTGTCAGGAGGTGTCTCACTGGAGAATTGTTCAGGGCTTGAGGAGCTTACATTGAAACACGTCGACATAAGAGACGACAATCTTCAGCTTCCAGCATCAATCACTAGAATTATCCTTGACCATGTTACTTTGACAGGAGGAATTTCTCTGGAGAAATGTACAAGGCTTTTGAATCTTACATTGAAATATGTCGACGTAGGAGACCACAATCTGCAGCTTCCAGCATCAATCACCAGCATTGACCTTGACCATGTCACTGTGTCAGGAGGGGTCTCATTGGAGAACTGTACAAGGCTTGAGTGGATTACACTGGCACATATTGACCTTAAAGACGTCAATCTAATGCTTTCAGCATCAACCATTTGCATTGACCTTGACCATGTTACTTTGACAGGAGGAGTCTCACTGGATAACTGTACAAGTCTTCAGACGATAACAATGCAATACATCGATTTAGGAGACCACACTCTGCAGTTTCCAGCATCAGTCACCCACATTAATCTTAACCATGTTACTGTTCGAGGGGGAGTCTCACTGGAAAACGTCGAATGGCTTTTTGATCTTACAATGCAACACGTCGACATGGGAGAACACAACTTGATGCTTCCAGAATCACACATAATCGAAAGCATGTTCGTTGAACATGTCAATATGTCAGCAGGATTCTCACCGGAGAACTGTACATGGCTTGATTAAAATACATCGATTTAGGAGACCACATTTTGCTGCTTCCAGCATCAGTCACTGTGCGAGGGGAGTCTCACTGGAAAACTGTACATGGCTTTATGGGCTTACATTGCAACACGTCGACATATGAGAACACAAACCACAGCTTCCAGAATCAATCGACCGCATTAACATTGACCATGTCACTATGTCAGCAGGAATCTCACTTGACAACTGTACGAGGCATGAGTGAATACCATTGAAACACGGTTACCTTGAAGACAACACCCTTTAACTATCAGCATTATTCAGGGACATTCACTTTGACAATGTCATTGTGACGGGGGGAGTCTCATATCAGGACTGTAAGAACATTGAGAACCTTGTATAAAAGGATGTTAAATATGGTGACCACGAACTTGCATTACCAGATAATGTACGCATAAAATGAATTAAAAATGTATCTAAATAAAGGACTTTTTAATTTCTGAGAAATGCTTTGTCTCAACAAACTAATGCCTTTTACGTTGAAGACGTTTTTCAAAGAACTGTTGATAACCATGGAAATAATAATATGAAGTACTAGTATTGAAACACAAATCGTTAATAATACGAATTGAAGAGATGTTTAAAGAAAAATATGTTGTAAATAATGTAAACATGCCAATTCAAGGTGGTCACGTTAAAAAAACCCACATAAACTAGCACAACATACGCAGAACAACAAGACGTAACAGGTATTTAGAATTAAGTATTTTTGTGTGTTTTGAAATGTTAAATTTTTCTACTGACTATGTTTATATTTGGTTTTGTAATCATACTTTGCTATGCATGGTTAACTGTTGCATTTTGGTTGAGACACAGTTTTTTATGTCAAACAAAGTCTTTTTAGTATCTTTAGAAATGTAACGCACACATAACATAGCTTTAGGTAGGCTTTTAATTAAAACAAACCTGTGTATATGGCTAGTAATTACTTGTTACTTGAGCTCATGTTGTACATGTATCTTCTTAAAATTATTATTTACATTATATTATCTTGTACTGTATTGTGTAGACTGTAAAATTTATATCATTCGTTGATGCTGTACCGCATACCGGTATTAATGGTCGCTTTAATCATGTAAGTTGTGCTGTTTCCTGCTATTCCCTAGGGGGCGTCAGTGGTGATACATATTTCCATTGACGAACAACTTTAATAAAACCATAACTGATATTTTTCTTCCATTAGTTCGATTTTCATCAGATTATTCATAACATGGTGTTACCATTGTTTTGCTATTGTTTATGAAATGAATGTTTCATTTTCAGTTGGTCAGTATGTATATAATTTGAACTAAGTATACGTGCTATACACCCTGCTGTATTTCTTTTAGATATCTCTTCAATTGGCATTAAGTTATTATCTTGAACCTGTATAATATGAATTTGAATGAAGTATGTTAAACCATTAGATCTGGTTTATCATTAAAACGTTGAACATTTTTTTCATCAGATCAAGTTACCTATTACAATCTATGTGTATATCAACGTGTGAAATATTAGATACTTAGCATTGATTTATTTAGAAAGGGAATTCATATGTTGTTGAATCAGACGCATATCATTAACAGACACTGCCTGAATAAGACGGTGTAATATTTAATAATTTGAATTGAATACGTACATGTATTATTTAATATTTGCTCATAATTATATGCCTTGAAAAATGTAGTTCATTATAGCCTCTGTATACCCTGTAAATTGAAAAATCGGATCAACTCTGATGTGGGTAAATATAAATGTGTGTTCGTTGTGGACATTCACGATAGCTTATTTATAACATGTACGCCATCTTCATGTTGTTGATAACATTTTTTGTATGCATGTACTTGTTCAATTGTACATGTTCTGTATATATTAAATATACATTGTCGCATAATTGTAGCTTTTCAATTAACACGATTATCACAATGTTATATAATTACATGCCATTTTGTTTTATTAGTGTTCATGATATGTGTATTTTAAACTGTATATTGTGAGCGTAGTATTTGTACTTTTTAAGGTTTTGAATACTTGCTCTTTTATCAGTTTAATTAAATAAATGTGTGTAATATTAACAAATATTTACGTCGTTAAAGATAGTGCTTGTGTTCCATAAATCATTAAGTTTAAGTATTGTCATATTATTTTCTGTAGAGCAATAAGATCATACTTACATATTTAATACAGTCTAGGTTAATATAATCTAGATTTTCAATCCAAATGTAAAGCTTAGACAGGCAAGGAAAATATGTGTTTTAGGTTTCAAACATCATTTACTTTACTTCAAGGTTATATGACGTATGTAATGTTACGTGCATTGCTTAAATATAAGGTATACATATGTGCACACTTTGGTATTGTATTATATATGTATTGTTTTATTGTTTTGATTTGTATTATAATTTAGTGTATCGTATTGTATTGCTTTGTTTTGCATCGTATTAATTGTTGTTGTTTTGTACAATGTTTAAATGCAATTACATGATATTTTCTAGCATAATTAAGTCGAGGTGTTTCGTTACTATTTGTTAAACATCATGATAACTAATAATGCACACCTCTATTCCATGAACTCACATTGACTTCATGTACTCAAATATATATACATACTTTGATACTGTGTAATGGTTTATTCTAACTAAACAATTGTAACATTTTATTAATAAGTAATTAAAGTTACAACGTGTTCGTAAATAAACATTAAAATTTATTCTGCTGTGTTTTTTTAAATGATTAATTCAATTAATTACCCGGGGTTCGATCACTATATTTGACGCACACATTTGCAGCTACATGAATGAAGCTGTTGTACGAACTTACTGTCAATAAATAAACATTTTAAAGTTTAATCTTCTCGCTGCTGATCTGGATTTTAAATATTTTCCTTTAAATGATGTTAAAGGGGTAACATATAAAGCATTGGTGTAATTTAAACATTAACACTATATTTAATTGCGTTTTTAGTATATACTGTTGACACAATTACTAAGCATAGTAATTATTATGTTAAAGTCTTCATTCAAATTCGTAATTTGAAGCGGTGTCAAACTCTGTGCACGGGTTGAAAACAGCAGATCATTTGCAAATGTGTGATGAGCGTAACGGCGGTCGCGACATCCGTTGTGAAGTGAAAGAAGCATAATTCCAAAGAAAGTATTTAATTCTACAAGCGTTTTATTATTTTAGTTAAAACAGTTTGGAAAACATGTCTCCATCGCTCCACAGCGGAAATTGCGACTGATCGTTTTATGGTCATCGCATTTGTGCAAATGAGCAGCTGTTTACACCCCGTGCTGCAGTATTATGTTCACCACAATAATAAATATCTTGGTTTGCCGCAGTTGCATGTGTTGCTAGCAATAAAATGTGCGTTTCTGGTAATAACTTGAGCATAAAAAGTATACACTATAACTATTTAACCAGAAGAAACATGGTTAAGCTTCTAGACGGGCTGGAACCGCGGCTAAAACAATACTGAACCAAACAATGAACGCACCATCTAATTGATAAGTGTTTTATCAGACCCATCATATCGTAACTTTAATATAAATGAAGAACTTATCAAACAAAATATTTCTTAACATTTTCCAATTTTTACATTTATTTTAATACTTGTTACTTTAAACGACCTATTCCTAGAACAGGGGTATAAATAAAAATCACCCTGGCGAAAGTGAATGTGTCTTTACTCTGATTTCACGCAACTTGGGAAACCGTATACATGTTGTTTGATTCATGGCCACGGGTGTTGAACCGACACTTCTAGGATTGAATGAAAAAAATGGTAACCGGGGTCGGTACTTGGAAGGATTTCCCGGTTTATAAATTTAACGGAATTCCCTTTACTGAGAACCTTGCTAGAGTCACAATAACGCCTAACGCTTTTGGGTAGTTCTTATGTTTGATCAATGTTTACCAAACAAATCGTTTGAACGGTAAAATGTATGGCAAAATAAATGTGCTAGTACAGTTTTATACTCACATTTCTTTGAGTGAGAAGCGTATCATTATCTAGTTTGATGAATATAAATAAACCTGTAATGTGTTTTATTCTTTGATGTGTGAGCCAGGAGCTTTAATAGGAAATATCAAATTAGGTTATTTGTAATTAAATGTGTGCTTGTTTACACGGACAGCATGAATATATTAAATCAACAAAGCAGAAATTATGTAACATAATCTCATTGATTTAAATACGTCTTTAGTTGATAAAAGCTAAACACATAGGGTAGGAATGCACTCAAGCAACGTGACAAAATGTTAGCTTATCCACGCTGATTTAAATACGTTTTCAATTGGAGGAAACTACACAGGTTTAGCAATGTTACAGACCATGTTAAGCTTATTCATGTTGACTTACATACGTCTTCAATTGAAGGAAAGTACACAAGTTTGTGTCGACCTAAGAGCAAAAGGAAAGTGGATATTTAAAATGGCATTTATATAAATATTGAATTGAATAAAGTGCTTAATAGAATAGTAGCGATCCTAAATCAGGCGATATGCACAGTTTGATCTGATCTTACTGAAAGCTTAAAATTTCACAGCTCGTAAATAACAGAATAAACTTTTTTGTTTCTAATCCACTGACAGTACCCAAAAGTAAAATTTCTCTTACTTCATCAATTAAAAAGGCACTTAGTAATATTCATGAAAAATATGTGTTGGTCCCAGCAGATAAAGCTGCCAATAATGTAATAGTTATATGAAAGAAATTCTATATTGATGTACTATCTAATGAATTGAAGTCAATTCATACTTATAAAAAGGTAAACAACTCGGAAATGGAAATATTTGATTCCCATTACTCATTTAATAACAAACATGGTATTCAAGTAGATGAAGACTCTAAAAATCTTCCTTCTATTCATTGGTTGCCTAAAGTTCATAAAAAAGCCTTATAAATTCAGATACATTGTTAATTCAAGGTCGTGTTCAACTAAAGAATTGTCCATTCGTATGACATATGTTTTGCAAGCTATAAAAACTCATGTAAAAAATACTGTCACAAAGTTTATGAAAACTCTGGGCTTAATTTATTTTGGTCTGTCGATAATTCTCTTGAAGTTATAAATGCAATTAAATCTAAACGTTACACGGTTTCTGAAATTAATACTTTTG
>Ga0224511_10005407_pt1 | contig 10009 bp, 5 predicted proteins | sample SF_May12_sed_USG_2_FD_169988 | JGI IMG/M metagenome (GOLD analysis project Ga0224511, IMG submission 169988) | Sediment microbial communities from San Francisco Bay, California, United States - SF_May12_sed_USGS_8_1 | ecosystem: Environmental > Aquatic > Marine > Sediment | place: USA... | reverse complement strand
TAAAAAGCTGGTCACGCTGGGGAGCTGTTCGGATTTTTTTGTGCGTCTGGCAAATATAAGTTTTTCAGGCGCCTGGCCAAGCGAACGGAGACAGCCAACTACTTTTCAGCTAATCCGAACTGACATCCGGTTAGTATCGTACTAGTTAGCTTGAATATGAACACCACCGGTACTAAAACTTTCACCAGTGAGTGGGTACGTTTTGGTCGGCTGATTATTACAATGTGTGACGTCTTGACTGTGTGCTGTTCGCCTGCTTGTATTATACTCAGACGCTTCATAAGTGGGAATATCGAACGTCTAGCACCGGGTGAATAGGCTTGATAAATGCAAAAAAATCAAAGTATTATTTAAAAATGGTATTACTAGTAGATAAATATATAAATTCACAGAGTTATCAAACTAAAATATTAAAGCAAGATAAATATATAGGCAGGCCTTCAGAAAAATGAGATCTAAGACATTGGTTAATCATCATGAATAAAAATCATAATTGTATAGTGTAATTCCCTGCCGAAGAACGCCTGTCAAGCTGAGTTGAATTTGTCTTCAAACTGAACTGATAGTGGTAACCCAATGTGACTGTCTTTGAGCTCAGTCGACATGCTTAGTACTGCAGGCCATTTGTCATTCGAGGAATTACGCTGGTGGAAGAGCCCGCAGGTTATTATGCAGGTTATTATTCGGAGACAGCCCCACCTTTATACAGCTAGTCACTTTAGTATCATCATGGGCAGGGCACTGACCTGTAGGTTGTTATTGCACAGTGTTCCATCGGGGAGATTGGCAGCTTTAGGGCACTCCGCTGATTTGCCATTGCATGTGATTAGCTCGGCGCATTCTGACTGAGGAGAGCAGAGAAGCTGAGCCTCTGCTGCCACAACGTCACACGTTTGGGGGTCGCAGCAGACGGAGGCTGAGGGGGAACAGCGAGAGGTGAGTCTGCAAAAATTAAAAAACTGTAAACTTGTGCCTGGTTTTTGAGTGACTGATTGATTGATTGATTGATTGAGTGACTGATCGATTGATTTGATTGATTGATTGATTGATTGATTGATTAATTGATTGATTGATTGATTGATCGATGACACTGAAGCAGGAGACAAAATTGCCATGACATACTTAAGTTGGCAGTTATCTGAGCTATTGTAAACGAATGCATTGCAGCACTGGTCCACCTCCGCACAGGTTGATTCAGACCCACAGTCACACTGCTCATTCTCTGCAATCAGAAAGGTGCGTGAATTAAAATACCTCAAAACCCACAGGGTCAAAGCTGCTAAAATAGAAGTGGTTTCAATAGAAAACACATTGATTTTTCGGATTTCCTTCTCTATATTAGTGTCTATGCTGGGTCCTGTTGACTCTGTTGAAGGAAAAGGTGCCCATACTGAATGATGTTCATGCCTAATACAGATGCATAACTAACAATAAAATTAATGGTTTTTGCATCAAACGCTTCTGGGCCATTCTTTCTCTGTTTGAATCAGCCTTGACCAACCTGCACAGGCAATCCAAATTGTAAGTAAAAGTAAGTTATCATGCCCATGCAAGTGCTCACCGTCTAAGATAGCATTGCTGCAGAAACCTTGATAGGTATTCATAAAGCAGACATTGATCTGATCTTTGATGATTTTGTGCATACTGTTAATAGAACAGGAGCTAAACAGGAAATGGTTGGGTTTCAGTCCATCTCCGGAAATGTGGAACATGACAAAATTACCATCAGAGCCACCTATGTATAGAAAAATAAACATTCAAAGGCAAATTGTGTACAACAGGAGTGGAGTGAACACAGATCATATGATCAGTGATAAGAAGAAAAAGGGTGTTCCATAAGAGTCGCAGAAAATGGTTATTATATAGGTGATTGTCGTAAGAAGCCTAGGAATGTCTCGACAGTCTAGGATGTTCATCTCTTGGGCTCGAATAAGACCAGGTATTCACAAAGAAGCTGGATGCGGTTCGAGGAGAGGGGGAGTTAAACAAGCATCAACCTCACTAGGTCACCTGGGATGACCTTGAATCAACAGCAAGACACGGGTTGAGACGGTTGGAGGTCAATGTCCGGGGGGTTAGGGGTCAGTCAACATATGGAGCCCTACTGAGACAAGACCGACCCGAGAACTCGGTTACGCTTAACGAGGAGGGAGAGGTGTATCTTTGAGAATCATGTAATGGTCTTGACCCTTTTCCACGGGTTAGGACTCTTCCCTTGAAGTTCTGAAGTTACACTAACAATTGAGAGTGAGTGGCTTGCTAGTGGCCCATATCTAGAAAACAGCCCCGCTGGCAGCGAGACTCAAACCTGCAATCCATAGATTGCAACTCCGAGATGTTTACCAATTGAGCTTCCCTGGCCTCCTTTATGTCCATTTATGATGTCAGAAGTGAATCAGTTTGTTATATAGACCATACTGGGCTTTGGACCGGAGCCTCGGGTTTAGCTCCCAGTTCGGGCAAAAACTTTATCTTTCGCAATACCCTCGTTGGCTGTGGATCCCTACATTAAATAATGGAAGCCCACCCAGCCCTCCAGATATCTTGTAAATGGGATATTGGGTGGGGGGGATACAAGTCGCCTAATTTTCATTATTATTATATAGCAAACTGATTCACATCTGACATAACAATCAGACACAAACTACGCAGGAATCACTACAATTATCATGAGTTAATTGTCACGTTATGTAGGCTTAGTTATAATCTCACCAGGGGAGCATATGCGAGTAGTAACATCATCATGCTCCGCTCCAAAACTGTGACCGATTTCATGTACAAGAGTTAGACTGAAAGAAGTCCGTGACACCACTTCCTGTAAGAGTAAAGAACTCTTGAAAGTCGCCAATCTCTAGTCAGTCTATAAATGAGAGTTCCATCGGTCCGTGATATGTGAGAACCTGTTCTTTTCGTTTTTCACATAGTTCTATGAGTATCAGACTCCTCGATGTCAATCGATACTTCTGAGTCAAATGTCATCTCAAAGTATATGTACCAAGAAAAGCAATACAAAATAAACTGTCTTAGACTGGTCTCATAGCACTTCGCTTTCCATGAGGTCAACAAGTAACCCAGTAAAATATGAATTGAATAACTGGAGCTAGCTGGGCGCAGTCAGCTTCCACTTTTTCAGCCCGTTCCCTTCTGCATAGTTTCATACGACTCTACATCCTAATCAGGCAGATGCCAGCAACCGAAAACTAACCCCGAAATTAACGAATGAGACCACTCCCGAGTTATAATAGCCAGGCTTGGAGCTGTGAGGCAGTGTACGAGGACGGGCACATATCCCTGTATCTGATTTGAAGTCAGCTATCCATGCGAGGCCAAGAACTCCATGCGCAAAGTCTACAGTCGTCAACAAAACAGCTGCAAATAAAACCGCAAAAGTCTGCAGTTGTCACTAAGACACTGGTGCAAAATAACAAGAGCGATTACATATGAAGTGCAAGGCAAAACATAAAACACTAAAATGAAATGAGCGCTGCTCACTTAACGGATAAAAAGGTGGCCTAGGCTTCTCTTTGGTATGAGTGTATTCATGCGTTTGTCTTGGTTGATAAATTCGATGACTAGAACAATTATTTTGGCAAGTATTCAACTGATTGGTATAAAGCGCTTCGTCATTTTTTGCTTTTTTATGCCCTCGCTATTATGGTAAAACTGCTTAGTTACATAGTTGTGTAATCACCAGTTGTGACTTAGCATGGAGCACCCTTAGGGGGTCAGTATCAGCGCTCCACCTCATAGTGAGGCTTCTCTTTTTTGAAGCGAGGGCAAGTATGTGAGGAACTCATACTCACAACGGAAGCCCGCCATGACTGGGTTTAGAACCATTGTTCTCAGATTGCGATCTCAGTGCTCTACTATTGAACTATATGCCGTATTTTGAACATACCCAGGCAGAAGTGTGAGTGGTCGATCTCAGTAAATCGGTCTAGGAAAGTCTGAGCCTCGACACCATCCTTTAGATCAGATGTCGGATCGGAGTCAGCATCCTTGAACACCGTGATTTTGGATGTGAGTAAACCAATGTTGTTACCTTTACCTGCAAAGGTTTTGCCACAGAGAGGTAGGAAAACTAACGCTCATATTAACATAGTTATGCGGTTTAACCAATTTAAAGGATGCGCTGTCCTTTTTGGCTGAATGCTACAAGGAAGATCATAATTTAGAGGATGACTTTGTAATCTTGATCCGACTAAAAGATAAACTCTTAAGGTACTTTTTCACTCCATTGGGCATCCAGTCCGCCTCGATCGGAACGGTCACAGTTTGCATCTGATTTGGCATCAGACCTTGATCCGAGGCCCCTTTCACTCCAAACAGATCCGTCAGACGCGCGATCCTGTATTATTTTGGAGCCAATCAAGTGGGAATGAGTGGTCACTAGATCACTAGTAGTACCGCCTAGCATCTGATTGATTACCCTGTGGGTAGTCTTTTTGTATGACGCTTTCACTGTTAAAGTGATGCCATCAGATTAGATACTTGTTTTCTCACAAAGTATGACTAATCATGAAACATCACGAACGGGTTAACACTCATAGCGCGCCTTGTAATGCTTTGTTTTGATCTAGGGTTAAACTGAGGAGCTCAAACCAACAATGTAAGTCCGTCTTGGATGGAATTAGAACCCAGGTTTCCAAGATTGTAAGCCCAGGGCTCTACCACTGAGCTGTTCTACGAACCCGGCTCATCTTTGAATGCTGGCGCAGAATGGTTAACACTTACCTGAGCCATCAAATGACGTCGTTCGGAAAATAGTATCAGCCTGAGCCATATGATGAATCACCTCTTTTACAGTCTCTACCAATGAAATCAAATTATCACTTTAGATATACATCTAATGAAGGCATCGCAAGAATATCTGAATTGTTATGCTAGAATCATTCTGTCGTTGAGCCAATTCTCTCGAACTCTTACTCAGTATCGATTTTATTCAACCATGACTCTACAATTGCGATATAGCACGCATATAGTGACACGCTAATGCTTTTGTTGAGGACACTTTCTAAAATGCCTACATGCAGGTGTTTTCTAACTTACGCGCCATGTTGCTTTTTCCAATAAGGCTGAAAAACCTGTGATCCACATAGACATGCACAGGGCAGTGTTTACTTGCCAACCTGTCTTCCACCACAGCCCGTGTCCTTCGCTCCAGCTAAACGCATAAATAACAAATTACAATAAATGAAAGGGGGGGAAGTAATGAGCAATAGGGGTACATTTGGGTCATTTTTACCACAGTTGAGTGAGATTTTATAGGTTAAGGGCATTTCAAGTTTTTGATATTTTTCAAACTCCTGTTGATGTTAAAAACCGACCCTTACATTGCTTTCATTCGTTGTACTCTGGTCTTTAGTTTTTGCACCTTTCACTCTTCTGTTCAGATCCGGAAGCAGCTCGACATTCAGATCTGACAACCTGCATGAGAACATAATTTAAGGGTCGATCGCCAATCTTTTGCAGGAAAATTATGGACCATACTGGGCCTCACTGAGCCCGGTTCAATCATAACTTTGTCTTTTACAACCTCCTAATGTGATGTGAAATGAGTTAGTAGCCCAGGAGTGGTTGCCCTAACGCCATATTACCTGTACACAATAGTTGTATTATCCCCCTCTGTCATATCCAGGTATCTTGAGGCAGGCTCCACATAATAACTCTCGTTTTCTGTGTTAATCATACCATCAAACACTCCATCTATTATGTAACCATGAACTCGGGAGTTATCCTCTCCTACAGATTATGAAGCGGTTATGCACAAATCACACTGATATTACAATCTACCGAGCTCAAAGTAACCAGTCAGTAACTTACCCATGACATGTCCTTGATAGAACTGACTGATATCTAGTGGCTCTGTGGTACTGGACCACCTATCCACCACTGTAAGCTGTGGTGAATGAGGAAATAGTTCGGTATTACTATCCAGTGATACTTTCAGTGTACTACCAAATGCCTCCAACTCAAACTTCACTCTAAACTGGTCAGGTGACAAGGCCCGTCTTTCTCTAAAGTGAGAACACAGATGTCTGCCACTGGATATTTTAGACTTACTTATGGTTCCCAAAAACCATAAACCAACACTGTAGCAGCTTTAAGCAAAGGGTGCATGGTGTGTGGAAATTGAATGTGGGAATTTGACCACCGCAAACAGCTAATGTCCCATGGCGAAATGTTCGTGGATTTTGTACTTGTATGACATCATTGGTATAATTCTGGTGAAGCTACCGGGTTATAGATATTATTTTTACAACTCACGGCGTAGCAGGGAGCACCACGAGCGGGTTAGTATTGTACTCCAAATCATAGTTAGGCTCGGTTTTCTTTTGAACTGGGGTTAAAGTGAAGAGCGCATACTGGCATCGGAAGCCAGCCATGATTAGGATTCAAACCCAGGTTCCCACATGTGTGGATAATGAGAAGGAATTAAGGTATCCTAAACCTGAGAAAGGTTGACAATGGTGGTGTGCAGCTGAGTTTCTTCTAGAGGCGTAACGTGCCTTTTTGTTTGGGAAACCGGAATATTATCAATCTACTGCAGATCTCTAAAATACATTGAGCTGAAACATTTGTATCAAATCGATATCCTTACCTGATGTGGTTGAGATTAATGTGTGTCGTTTCGTATTTCTGAATGAACTGGTCCCAGGAAGCTAACCCAGCCAAACTCTGGGTAGTGAGGAACTCCAGGAGGACAAAGAGGCTGTGAAAAGGAGTAAAAACATAAAATAATTTAGAAAATGATAAATGTTAGACATTAACAACAATAAAAACCATGATAAACATATTAATAAAAACCATGATAACAAAAATGGCATATTTTAACTAAATTTAAAATTTGATTAAAAGTGCAAACATAATCAAACAGCAATAATAACAATGATAATAATCCTAAAGATAATAGTCCTAATAATAATTATCATAACAAGAAAAGTAAGAATAATATTGAAACTAATATAATAATGATAACAAAATTTATTTTTTATTTCGGATGTAAGTATAAGAACAAGAAAAATAATGATAATGATAAATAGTAATCATGTTTCTTTCGATTTAGTAATTATTTTGAGCGAGCACTTGATCGGCCACAACAGTTGGGAGTTGTGTGATGCAGCCTGGCATTACCAGGATCCGGCAACCCAGTACCGAGCGCGCCACTGCTCATTCACTCAGCCTAATTTGTTCATGACGGAAACGAGTTAAGAACGGGGCTGGGTATAATGATATAATTCTTAGTTCAGTCCCCAGGACCCCATGATGATGAGAAAAACATTACATATAGTTGGGGAAAACTAGCCTTAAGGTTATAATTGTCGTTGGTAATATGGATTCTATCTAGCCAGACATGTCACTCATAACAAATACAGTGTCTGTGGAGACCTTAGACCACTGGGTCTACACCATCTACGTACCAAGATGAGATCCTCACTTGCATGGCTATTATTTAAGTTATCTGCATGCCAAACTGTGTTGTGCCTCGCACCTCGTTATGTTCAACAATAAGCTAACGATGCCTGCTTTTCTATTGTTGGGGATAGGTTTATTGGACCCAGATAGGTCAAGCGTTATGTCTAGAAGCACGCAGTACTAAAATGAAGTTTGTTTTGATACTAAGCTACTCTAGCTGTATCATGGAAGAGGTAGAATGCATTGTTATTACCTCTTCTCATTCTAAATACCATCCAATATCATGTTATACAAAACTCAAGTGAGTGAGTGATTGACCGTTTGTTGGTGATAGGATTACCAAACCAGCATTGCAAAGACCTTCATCCTTATTTTATTTCATTTGCGATTCATTCCCGCTCTACAAAACTGGGCCACCCACTTGGAGTTGTCTGCTTGTTGCTAGGACTTTCCGACGGGCGGGCGTGGTAACGAAGGGGTAGTGTATGGACAGTATGATCCGTGCGCGTTTCTATGGATTTATGTCGAGTTTGTTTACACTGTAAAACTGCCTATTATAACGCTATACCACCGGTCAAGGTGAAAGGTAGAAACAAGTTCTTGGTTGGTAACTTGTCCGCAGGGCCCGGCGCCCCTTTTTGTGTAAGATTTTGGGCCAACATGACCGTCAGCTGGACAAAGGATTGTCTCATTCTAGTCTTGGGATATTTTATCGTCTCCAACAGTCACGTAGAAGCGGGTTAGTGTTATGTAGTACCTCGATTAAGTGCTACTAAGTGAGGCAATGTCGTGAGACTGACTCGACTGACTCAGGTCAGGAGTCAGAGTCAGTGACTGAGTCGAGTGACCGAGCCACTGACTGGTGAGACTGACCGACATTCCCCACCTCGAGATGCGATGACTCTGATACAGTCAATGACTAATGATCTTTCCACTTCGACCCATTATCTGCCGCTCGTTGTATACGTCGGGCAATATATGAAAAAATACCTAAGATTGGATCAACACTGTGGAGTGTGGTTTTTATTACTATTATTAGTATTACATGATTGATTTAGACCTAGAGGGCTTACACTTACGGCATTGGGCCTATTCTTTACCTCATTCCTCAGTCCCCAGTCAGCTGGCAAGCAAGTGCCGTAGTACTTTAGTTCATGAAACAGGATAACTGCTTGACGTATCACATCCTTATAGTTATAACTAAATTCCTTCTAACCAATCAGTGGTGCTCCTCTACCATTTTCACAACCGTAGCCCTGTTAGTTAAACCTGGAGATCTTGTTGACATCACTCTTGTATTGAGTCTTACGTCAGACTCTTTTCACAATCTCTTGTTTTATCGCAGCCCACCTTGGTGATTATATCTCTCATTATGATGTACTCAGCTACGATACGGAGTCATTACACTCACGCCACCAAATAGTGCGAAGATCTGCTCATGAAGACACAATCTCTCTCACACTTCACGCTTTCAATAGGTGAGTCTCCGGAAAATCACTTATGAGGTGGTAAGTAACTTTACCTGGTGGGAGGCCAAAAATTGAGGCTCTAGAGTCAGGGTCCTGTTCAATGATGTTTGGCAGCATTTGCTCATAGCTCTTTGACCGTTTCCATCAGGAAATAAAAGTGGTTGTGGGTAATTTGACTAAATACGATCGAAACCAGGGTTTCGAAGATGGTCTCGTAATCTCAAGCTGTTACGCGTGAATGAAAGTGAGTGCACTGTACTTAGATTGTTGTACCCATCGGGATCTTGCGACTGGTCTATATGAGAAGACATCTTCGATCCTGATACACTTGTGCTGGGGAAGACTGACTAAAAATAGATAGTGCTACAGTGCGTTAACCTGTTGCATGGAGCAGGGTGGCGTGAGGAAATTGTACGCATCATTACTGGCTGCCCAATACCTCTCAGGACTACTCACTCAATTTTGTTACACAATACTCGATGTAAAGTCAGCAGTTACTCTGATAGAGTCTCCTAAAAACTTTTCGTTATGACCACTCTACCCAGCTCTTGTAGCTTCGTCAGAAGCTGTATCCTTGTCCTCCAAATGGGCGCCACCATTGGATGGCCCATGTGGTATCGGGTAAAATTTGCGTATCATTTTCTTCCTATTGAGGATATAAGAATTGTCGTCATGATAATATAACTGTCATGTAAGTGTCATATAACAACCAACTTGGAAGATCTATTAGCCCATATGACTGAAGGTAATTTGTTGACTTTGGTGAGTCAACAGAGATAATGGTAGGCTGGCTTATTAACGAGTTCAGTCGATTCCCCTCCCCTTTCGTTGGTCACAGTGGACACTCGAAACTTCAAAGGTCAACGAAACTTCATCCCATTTGGATGCGTCCAGTGTTCAAAAGAGAGATCAGATTTGAGCATAGATGAACAATCAGTGATTTGTTCCGGCGTTCTCTTGCTGTTATGATGAGGGAGAATCATCGTGTCCGTCCATCGTCAAAAAGAACTGACTTCATTGTGAGTTATGGGTGATCAGACTATGTTGATGCATCCTCAGGTGGCTGAACAGTTGAAGCCACGATTGCAGATGTGAAAAGGGGGGTCTGTCTGCGCGTTAAATTA
>Ga0224511_10005406_pt1 | contig 10009 bp, 6 predicted proteins | sample SF_May12_sed_USG_2_FD_169988 | JGI IMG/M metagenome (GOLD analysis project Ga0224511, IMG submission 169988) | Sediment microbial communities from San Francisco Bay, California, United States - SF_May12_sed_USGS_8_1 | ecosystem: Environmental > Aquatic > Marine > Sediment | place: USA... | reverse complement strand
TATCTGGCTGGTTTCTCTGGCTGGTTTCTCTGGCTGGTTTCTCTGACGATAACTCGGTGTGCATGCCATGGCTGTCAGACTGTGAGGATAGCAACCACCCTCAATCATACGCTGATTGCATTACGCATACAGCTGTCTTTTTATAATAATCCCATTTTATAGAAAAATGATTTCGATTGCCTTTAGTATTCCCACAAGGTATGTCCATTAACCCATGACAGTGAGGGTGCTTTGATATAAAATGCATAATTTCATAGCCAGCTGGTTGCTATAGCGTGAGAGATGGAAATTATCATCACCTTCCCCAATCCATTTTGTCATGCAACCTTTTAGTGAAAATTGCTTGTAAGCTCCTGACCAGTAAAATGAACTACATTAGAAATGAATGCATTTTATAACTGGATATTAATTTTAATAATTGCATCTAGCGCCACCATCGCGCATTGCAGTTATTAACGATCGCCAAGTCATGCTAAAAGTCTTCCTATCCTTTATAATGTCAGCGTTCAATCACGCCCCTGCAAAGTGCAACTATTGGGTGAGTGCCATAAGCCATAAAACCAGGTAAAAACCACCATCGGCGCTCACCAAGGACAGATTGGTAGTTGCCACCAGGAAAATCCGGGGTGGGGTCGGGTGTACCCTATATCGGTTCCGCTGTCGAAGGTTGTCACTGCCTGATTACACTCCTTAGGAAGTATTAACCATTCTCAAGACACCCCAGAGTGTACTGCTTGAAAACCAAACATAATATTTCTGGTTAGAAAATCCTATTGTCCAATTGACTGTGGCTGCAGGGTATATTAACATAATTCTCTATGTACACGACTTTTATCTACTCTTGATATTTGAGTTAGCATAAATTTGCAAAGTATCAACACTAATTGAAAATATCTGTTCATAATTTTAAGCTTGCCCTTTGAATTTTGGTAATATTCGCGATAGCGGTCATTATTTTTAAATGTACCAGGTCGAGTTCGTCTATGCTGCTATTGATAGCGCATGAAATCATGGCCAGTCAGTAGCAGTATACTTGGCTGCATACTTTACGTAAAACAATAGAAGTCAACTTTACTTTGACCTTCGAAGCTTCCTGTGTACCGTGCCGATTCATTGAACTTACAAATGATTAAACAAGTCAACTACCAATGCGCATCCAACTCAGATGTTCACTGACTCTGTGAATTCAAATTTTGAGTGTTACCAGTGTTGTTATGACAATAGTTGCTTCTGCCCACAGTATTATATTGTGCGGTACACCTAGCTTCTATCCTCTGTTATTGGTTTCACATACCAACATTATCTGGTAGCTGACAAAGTTTGTGGTTTCAAAATTTTAAATTCTGGATTTAATTTACTTTCCAGTCTTGATGAACCTCCCTGGACAACCAACTTACCAAAGTTTTCTATCATAAAACCGCTAGGTTTCCAAATTTCCAAGCACCAAAAAAATAACCAATACCGCCGGCGCACACGCACCGCACCTACCTGCCGCCCGCCCGCCCACCCACCCGGGAGTCCTGACCTCCAGCAGCCAATGGCTGCGAATTTACAGTTAAACCAATTCAGTCAGGGGTTTCTCTCAGCCACGCATGTAACAGGAGCCGAATAACGAAATTATAATTAATTTCATATCTGCCTCTTGCCCTAAGTATGACAACTAAATTGATATCTTTAGTAATTAATACAAGCTCCACAGCCTAATCTGATACATGGATTACTCGCAGAGTAATTTGCTAATTATATGAAGTCAGCATTCTCCGCAGCGCTGCCAGCCGGAATACGAGGCGTTGGTAATTGATAAAGCCGCTTTTTTCAGACCTGGGAGAACATTTGAATCAGGTAGCGGTTCGCTGCATGGCTAATAATATTCCTGTCTCATACTGCGTGAAGTAACAAAATCATACCCCGCATAAAATGTTAAAATAATATCTCGTTTCTGCTAGCAAACTGAGGTGTCACTGTCTTTCATTAGTCATCACAATCTCAATAGTACTAATAATCATTCCTGGGATGGCTGCAGACTGGAGGCAGGTTTTTGCTGATTGGTATTTAGACCCCTGTAGTGAGAAGGTCATAGAGTGTTGTCTTTGGAAGTCTAGGGAGAGTTATTCATGGGCCTTGCCCATTTTGCTGTACAGCCAAGCACTAGGAAATATGTGTATAGCTAATGCGCTACTCGAATTAAACACTGTACAGCCATTGACTCGGAAACGCGTACGGCTGATGCGTTTTCCCTAGTCTACGTTAGACCCTATACCAGCCGAGTGAACACTATTTCTAACCTTTCAGCTTGTCTGCAGTGATTGACTGACCTAACGATCACTGTGATCATCAATCATTCAGTTATGCTTTTACTCATCAGCCACCTGCAAACACCTAATTATGAGTACGCTGGAATGACATTTTTCCTTCATATTTCAGAAGGTGAATCGACCATTCCGACTGCAACTGAAACTGATGAACCAATGGCACCTGTGTTAACGGAAGAGACACAGCCAGGTATTGAGCAGCTAGAAATAGAGGAGGAGCCAGGTTGTGAACAGCTCGCTCAGATCACCGAAACCGAATGGAAGAATGTAAGAAGTTCACTTCAAGGAATTCAGAAACAGCTACAAATTATCACAATGCAACAATTTCAATTCATGCAAATGATGGCGGCAAAAAATCAGCAGAATATAGTGGATGATGGTATGTTGTCAACATCTCAGTCAGTACATTCTCCATAACATTTTCTGTATGTTCATATGAAATTAATCATTAACATGATAGTTGACCTATGCTCGCAAAACCAAATGTACACTATTAGATGTACTGCGAACAATATCCAATAAGTACATTCATTTCTTCCTTTTTACATGGGAATATTTTTGACTGGCTGACCATTTGCATGAAAACCATGCTCGATTAATGTAAGTCAGATGCGTTTTGCATGCTCGCAACAGATTAACTTTTCCATTATGTTCTTATTAAGTGCCATCTATAAAATAACAATGTTGCTATCTTCCGGCAAGGCTATGTAAATGTCTTGTACTGGTCAGAAAATATGTCTACCGTTGAACATATTTGACAGAAACATTTTCATTCAGGATTGTTATACCCATCTATAAGAGGATGGTGCCTTATGAAGTACACTGCTTCTGTTTTCTCCAATCAGCACTTTTTATTCAGACAACAAATGGTAGTGAGATAAAAATAAATTATATAGTGGCTGCTCAATTTGAAAAACCTCAATTCAGAGGAAATCGTCGAGTGATAAACCATGATATTCAGACTCTCAAGATATTCGATTCGTTTAAAACTACCAATTTAGAGGACGGAATATGCCAGTCTCGATGGAGGAATTGCAGAATAGTTCTGATGGGTACTCCTTCTTTGTTGTAGTATCTGGTATGTCTGGTGAGAATGATAGTGGGGATGACACCGAGGCCAAAATCGATTCAGTCAGTCGTACGGAGAGCCCCCGTAATGAAGAGACACAAATCACAGGTTTGTAAAGCCCGCACATACAGCCCTCACATACAGCCCTCACATACAGCCCTCACATACAGCACTCAGATACAGCACTGAGATGCAGCGCATCACATCACATTTCTCATGGCCTCCTCTCTATAGTCCCATGCAATGCTTGATGGAAATATTTAGTAGGTTTGATTTTGAGTCACTTTGACCCTAGTTTGGTTTATCTATCACTAAATTTATCTGTAAGATCCGTTTTATACATGATGAATCCTACTAAATCACTCTGCCCACCAACACCCAATAACAGCATTAGTAATCACCTAATCCAGCCTGATTACTACAGTGTCATTTAGATGAAGCAGGAATTGCCATAGAGATCTCTCACTGCATTGGTTAGGGGCTTCCAAACACCAAATTGGTTTCAGTATAGCTTCTTCTGGTTCCAGCTACAACTTGTGGTCTATGAAGTGAGAAATTATACGACAACTTGACAGGCCGCTCATTAACATTTGTTTGGTGAACCGAAATTTGAGTTTTTCCATTGGAATCCATGGGAAACTTATGGTCCTGATTATAAGCCTGGATCATCAGTCAGTCAATCAGACACGTTTACTTTTCAGTAAACTCATCCGAGTGATCGCTAGACTATATGTTAAATTTTCTATAAATGGATATAAAGCTATCGTTATCATCAAAATAATATATTGCATGAAAACTGATTTACTTGATTTGATATGGAATAGGATTTTTCGACTTGATTGCCCAATAAAAATGCCAATGAGACACATTGATCGGACACCATAGGCACTGTTATTAAAACATATAAGTCTTTTGTGCGCGGGTCTAGCACACGGCACGATGACTTAGTGTAATCACTAGATTTTAACCAGTTCGGTTCAGTCTGCAGGCCCTAATTATACTCCTGTCCTACTGCATACAATGAATTCTTGCATAACCATTTTCATCCGATCTTCATTATATGAAATATTATAACCAGACAGAACCATGCCCGGCACACAAAGCAGATCAGGCAAGCCCTGAGTTGGCAAACTAAATAATGATGGCTTAGATATAATTGTGATCATTTTATCTATAATTTTGAGCACGCCATCACATTCTAACCAGACACAATGTCACACTTTGAGTAAGTAGTATAAACGCAAACATGTCTACCCACTCTTCGCTATGCTTCCAAAGAGGCTTTGACCTTTCTACCTTAGGGCACGGGCAGTTTAAGGTTTACATCACCCTTTCATAATGTAAGGGTGACTGCCTGCTTGATTGAAACTTTCGTTTCATAACGACATGGATTTTGAAGGTTTGCTTTGGTTCAAGTTGCACAACTATTTTGAATCCAGAACTACACTGATCATATGTATATATGACCTGTACTATCAAGGAGTGCATTTCAGTTGCTATAAATTCATCAGTAATGTCATGCATGATTGTCAATGATGTGTGGTTTTGCTAACTCTGGAGCATTTTCTCTTGCAGCAGAATCTGAGCTGAATCAGACGCAGAAGGAAATGAGATGGGAGGGCAGCGAATCAGGTAAGGGATCATTTCGCAGTTACCCTGGGTGAAGCGATGGCTTCGAATCACGGGTCTCTGATTCAATCTCCAGCCTAAGGCGGCATGTTGTGTTTAGTCAGATTTGGATTGTAGCCTTAAATTGAGGAGAGCTCACTGATAGAGTATGGTTCTCTATGGGAATTACCAAAGATCATCCTGGAGAACACCCTATGGCTTTGCAATGTATCCAAGTAAAAGAAAATGATCTTATCTCACCGTAACCACTGGAATCATTGATTTGGTACTTCCTTCCTGTCCGATCAGCTGTCACCTTCACATATTTCTACTGGCTTTTTCCTTGTGCGGGGTCACAGGCACGGACACTTGAAGGCGGTGTCATAAGAGTTTGGCATAGATTTCTTGAGGACTGGATTCCCTTCTATCTGTCAATACTTGTCATTCATTAAGGGTTTGGGACCACGGAGTATGAATCCTGTCATCTTCACATACATGTAGGTAACACCCGCTTCAGGGTGTTGTTAAGAGGTGGTGAAGCACCTGGTTTAAAGCTCATTGAGATTCATAACTCCGGTTATATAATCAGGTCACGATGTTACCTATGGGCTCCAGGATCTCTGGGTATACCACATCCTCTACACACTCCTGTTATGGCCCTCAAGTGAACTCTGCAGGATTATCAGAACTCGTCAAGCTTGGCTGAACACTGTAGTATATTCATATGATGGGAAACCCCTGAGAAGTTGCCCCCTTGATACTACCCACAAACACTTCCAGGCACCAAAACGAGTAATGGGTCTTTTTTGCCGCAGAACCTCTGTATGACCCAGACAATAGCTTGACAGAAGACAAAATCCCATAACCCCTGAATGGAATGGTTAAATCAGGTGGCTAGACCTACCCAGCGGGTACACCTGTAGTAGCCCAAAGTTCAGAAACCCACAACAAACACTAATGATCTCTCACCACTGTGATCAAACAGCTGGCATGACTGACTGTAGGGGTGGATAGCAAAATTATGCCAGCATATGTTACAGCATACCTGCTTCTATAATAAATCATGGCCATTCTTTTGGACATTTTTGTTAATACGGAACATAAAATCATGTAATTGGAACCATTAGTCTTCTCATATGAAAGGGAGAAAATAATTAGGGTATAATAATGATTTCGGTCCCACGATATGGCTGTCACAATGACCCAATTGAAAGTCATTATCGTCGAAATTCAACTTGACTGTGAGTATAATAAACCACGACGTTTCATTTCCAAAAACTATTCGCCAAAGATTTTTGTCTCAAAATGAATCAATCAGACAAGAATGGGTGCTGATGATTTTGAGCACCTGTGCATGCTTTTCACTCGATAGAAATTGTTAAATAATTTTCCGCTTTGAAACAGATGATAATAATTGTTAATGGATTATCCACATACACCGTGACTGCCTGGGTGTGGTACCGATGGGTTTGTATCCATACAGACATTAGGTTGCGTTGGTATGGGAAGCCTCGTGTGGGAACCCCTTCAGTTCACATCCTTTGGTCTGTTATCTCATATACAGGAAATGTTTAGACTGCTACAATGGTCAAGCTAACTGAAGTTTAACCATCCCTCTCCTCCCATTATATGATTATTATCTTTTCTATGCGTAATTGTCGGCAAAATGAAAACTTGGGCAAATTTTGTTGGTTATAACCATTGCCAGTTGTTTTGGATAAACAGTACTAAACTGATGTTGCCTAGACGGCTATCACAAAAGTGCCACTAGCCTCTTCATGCTGATCTTGTCAGACATCACTAAGTCTGCCAATATCTCCCAAAAAATCTATTTTGAATAATACTAGTATTAAGAGTCATAAATGATGAAAATAACAGGATAGCTCAGTGGCCAGAGCACGGTTAATAAAAATCTTGGTTCAAGCCCAGCCCACACTGTGCTCCCACTTTCAGAATGAACTCCTCATCTAATCCCTAGCTCCAGAGCAAGCATCAGGCTTACGAGGTCTACTAAATAAAATGACCAAGTTCCCTTGTAGAACAATTAAAACAATGATCAATAGAACATCAGCGTGCTGTACACTCCTGCTATATTCCTCTGATTGTGGCCAGATAAAAGGGCACCAATGGTAAATCACCCAATCAAAGAATAAATCATCTCTGGAAACCACAAAAACTGAGATTTCACCACAGTCTAGACACAAAATGGGACCAAACATGGGGAGACAACCCCTTTACGCCCACTGTATTTGTTGTGTGGGATAACTCTCAGCCCAGCCCATACCTGCGTTTATTTGATGGGGGATTTTTACATCAATAACCTTGGGTCATAATAAGGTTAGAGTACAGTAGGTTGTGGTATCATGTAATATACTGTTGGCAATATTCCACATCCATGGTGTCCTGTAAACACATACCCCTACGCTAGACCACACCATTCAGTAGTTAGTATGGCAACAATAACAACAAGCCACATTCTCTCTACATATCACAGTCTTTAATTCATATAAGCCATGGTCGGTTCTCAGTATTGTTAGCAGAGGTTTGATTGGGCATAGGAAGCTTTCTCGAATGATACCCTCTTCAGACATAAAGTTACAACCTCTAGCTTTGATTAAGTTAAATTCTGCTATTGGCTGTTGTGCGTACCACACACCTCTATATACACTTCAGTTGTGACAGAATGAACTTACACCAGTTTGTATATCTGGGCCAGTTTTTCTTTCACTGCTTGACTATTAGATCATTTTTGACGTTTTAGGTTCGGCCCTTCCTTTGACCTTCACCCCAGTGATCCCGGATGGCGATGACAGTATGGAGGAATACATGGAGATTCAGAAACCAGAAAACAGTCACCTGGAACACCTGGTGAAAAATATGGACAGAACAGTTACCGATCCTAACCAGTGTCTCATCTGCAAAAGAATTCTCAGCTGCAAGAGTGCTCTTATGGTATGTATCAATTAATCAATTAATTCTGTAAGGTTTGGTAGGGTGACGCGATGGTTTAGTGGATAGCACACTAGAGTTCCAGTTTGAGAACGACTTTGTAAGTCATAAGAGTCCGAACACAAATCATTAGTCGCAATTCTCTCAAGTTCAGCTGGGTTTACTGGGTAAAGCGCATTAGTAGGTTTTGAGCTGGAGGTCCCTGCTCGGTTTCAGATCACGACCATAAGTAGTAGCAGCCCGCCTACCTCAAGAAACAGTAAGCAATTTGAGCATTTAATCTCAGTTATTGTAAAGAATCTTTGCAGCTTTGCAACAAAGACTGTTTACTAAACCTAAGTAATGAAACCCAACTTTGTGTCGTACTATCAGCAAAAGTCATTAAAGTACTTTTGGCATCAGTTGAAGAGAACCATAACTTTTCCATACTTGTGCGTCATTGTATCTAAAACCAAATTGGCATCTGCATAACGCATGGAAACAGCTAGATCTCAACTCATACCTGTACCAGAGAATTATAATGTCATTCCAATGCTAAATTAAGTTCAATAACAGCTAAAGTTGAGGACATCCGCTAGTAAGCAGGCAGACTTTGGCTGAGAGAAATGCCTATACTCTGTCTTATCAACAGACTGTTATTATTTAGCTTTGCGTTTGACCAACTCAAACCTTTCCTATAATAGATTGACCATACGGTCATTTCCTCTGTTAGTATTTTACTGGGAATCAACTCATGAAATCATTTAAATAAACACAGATGACCAGTTATGGGTTTTCAATTTTCAAAAAGACACACAGACAGCTGAAATGAGTTGTTTGACACGTGAGAACCAGGAGGTTTAGGTTTTTATCTCTGAATAATAACCTGGCTTCTTTACTGGTCAGCGTAATATCCTGTCTTCTATCCTTTGTATACATAGGTCAGTGTTTTGACTGAAAAACCTAGAGGAATATGACTGACCCTATAAAACCTAATGATATAGGATCATTCTATTGCTAGCGTTTACCATTGGATTTTGGTTAACCTCAGAATCTTTCATGCCTTGGCCATGTACCATAGTGATAAATGTAAAAAATATGGAAATAAAATAAAAGCTTGCCAGTGAGTCAGATCATGAATGGTCACATTCCAATCTGTTTAGCCTCAGTTTGAGCCTTTCCTAGTTATTACTAAAAACTGTCAAGTGGTGGAGGTTACTATGGGCTGTCCCACAAGCTATTTCTTTTCTGACCAGTGTCTTGAATTTTTCTCATACTCTGAAAACACCTGTGAGAGTGGTTACAAAACCATGCATAATAATAATTTATTTTCCCTAATTAGTATAATCTAGTTGAACAGACCGATTACTGAATTGAAAATAGAATGAGGTTGACCCACCCACCAGCAATAACTGGCGGGTCATGGGCAGCACAGTGGTTATGGGCAGCTATGGGCAGCGCAGTAGCAGCAATGACTAATAAAATTAATAGTTTTATAGTATACGTTCTTTGGTCTTGATGCTGCGATAACCAAAAGTGCATTTGCCTTTTGTCCTAGGCCGGGACAGACCAATTTCTGTATAGCAGTAGTGTTTTGATTTGTTTGTGGTCGTGTATTTCAATAACTAGACAATATATGTCTGTCAAACCGGATCCGCCATATCAGTCATACTGACTTTAGTTTTTGTTTTGTAGATGCACTACCGGACGCATACAGGTGAACGGCCATTCAAATGCAAGCTGTGCAGCCGGGCATTTACTACTAAGGGCAATCTAAAGACGCATATGGGAGTCCACAGAGCTAAGCCTCCGCTGAGACTTCTCCACAGCTGCCCAATTTGTGCCAAGCAGTTTACCAATGCTTTGGTCCTCAACCAGCATATGAGGCAACACCCAGAAGAGGCCAATCGAAAACGGGCGTTAGGTTAGTATTCACTGCGACACACTCTGATGGTACTAAAGATTCTTTTGGGATACATTGATAGAAATTGGGAGCTATGCGAGGACCTCACACTCACAGTGAGAGCCCGGAATGGTCCGGAATTTACCCTGTGCCTATCGATCTTGAATAACGCTCTCTGAGCTTTCCCAC
>Ga0224511_10005405_pt1 | contig 10009 bp, 4 predicted proteins | sample SF_May12_sed_USG_2_FD_169988 | JGI IMG/M metagenome (GOLD analysis project Ga0224511, IMG submission 169988) | Sediment microbial communities from San Francisco Bay, California, United States - SF_May12_sed_USGS_8_1 | ecosystem: Environmental > Aquatic > Marine > Sediment | place: USA... | reverse complement strand
GTATCTTAAGTAAGACCAAATCTAAATATGGATAACTGTGGTTTATCCAGTTGCAGGACCGCAAACAACAAAGAGCAAATGACACTCCCTGCAACAGAGATGTCCTTACTCGAAACAGGATCACAGCATGGACAAATGAGCATGCCAGCAGTTGGTACGACTGAAGAATGAACATAACTGTCTTGTTAAATGATGCATCCATTTCACGAAATCAAACCTTGAATTAATAAATTGAACCAGAATTTGGTAATACTGTAGTATGAATGAACTGTCTTGGTAAATCAACGTATATCCAGAGAAACACAATCTTAAATTGTTGTGTGTGAATTCGCATCATATTTGAGGTCTTCGATTACTGCTTTTATTTTTGCCAGATAACAGTGAGACTGCAGTCACCCCGAAGGATTTCCCCGACACTGGGTGCAATGAGTACATAAATACGATAGCTGCACGCGGACAGGATACAAGTATTGCGTTCATAGATTATGATGATGAACAGTATATGAATGTGAATGACGATGTCGAAAACGGTATGTGTTTTACTCCGTTTTTTCTTTCTTTTATATCTAATAGAACGGAAGATAAGCCGTTGTTTGAGTGATAGTAACATTTAAGATAATCAATTGAACCAGAATTTGGTAATACTGTAGTATTACATGAACTGTCTTGGTAAATCAACGTACATTCAGTGAAACCCAATTTTTAATTGTTGTGTGTGAATTCGCATCATATTTGAGGTTTTTGATTACTGCTTTTGTTTTTGCCAGATAACGGGGAAACTGCAGTCACCCCGAATGATTTCCACGACAATGAGCTCAATGAGTACATGAATGTGATAGCTGCACGCGGACAGGAAACACGTATTGCGTTCATAGATGATGATGATAAACAGTATATGAATGTGAATGACGATGTCAATTACGGTATGTGTTTTACGCGTTTTATTCTATCTTTGATATCTAAAAGAACGGAAGATAAGCCGTTGTAAAAGTGATAGGAACATATAAGATAAAATTAACAAATTAAAATTGCATTCATTCATTCATTCATTCATTCATTCATTCATTCATTCATTCGTTCATTATAATTTTGATGCTTATTATATACTCAATAAGATATTATTTAGACTTTAGTATTGACACTTTGTTTTGTAGACACTTGCTCAACAGACCGGAATGTTTCCGGAAAAGATGACGGCGGGGGATTTTACGTTAACACTTCGGAACTGTGAAGTGCAGTGTACATGTTGAACTTACAGACACAGTGCGCTTCTTATGTCAGTAATGACATTTATATGTATATGTATATCATAATGTGAATGTACATGCGGTGAACAGTCTTTTTTCACAATATATCAATAAGTGTATTTTTAATTTGCTGATCAATTAGCTTGTCTGTGCATCTGTTTGTTTTTATCTTTTAGTATTCTAATAAATATTTAGACTACACAGTCGTGAGTCTTATTAAAATGGTATGTTAATAAAGACACACATTGTTGGGAGGAAATTACAAGCATGTTGGTTAACTATTGCAATAAGAGATTAAGAGAAAAAAACGAATATTCATTAATCAACATACACGATCTACAAATCCCTACTAATAAGTTAACAAAACCCCATGATCAGTTTACATACTGTTTAAATCTATAACACGACACACATGGTGTTGATGCATTCGATAAATACAAAATTCCAACATACGCTTACAATACAGTAGAAGCAAAAGTGTAAATATCAGTCTGCGAATTAGTCTATAAGCCCGAAGCAAGAGTCGAGTAAACGGCCGGTCGGTCGATTAGAATTGTATACAAATAGCCGGACCGGTCGAATTAAATTTTGGAGTAAAATTCTAAACAAAGGAACAATTAAACAAAAATACTAATTGTGGAGATATTTGTTCGTGCAAAATCACAAACACAATTAAAATTAGTGCAAGTCAACGCATTTCTATTAATATTTGTATGAATTATGACTACAACAAAAATTTGGGCTATTTAAATTTCAGTCGGGCTATGGAAAAATATATTTGAATACCCCGAAGGGCTAAAGTCGAAAAATAATTAACGCGCAGACTGGTAAATATCGTATTTTACGAAGTTTATGTATTTACTTTAAAACAGTCAATCGACATAAATAAACGTTTCAAGTTACATAATATTGCATTTGTATAAACAATATACACACTGTCAAAATGTTCAAATAGTCAAAGGTTAAACAAGCGAACAATAAAACTATACAAGTACACGCCTATGTTTAGCATAGTGTTAGTCTACTGTTGTAAAGAATGTGCAACATATGCACAGTTCCGCCAAATTTTAATATCTTCTCATTCTGTAATGTGTTTTTTTCGTGAGTTAAGGTTTATCACACACATAAAGTTAGCTTTTTTGTGTTTAATAGATCAATCATAACCCTAATCCATTGGATTAAAATTGACCATGTACTGTTATAAATGATCATGATTAAGAGTTAGGGAACTGTCCATTCTTTCCAATTCCAAATCCATGCAGATATAGACATTTTAAAGGATTGTGATAGGTTTCACACATTGCCGTCGAAGACGTTTGGACCTCTCTGTTGACACGACCAACGTATAGCAGCCACTACATAACAAATAAACTGTGTGGCTCTATAGAACCATATGTTGCAGGGTTGTGACTGACAGAGGCAGCCTTTTCTTTCTTAGGATGCGTTTCTTTGATGTATCACACGCAACCCCCAACTATTGTTCAGAACAGAGTACGACGCTTAAGTCGATATTAACGTTGAGAAAAACTACATAAAAAGTTTGTTCTTTAATGTTAACGATATTAACTCAATAGGGTTTAATCAATTCTTTTTTTCTTAGACTATACAAATGGCATAATGATGAGTATTAACGATTTCCGGGTAGATGTATCGAGATGTTTTTAATTTTAAAGATGTGAGCAACCATGTTACATGAACTATTGGCCATATACTATTTTATTAAGATTCATATGCTTCCCTCCAAAGTAACACGAACACACACTTAATGGTTTCCAGTCAAAATATTTGATGGATCACCCGCAACCCCTAAATTATTCAGAACAGAGTCTGACGCTTAAGTTGATATTAACGTTGAGAAAAACTACATTAAAAGTTTGTTCTTTAAATTTAACGATATTAATTCAATAGGGTATAATCAATTCTTTTTTCTTATACTATACAAATGGCATGATGATGAGTATTAACGATTATTTACGGCTAGATGTATCGTTATGTTTATAATTTTAAAGATGTGAGCAACCATGTTAGATGACATATTGGCCATATTCTAGTTTATTAAGACTCATATGCTTCCCTCGAAAGTAATACAGACACACACTTATTGGTTCCCAGTCAAAATATTTGATATAAAATGTTTATACAACTGCATCTATACCTGACTATTGCTAATCCAGATTCGAGGTGTTGCAACTACAGACGTGAATTGCTTCTGTTTGTTTGCCTGAAATATTTAAAGTATAGTTTTTCCATAGACTCGGAATGAAAAGACACACTGTATATTACAGGGTATACTTATGCTGTTTTAACATCGAACATCCATAGTAATGTGAGGGACTTTAATGTCATAATAAAGTTATGTGGATCCTAGTTGCCAGGGATTTCCTTATGTCAAGCCATTACCAAAAGAGATGTTCACTAAAAATGACATGTTTTCGTCCATGTGCCCTTTGCGATCTCATTGACAGGCTTCAGATATGGACCTGGAAAATGTATTTTTCTAATGTCGCTCAAAGGATTCATCTTCTCGCTTTTAATTCGTTTTACAAATAAGCCTTGGGAAATACACCGTAGAAGTACAATACTGATAGTATTGCTTGAGACATTTGAAGCAGATGCTGCGATAAATGGCGTAACACCATTAAAACCATTAACTGAGTTTAATCCTTATTACATCTTCTGGCTTCGAAATGTTTTCAGTAACTTAAATTTCTTTGAAACGCTATACCCTCTAAATAGGAATACTTTTCTTGCTCTTAAGCAATGACAATACGCGATGAAGGACGTCATGCGAACGTGTTGTTTTTTTTGGTATAAATCTAGGTCCTATGTGACAGCTGATATCAAAAGTGTTCGATTTTGGTAAATGGAATAGTATGCTTCTTTGCTATGTAGCCAATATTCGGATGATATCTTAAACAGTCAAAGGGGCAATGGCATAAGCAATTAGATATTAAAACTTCTATAGAGCAATTTTGACCCTTGCAGTTATCGAATTTCAGAACAAAAAGGTGTGACTTTACCGGAAATGTACACTTTTTTACAATGTATTGTGGATGGATATTTATATATTAAACCTAGTGATTTGTCCTAGTTGTGCCGAATTTTTCAATGAAGAGGCATTATTTATGCTATTGCGTACTTAAAGTGTTTGCATCAGTAGTTATCTATTAGACTATTTATTTGATTTCTACATTCGTCTTCCTATGATCCTATAACTCAAATCAAGGGAAAAAACGGGTGTAAGATTTACATTGTTTAAGCCATAATTTGCTGATATTGGTTGCACTGGTTTCATACTAACGCATCATATCACTAATTGTATTTCATATAACGTAAATCAATGCAGAACATTATATAGATCACTCATGACATATAAAATGACATAATTATAACCTACGAAACTTCTCATAGAAACCCTTTTAAGCCTAGTTTTAAACATATTGGAAGGTTTGAGTGTATGAAAGAGTTCTAGTAAAAGGTAATTCGTAGAGGGTACAACTCAGATATTCTCTACATCACCGCATGTGGTTTTAATTAAACATACGTAATTTGTGTCGCTTTATGTTTATATGTTTAAATGGAGATGTTCTCTGGATATATATTTTAATATACAACAAACATAAAGGCAACAATGCAGCGATATGCGGTAAATAGAAATAAATTATTTTCTCTAAACCACCGCATGAAGTTCGTGTCGTTTATGGAAAAATGTTTTAATGGACAGGTTTTTTAGATAAACAGTTTGTTGTCAATATAGCTTGAATTTTTTGACCCCGACTTGACCTTCCAAATTAGCATCTTTTAACAATCTACACCCCACCTTTTTACGATCAATACCACACCTTACACCCATCTCGGCAATTTACGCATGTAAATGATAAATCAATCGTGCTCTGTAGGATCAAGACTTGAAATTATCTACTTAATTCGAACATCCCTTGGTGGAAATGCTAGATAGCCTAATCAGAAAGGCATATGTATCGCTTTATGTTATGACATGAATCAAATTACTTAGTATGGTGGTTCGAGTCTCACATTTTTCGATTTTTTTTTGGTTCAAATAATTTTTTTATTTGTGTGTGTGTTTTTTGTATATTTTTAATTATAGTTTAATTTTATTTAATAATACTGCAGAGCTAAAGCAGTGAACACAAAAAAAACTAAAAAAACAACATAAAACGATATAATTAAAACCAACAATTTACAAAAAAACCAGTCGCTGTTTGAGTCTGATGTAGCGGAAACTCAATGCTTTACTTTACCTTGCCACTCGACCCAAGGTCGATTTGATTTTACCAATATAATAATTGAAAAGGAAATCTGTTGAGTTGCGAACCCGCGACTTACGGATCGCAAACAATGCTCGCTCATCCCTCGATCAAGCCGTCACTGTCAAACATCGTAATCGTATTGAATATTATAACATTTTTTATTGTTCAAACAAACGTGCACGATCTCAAACGACTTTCACCGATTGCATTTACGAAAGCTAATTGAACGTTCGTAATCGACAGATAATATATTCGTGCATAAAGGTCAAGTCGGGGTTAATAAATTCGAGTTATAACTATAAATTCCTTGTGGTGGGCTTTGCTGTTTGTTACTAAATTTCCCTACGAAAATTGTCACAGGAATCTTTATAGACAGGCCGATTTTGTGTCTGTTCAGGCACTTGTTAAGATAAATCGCCTGAAATGTTTTATATTGAGATGGAATATAATTTACTATTCACGAAAGAAATTCGTGAATAGTAATAGAATTCGTAATTGCAGCCTGATTTCTATGGATTCAAGGAGAAGTTATCGCAATAGCAAACACATTCACATCCAAAAACATAAATGATAATGATGCTACCTGATTTGAACAGAACTGATCCTTATTTTTTAAATCCAACGTTTTGCGCTGAAGTAAAAATGCAATACAATAACAATATCATTTTGATATACTATGTAGTATGTTTCTAGTTCTAGCCGCGCAATCTTATACAGTGTTTAAATCTATGAGATCTTCGTATTTTAATAAGCACTCAATGGTAAATGTAGACGGTTGCCTTAAATGTTCAAAGCATAAAATGATAGACGCTCTTTCTACTGAATAATTCAAACATTCTGTGTTTGATAGATAAACAGTTTCCTTGCCAATAACTATAAATCCCTGGTGGTGGGCTTTGTTGTTTGTAACTAGTTTTCCCTAAGATAATTGTCACAGAAATCTAGAAATGTAGAACTACATTATAAATAATAATAATATATATTTGTTTAGTAAAAACAAAGACAGAAATAAGAGCACGCTTGCGAAACACCTTTTCATGAAAAAAATGCAGCGACCAAGTCTAACCACTGTTGCGACATTTGTAATGTAGAAAATGGAAGCCGATTTAGTGCTTTAAAGCTCCTATCCCAATCTTGGTGGAATTTTATTCCCAAAATCAAAACAAATAAAAATAAACAGAAGTATTTCACAGATCATTATCAATAGAATACTGCTTTGAATTTCATTGAAATTCCTCGTTGTCGTTAGAAAAACGTGAAACAAATACGCGCGTCCTCTGGTCTTGGAAGGATATCCCGGTTTATAAATATATAAGAGAATTCCCTTCGACGCGTACCACCTCTGAGACACCAAAGATCGGCTAGTCCATTCAAATAGGAGTAGCAGTATTTTTCTATATTGAGCTTCAGTGAGGTAGCCAATTCATATTTAAATATTTTATTTATAAGACTCTTAACACCGCTGACCATACAAGCATGGCGTCGCAGTGCATAGCGTACTTGCCTATCACTCAGGCAACGATTTACTTTTTATATTAATTTTTGTTATTACTAAATTGTTCGTTTCTCTTACGTTTTAATGTATTGATATATTAATTGTATAAGTATTTATGTTATATTTTATTTCTGGGCATTGTTTTAATGTTTTTTTCTTTTTATTTTTATTCTTTTTTGCGTTATATATATTGTAATTAGAAAAATCATATAAACACAGAAAATATTTACAAAAATATGAAATGTGAAATATAAATGCAATCGTCGCATCTTGAAAAACTTTGTAGTTCGTGTAGGACTCGAACCCGTGTCAAATTTGGAAAAAAATCAACACCGCGCGCTACCCGACTGAGCTACGAATGCACATGACTGTGGTGTTGCAAATATAGTATATACACTGCGTTTCTATCATCTGTGTATAAATCAGATACATGTAGGTTAAATCTGTATACCTTTCCAATACTTTAACTATTTCGATAAACATAAACTAACCGGGGTTATGGTTACGTCTCAATGCGTAATGTTTACCTATATAGTACATGTATGATATATTTGACCTTGCACTGACCTTTCCAAATGAATAATCTCATAATCTTCGTTAATGTACAGCAGAAATGTACCATTCGTCAATGATTAATCTGTTAATATCATCTTGCTAAATAACGATATTTATTACATACGCAAATTATTTTCCCTATATAATCTTATTAACCTATAAATGTAGCTCAGTGGTATACATGTAGGAGTTTGACTGCGAACTTGATGACACGTGTTAAAATCCCCTGAGCTGAACTTTTTTTCCATATATAAATGATTTTTTAAAGGCGCAAAACATGCTCAATAGTATTATTCTCATAAAAATTATAACACTTGAATGCTCACTTGCATAATTTGCACTGCGTCACATCTAGAAAAAAATCAACATATCGAAACGAATGTCGAGTGTTTTATTACGATCTAAAGAGACGATGGTTGCAACTGTAGCAACACATTTGGAAAAAACAACAGTATTTAACGTTTGTGGAGTGAGTAGGCAAGTAATTTCTTTTAGAAATACTGTTTCGGCCGGATTCGAACCCATAGTTTCTTGCCCATAATCTTAACCACTGAGACACTATTCCACACATTAACTCAGTGAACAAAACGTTCAATAAACCTGCTTGTCCTGTATGACAGCTGTATACAAACTTTGTATAGACAGCGAACACTGCCGAACATTAATGAGGAAAGGTCAGTGCAAGGTCAGATAAATCAGATAATACCTTTTTAGATGAACATAAACTAACCGGGGTTATGGTCACGTCTCAATAAGTATTGTTTACCTATATACCACTCATTCCCATTTAATAGACCAAATGTGGCTCAAGAAATGGCGATATTTTTATTTTCACTGAAAGGGCTCAATTTGTGCTCGACCTATGATATATATTCATATAAAGATGTTTTGTACGTGGACCCTTTTCACTTTTATCATAACTCCATATATATTTGAACTGTAAAATGTGCATATATGCCACGGACATAGTTTTGGCCGATTAAACGAGAATGAAGGAGTCTTGTCAAAATAGCTCCACACGAGTCAAACTAATTTTAGATCAATGTTTACAAAATAAAGCGTTTAAACGGTTTATATTTATAGCAAAATAAATGTGCTATTACAATGTTATAGTGACGTTTCTTCGAGTGCAAAACGTATCAATAATCTAGTTTTATGGAACTTGATGTATGTATTATGTTTTTAAATCCTTCGCTGACATTTTATTTTAAAATGTTTAATTCACCAAAGACTGGAAAAGGAGCTTTAAGCTGAAGTAAAAGGATATTTCGCACTCACAGCTGGTTGCACGCATGGTCGGCTGAATGAAAAAGCAGGTAAACATTATGTGAATACTATCCATAATGAACGAATAAGGAAGTTGTCATTTGTTATTTAGAGATATAATTACACACGGATAAATATTAATACTGCATGCAGATGAGGTGAATAAGGAAACAATGGACGCAATATATTTATGTTTGGTAATAATTAATCCTATTTCGGCTTTTATTCCACCGGAATGGATCTTTTCAGGTAATCATAAATTTACTATATTTGTTAACTATCATGTTTGTATCGTTTCCGCAAAGAATACAAAAGAATTATACCTTATAATGTTAAAAACGTATCATAATGCTATGGTTAACTTTTGTCACACGCGTATTAATGAACGCGTTGATAGGAACACCGATACAGCAAAGATTGCCAAACTCATTTAGATAAAGGGGTAACAATTTGTTTTATATTTGGCATCAGTGATCACTCATCCATGTGTTAATAGCCAGCATTTAACGAATGCGTAGTGTACAGTGGATAGAATTAATGACACGCACTTAATCAGAGGAACAACGCAACCCGACGATGTGGTACACTAATAATAGTTGAATTTTACACACCACTGGCGGATCCAGTCTTCGACTTTACGGGGTGAGGTGGGTGGTGTTCGGGGCGTATTTGTCAACGGGTGGGGGTGGGTGTTGAAAGTGATATTTGGGATATTTGAAAGTGGTGACGGTTGACGTATAAGTTATTTATTATAGGATGTTGTTGCCATATTAAGCGAAGCCAGAGAAACAAAATGGAGGAAATAGCGCTAGAAATATTTTTCATTATAAATTGAAATCTAAATTTAACTGATCATTGTATTACGCATCGCCATTAAAAATGTTCATTCAATGTAAAAAAACGAAAACAAAAACAACAAGGTCAACGACTAACGGACGCATTTCGTATAATCTCCTAAATGATGTTGTTGTTGTTGTTGTTGTTGTTGCTGTTGTTGTTGTTGTTGTTGTTGTTGTTGTTGTTGTTGTTGTTGTTGTTCTTCTTCTTCTTCTTCTTCTTCTTCTTCTTCTTCTTCTTCTTCTTCTTCTTCTTCTTCTTCTTCTTCTTATTATTATTATTATTATTATTATTATTAATCTTATTATTATGATTATTATTATGATGATTATTATTAT
>Ga0224511_10005404_pt1 | contig 10009 bp, 4 predicted proteins | sample SF_May12_sed_USG_2_FD_169988 | JGI IMG/M metagenome (GOLD analysis project Ga0224511, IMG submission 169988) | Sediment microbial communities from San Francisco Bay, California, United States - SF_May12_sed_USGS_8_1 | ecosystem: Environmental > Aquatic > Marine > Sediment | place: USA... | reverse complement strand
GGCGTGCGGGTGGGCAGGCGGGCTGGCGGGCAGGTGGGCGGGCGTCCACAGGGTTTCCGCTCTCTAAGTCAAAGAGTTTTCATTAGGTATTTAACAAACTTGGTAACTATGTTGGTGGGCATAATATCTCGAACAAGTTCTCCAGCCCATTCTTTCCTGAATTATGGCCCTTGTATTGTCCAAAATTAGAGTATCCGCTCTCTAAGTCAAAGACTTTTCGTCATGTCTTGATCAAACTTCGTGAATTTGTTTGTGGCCATAATATCTCAACCAAGTTCTATATCCAGCTAAATCCCCCAGAAACTCCTGAATTATGGCCCTGGAATTGTCCGAAATAAGGGTTTCCGCTCTCTAAGTCAAAGAGTTTTCATCCGGTATTTATCAAACTTGGTGAATATGTTGGTGGGCATAATATCTCAACCAAGTTATATAACCTGCCAAATCCGCCTAGGCACTCCTGCATTATGGCGCTTTTATTTTAAGAAAATACCGACTTAGCGGTATCTGCTCTCCAAGTCGAATATCCAGCTCCCAAATATGTTGTCATTACCACTGAATTTACCACAAATACGACGGGCGTAATTATTGTCAGTTTGGCACTCTTGTTTTATTTGCATTCAATACATACACATATTTATTATTTAACACCGAATAACCTGATAAATAGGAGGGTACATCAACATGTAAATACGATAACAGTAACACGTCAAATAAATTAATATACATGTAATAATAAAACACTTTTCAAATTTGATCATTTTATCCTGGCTATTACACAACTTTACTTTATTACTAGAACATAATTTTTTATAAGTCAACATTCAGTCTGAAAAAAGGCAAAAATATTCGCATCAAGTCGTGGAGTTATATATACCAAGTATTGGGGCTCTGTTTCATAAGATACAATTGTTGCAAGCCCACAACCCAACTCGACATACCATAAAAAGCAAGTAGTTCTTTTAGTATCGCTGTGTCAGGCTTGAAACCAATCACGAAATACATTATTATCCTACGTACACTATTGTTCGAACGAATTAATTTGCAGAAGCTATGGATCTTGTCAAATCCTACACTTTATCTAAGAAAAAATCTAACTCAGCGAATCAATTCAATGAATCCAATGACATGTACATGTATATATCATCCGGATGCGTTTTGTGGGAGAAAGGCAAGGGCCAATGAGGTTGTTAAGATATAAACACTGCCTTCTGGATTTTCTTTTAATTTTATATGGTAAAAATGTACATTGTGGTTTAATAGTCATAACAAAAACTCATATGAAACACAAAGCTAGTGATTTAAGATCAAATCTCTCACGCGTCTGCATTTCAAGGCTATTATTTGCATTTTGTCACATGTATCCGGTCACGAGTGGCGTTCAGTCTTATTGTCTCTAATTATATATGAAATCGTTCTTATTTTCTCTTGCATTAATGTGTTGTCAAAAGGCAATACAAAACCTTGCAACGAATCAGAATACATGAATGGATATATAATACATGCAAAGGATACAGAATGGTATAGTCTTTGTAAACAGAATATGAATTGGTGTGTTTAGTAATCAGTGCAAAAATACTTTACTCTAACATAATCTTCTTTATTTTAAAACAATACACATACTACATATTAAGGAACAAAGGTAGACGCAATACTAAATATACTTTTACATTCATTGTTTATTTTACGTATTACCTCTTTAATGCGCAGCCTTTTTTAAATCAACAAATGTGTGTGTTTGTTGAAAGCGTAATAAGCAGCTTACTATTGCCTAACCTGTAGATTATTACCTACACCTTTGAAACTCCAGAGAATTGATAAACTCATAATGTCCATGTAGCAAGATTACAGAATGTTAATAGAATACAACAGGGCCAGAGACGCGTAAAATTGAAAAATGAGAGACATATGCATGTCTCAGACATACAAACAACGTGTAGGGTGTACTTTCAGAATGACAGATTCTGTATTTCTGCGTTTTAAATAACACAAGTTTATGTTATTTAAAAGCATGAAAATTACATATAAACCTTGTTTTACGTGTAGTTTTATGTACCTCAAGTAAATGTGTGAAAAGTATCATACGATTCACACCACACGCATTTTTTTCAGTACGTCACTACAATATCAATAAATTGTACTTGATTTTATATTAAGGGTGATGGGGTTTGGAAAGTGCATTACTGTTTGACCGATGATCGAATGTCGTAAATCAAAGGCTTTGACAAAGGTCATTGCTGTCACCCACAACAATAAGAGTTCAGTGGTTTGTGTCAACATTAAAGCTTACAGGCCGGGAAACAGACATACGGCCAACGCTTGGTGAGTGGTCTGTTTCAACATCAAACAGTTGTGTCTTCATTCTCCAAATGTGCACACAACAACATGCGATACGCAATGTTATTACTTATACACATTACCTATGCTTACATGTTATATACGGAGATATGGGACTTCTGTGTTCCTACCAATCGTAATTAGGGCTGTTTAGGCAGCAAAAAACCTGAAACCCTACTCTCAAAACAAGATTGATCAATGTCTGTTCACATACAAATGTAGTTTCATTAAACGGCAAATCACAGTTTTCAACTGTATATATTTATATGTATATGTTGTCACTATTACAATATTAAACATCACAAAGTTGTATAACATCATGCTGTTACAATATTGACATATTGAATACTCTAAACTCAAAGGATGGAACCGGAAACATGATATCTTGTTTCCTGTTTTATATTACCTCTGCAGTCTGCACAAACTAGGCCGAGAAATTTAGTCTTTGTTTAAGAAATTAATATTTATAATGTGTTTGGAGTGGTTCACACGATATGCTTCACCACGTGTGCTTTGATAGGCAGGTGACTATACCGTTATGTCACCGGATGCACACACGGTATTTTTAAAGAGTGTATGTCCGATTCTGTCACTAATTACAATTATGTAGGAGACACAAAAATAAGTGTATCGATTAAAAAATCTTATGCCAACAAATGCACATTAAGGAAGATATTTCTAACTGAAATATTAAAATCATTCTCAGCGTTTAATAGTATTAAGGGGCAGGTAATCCAGAATTACAAATTGCCTGTTGAGTGCAACAATTTAAATTTAGAGTCCGACCAATCAGAACCGGAGACTAGTTTAATCACGAATGGAGTCATCATTGTAGGTAAACAATAACCGAGATTTGTGGGCAATCAACAATTTATTCGGTACATATCGTGAATACATTTTTTTTGCGTATTTTGCAATATATTTCTGTATTATGTTATTTGTTTATACTTTTTGACGATATATTACTACTTTATATTAAAAGATTTAATAAATAGCTGATAAATAGCTGATTAAAAGATCGGACATATCCCCTTTAAGCACAAATGCTCTTGCATTAATGTGTTGTCAAAAGGCAATACACAAACTTGCAACGAATTAGAATACATGAAATGGATATATAATACATGCAAAGGATACAGAATGGCATAGTCTTTATCAACAGAATAAGAATGGTTGTGTTTAGTAATCAATGGAAAACAATCTTTACCCAAACATTAGCTTCTTTATTTTAAAAAAAAATACACATATTACATATTAAGGAACAGAAGTAGACGCAATACTAAACATACGTTTACATTCATTGTATATTTTACGTATAACCTCTTTAATGCGCAGCCTTTTTTAAATCCACAAATGTGTGTGTTTGTTGAAATATAAATTGAAGAGATGTTCAAACAAAGAATGTTGTAAACAATGTAGATATGTCATGTTTAAGGGCACCATGAAAGCGTAATAAGAAGCTTACTATTGTCTAAACCTGTAGATTACTACCTAGACCTTCGAAACTCCAGAGGATTGATAAACTCATAATGTCCATGTAACAAGATTACAGAAGGTTAATAAAAGGAATACAAAAGGGCCAGAGACGCGTAAAATTGAAAAATTAGAGACATATGCATGTCTCAGACATACAAACAACGTGTAGGGCGTACTTTCAGAATGGCAGATTCTGTATTTCTGTGTTAAAATAACACAAGTTTATGTTATTCGAAAGCATGAAAATTACATATAAACGTTGTTTTACGTGTAGTTTTATGTACCTCAAGAAAATGTGTGAAAAATATCATACGATTCACACCACACACATTTTTCAGTACGTCACTACTAGATCTATATAAATGAGTTGTACTTGATTTTATAATTATGGTAATGGGGTTTAGAAAGTGCCTTTATGGTTTTGGTTTAATGTTTGAACGACGATCGAATGTCGAGAATCAAATGCTTCGGCAAATGGCATTGCTGTCACCCACAACAATAGGGTTCAGTGGTTTGTGTCAACATCAAAGCTTACAGGCCGGGAAAGAGACATGATGCCAACGAGGGGTGAGTGGTCCGTTTCAACATCAAACAGTTGTGTCTTTATTCTCCAAATGTACACATAGCAGCAGGCGATACGGAATGTTATTACTTATACACATTATCTATGCTTACATGCAATATACGGAGATATGGGACTTCTGTGTTCCTACCAATCGTAATTAGGGCTGTTAAGGCAGCAAAAGAACTGAAACGCTACTCTCAAAACAAGATTGGTCTATGTCTGTTCACAAAGTTTCATTAAACGGCATATCACAGTTTTCAATTGTATATAGTTATATGTATATGTTTTCACTATTACAATAGTTAACATAAACAAAGTTGTATAACATAATGTTGTTACAATATCGACATAATGAATACTAGTAAACTCAAAAGATGGAACCGGAAACTTGGTATCATGTTTCTTGTTTTTATATCAACTTTTGCAGTCAACGCAAAGTAGGCCGGGAAATGTAGTCTTTGTTTGAGAGATTAATATTTCTAATGTGTTTGGACTGGCTTACACGATATGCTTTACCTCATGTGCTTTAATTGGCACGTGACCATACCGTTATGTCACCGAATGCACACACGGTATATTTTAGCACACATGCTTTCACATTATAACTCTATTGTTGGTAACTGTATTTGGAATATAGACAAAAGAACTATTTTGAAAACAAATAGCCTGCATTAATTTGAGTCAGTAAACTGGTTAAAAATATAAATATTAAGTGAAAACAATGGCCTAGGGCGCTTACGGCTACTACTTCTATTGTTTGTATCATATACATTTAAACGACTATATATACATGTGCCAGTGTATATAGCTGGTGTTGATTAATCACAGAGCTTGTTTAAAATTATTGAGTTAACGAATATTTAATAAGCTTTTCTTACAACGTTTCTCATTGGCAAACGTACAATTTAACCTCTGTGTCAAAAGCAGGCGATATGTTTAAACATATATGGTACAGACACACATCTGATTAATTATTATAAAATACACTACGATGAGGAAACAGAAATACTACCATGTCGATTATTGCTGAATGTTCTGTTTACGTCTAAAACATGTATCCTCAAGTGCATTTTTGAAATAGCCAAACACGGAATGAAACGGTAAACTCTCTTAATGGACTTTGTTATAAACGCATTTATTTTTGACAAGAAATAAAAATATTCAAGCATTTATTTAACTTCATCTTGTTAAGCATATACACATTGCGGCTAGTTAATTATATTGCACAAACCAGAAATTTCCAATTTAATTACCATTTTTTCCGTTAACCGACTTACTCTAAACAATGCTACAAACAAATTAAACATTAAACATGCAACCGTACAACAAACGAGTGCACGTTGTGGTGTGGGTGTTCGTGTTTTTTGTCATTAGTAGATGACAGAGAAAGATGCAGGATGATGACGGTATCCACTATTTTTTACACTGGTATCGCTGAACGATACGGGGAATGCGTCAAGTGATTCTCTCTTGATGATGTGATTTGTGAAATAAAATAACTAACTGAAAAAAAGATTTGCAAAACAGCAACATCTATTATGGGCTAGAAAGCCTAGACACACAGAGGGAGATGAATGATGATTTGATATTTTTAATACTGAGATTCGGCGACGGTGTTTATTAACTACCGTGTTCAGAAATGCAATTCTCTTCACTATGATGCATATGACTATAGTTACGGTTTGTCATAATATAAAATGCACTAGATATTAAGTCTGTTAAAAAAGTATTTTACGTGTACGTTAGTCCATCATATAGCCATGTTAAAAAAAGAAAAAGATCACGGTGACATATTTTTAATAGAAATAGTTCCTTAGATTTACAAAGTACATTAACTCCGCATTTAACAGTCCGCGATTTCGCAACATTATTCTGTTCACCTCGATTTCCCAATTGACGATAAAAGTATGTAGCATTTTTAACAATGTTATATATTGTTTCAAAAATGAAGGCCTTCCTAAAACTCTGCATTTCATTGCTAGCAGTTTTAATTGGTTTACCTGGGTTTCTATACTTAGCAGGCTAATAATTGTTAGTAAAGTTAAAAAAATCACGAGAAATAAAGAATTAGTTAGATTCAAAAAGAGAACGGCAGACCAATTTAAGCCATTACGGATACATGTAACGCATTTAATACCAATTCTACCACATAAATTAATAGATTTTCTGGCACGTATACAAGTATAAACAACAAAACAAAGCATATGAATTACATAAATATGGATTTTATTTATATTCTGATAGACATTAAATTATTCTCATTTTAGCTAGGGAACACGTTTCGCAAATGAAATCTTAAAGACTAAAGAGGTACAATATATATAGACGTAACAAGCAAGTTTACTTGGCATGTTGTTCAAGAACATTTGAAACATCCAGTTTAATTCAATTACATCACAACATAAACTGAACGCAATGTCAGAAATATCTACGACCTTAAACAAATATGGTTTCCTAATTAAATCCAATATCTCCATCTAATTTTGGCACGGAAGCGGGGACATACTTGATATTAAAACACACGTAATTCATGGCCTAAAAGTTCAACTTGTCAATCAAATCAACAAACATGTATGCAAAACATTTCTCTTTCGTGCGTCATTTTGTTGTATATATGCGTGTAAAAAAGAAACATTGGTTGTATGACTACAACCGTATGACATTCGGATAATTCGACATAAGTCGATACCTTAGACTTGCGGGCATAGAACGTCGCTCATTTAAACGTATTCCTGAAGTACAACAACGTAATAACACATTCCCATGTAGAATGCATTGTTCGTCAACTGGACTGTCGCTGATCGTAGTCCATAATTTGACAACACTATATTAGAATGTTGGAAATAATTGATTTAACATATAGCTTATTAATAAACGTGGTGCTTACATCAGAAACGTAACGTCTGACATGCGAAGCGTTAGATCCATAACAGTTTCAAGTTCATATTGCTCTGGCGTTTTTGTTGTACGCTAAGCATTGGATTCAAATTGATTTTCTGATGACAGTATAGACATTGCACCAAAAACAAAACATATTAACTCAATAGCATGTACACTCGCAGGATGTTGACGTACAAAACGATGTTTAAGACCAAGATTCAATTTATTGCAACCGTTTTTGTGGGACACCTTTCAGCACTGGCAAGGTGCTGCAGAAAACGTATTATTGTTAATGTAAAAGCAAGGTACATAAAATGTACAATATTATGTATTTGTTCAAAAGATATAGGGCAGAATATACATGACCAGATTCCTCAGATTCCTCTTCTATTAGTATATTTACGGTGCATAATATCAGAAATTAATGTGATATGGCATTGTATATTTGATAAACTGTCTGACATTTCAGCACACAATTGGTATGCTGTCAAATTCTGGAAATAAAGTATTAATCAATCGTGACAAGCACCCCTAGATAACAGTTAGAATCGGTATATTCTCCAGAAAATAATAGAACAATGCGTTATCTGTCTTAAATGTTCGACTTTTCAACTATTTTGTATAAAATGACAATAAACACTCAAGTTGTCTTAAACACATTTCGTAACTGGTTGATTAAGTACTATGTTTACGGTACAACTACATCATTTATTATAAGCGTATATGAAAAAATAGTGGCAGCTATTAGAAATTCCCTTATCCCCTGTTTAACAGTAATTACGAGAACATTTATAGAAACAATTCAGATCAGATGATGTCAGTCAATAACAAAATACATGTATGTGTACAGAGAAGTCTTATTCGATTTAAACCCAACCAGTGTCATACTTAACTAATTATTATTTGAGGTTCATCAATTTACAATAATGGTCTTTAAAAACATAAAACATCTCAAAAAGACGACAATTAATAATTCTAAATATTGCGAAGATAATAGCCCGGCACTTAAAGGCGTAAACTACACAGTCAATTTAAACTCAGTATGTTACTAAACACGTTGCAAAGGTTTATTTATATTAATATAACGGTTATATAATAACCACACTGCAATTGATTTACCATTCTATTAAATTAATGTTTGAAAACGTTGATTATTTAAGAGTATGCATTATTTATGCGTATTGTTATGTAGTTATATTTATGGTGTCCTCTGTGAACTATATCGTTGTGTTGTGAAAATAGAGTTTATGCGCTAGGGGTGTCAGTGGTGTGGTATTTTGGATTACAATTGATGAACATCTTCAATAAAACCGAGGCTGCTTTCCATGCAGCCCAAGGTTCCTTAGGACTTGCTGGTTTCTTAGATACAATTACAATAAAGTTTTTCGCAAATAGGTTATCCATCTCACGTGATTGTAAATTAATCAAAACACTTTGAAAGGAAAAATCGACAACAATGACGAGATCACTTAATTAAAAAAGACGAATTTTGAATTTGATATTCTAGTTAAAGAAAAAATAGATTGATTAAGTGTTCATCAAATCTTGCACGCAATATCCCAATATTCCGTTTTTTTAACGAAACACGCACCACCCTGCTGTATACGTTATTTACGAAATAACAATCGTACACAAGTTGTAAAGATGTTGAAGACCAAGGGAACATAGCTATACGACAAACATTACTTAGTGTTTCTATAATGATAGTCTGTTTTATGGACTCAAGAGTGTGTTTTCATTTCAAAAATTAAAATTATTTCCACCCTGGGTAAATGTAGCTATGCCAGTCCAATACGAGTTGCGCCGCCTGTTTCATCTCATGAATATTCAAACGCATCGAAATTCTACCCAAAAAGCGCTGTTTTAGGTGCATATTTTTACAGTTGATAACCCTCTTAAAATGTAAGATTTTTAAAATATTCTTTTTCCTGTGGGCTAAAGCAAAGGTCAAAGTGTCTGTGTATTCCAGAATTTCATATAAACGCGGTTATTTTGCCAAAGATTTTCTTGGTTGAAAATTAAAAGCATGTAGATTTTATCGATCAAAGTCGATCACATTAATTCCAGTGATGTTTTTAGGTAAATTAACATGTGTTGAATCCAAAAATGATATATAAAATAACATTTAATATTAACCTGAACACCTGAAACGCAAATTAATATTGAGTAAGTGTATTAAATGAACAAGCACAGTATACTGTGTAAAAACGCGATAGGCGAGTGGACATAATGGTTTTGTTTTGTCCGCAACAACTCGGGTTCGATACCAGGTTTCGCCGAATATTTTCTAGGTTATTATTTTTCTTTTTTGGCATCTCGTGTCAGTTTAACTTGACGTGTTTATAACTAATTTAACATATGTAAAACACACACAAATATAAATAAAATATAGTGTACACCCAGCAATCTAAATATAATTGATTTGTTTTAGGTTCATCGTTAAAGAGTTAAGTCTTAATTATAAATAATGTATAATTATGTAGATGTTAAAAGAGGCAATCTCACAAAATACACGATAACGGTTATAATAAACACGTACAGAACCTCTTGTTTTCATATTTCATTTTTTAATTTTGTGTTATAAAAAATGTTTCTAATATTTGTTTTTTACTTGGTTGTATTTGCTCAAAACTAATCAGTTTTGCTACGATTTTCATTGTACACATATAAAATATGTATCGTTCATAACGTGAACCCATAACGCCAGTCACTACGGATCGTTTTAATACAATATGCTTGGTTTTTGATGAGTTA